>SMUY01089405.1_pt1 | contig 12903 bp, 7 predicted proteins | sample 2456441 | NCBI WGS metagenome assembly SMUY01 (sample SAMN11095931, study PRJNA526329) | marine sediment metagenome | biome: Marine sediment; feature: Surficial sediment; material: Deep marine sediment; isolation source: Hadal surficial sediment | place: Pacific Ocean | collected 2014-11 | depth 0-1...
AGCCAGGCAGCAGGTGAGGCCAATCCGAAAGGTTGGTGGCTTAGCTCATAGGTAGAAATTAACAAGATATTCAAGGATACGCCCATCTAACTTGGGCCTGAATGAAAACAGCCTTTCCTTGTCATTTCCGCATGTCCTTAGCGTGAATTCCCTGGCTAAAGCAACGAGATTCCCGCTCAAACTTGTCCCTGCATGTTTTTAGCAGGGAAGATCACCGGAATGACATGAGTCATCAAGTTTTCGTTCAGACACCAACTTATTTTAAATACTCGTTGCAACAGCCCGGACTGTTGCTTTAGCCTTTACGATCAGTTGATAAAACGGGCGGTTTCCCGGAGGGAGGAATGAAGGAGATAGAAGAACCGCCCGCTGTGAAACTGAACATGCTTTTACGGCGCCGAAAAACCAAATGCCTCATAGTTATATTTTGTGTAGTCACTCCATTTATCAGGCACTTCATCCTCAGGAAAGATCGCTTCTACCGGGCATTCAGGTTCACAAGCCCCACAATCGATGCACTCTTCCGGATGGATGTAGAGCATCGGTTTATGAGCTTCATCGCCCTCGGATAGCTCGGTGTCTTCGATTTCATAAATACAGTCTACGGGACATACTTCAACACAGGCGCGATCCAATACATCCACACAAGGTTCTGCAATAATATAGGTCATTGTTTGTCTCCTTGGGTTTCACCATAAAATTAAGGTTACACGAATTGTTTCGCTGTCGACTTTACCATGGAAAGCATGGCCATTAAGCCCTGGCCCTTACCCATGGAAATATTTTTGCCGAAAAATCTGAACACCAGATGGGATGGTATTCCTGTTACTTGTTCCACTGTAAGTAACTTTGGCATTTAAGCTAGTTCGGGTTTAGCAAAAAAGTTACTATTTCACAATCTTATTTAGAGGGCTGATAATAAGGATTCTGCCCGCCAGCATGATCGGTGACATCCATCACGGCTTTAAGTTGCGGCACCGCCTCTTTTAGCATCACCTCGACGCCTTGTTTGAGTGTCACATCCACCATCCCGCAGCCCTGGCAACCGCCGCCAAATCGCAAATAAGCAATATCATCTTTGACATCGACCAGCGATACATGCCCGCCATGCGTGGCCACTCCCGGATTAACTTTACTGTCAATAATATGTTGAATTTTCTCCGCTATCGGACCGGTTGGAACCGGCGGCCCGGCGGCGGCCTTTGGATTCGTAATTTTAAATCCGCTTTCATCTAACCCGCTCAAATAATCTACAACTGCACCGTCCAGCAGAGGGGCGCTCTCCGGATCGATATGAACGTTGAATTCCTCAAGCTCAATTATTTGGTCGGCCGCGTCTTCCTGGCCGGGTTCAACAAATGCAAGTGCATAGTCAACGGACAATGGCGATGGTCCGCGTACGGCAGTAACTCGCATTCCACGCCCTTGTCGGTTGTCCGCCTCTAAAATCGCAAGAAACTTTTTCCTGGCATTCTCAGTAATGGTTATCATAAATTGCCTCCAAGTCACTTTTGCACTATCTTAAGACAAGTTTGCATTACTTCTTCTGTCACCTCATGATATTTCACGGCTATGCGTCCGGTTTTAAGATAAAATATGGTTTGTATGATGGTACCCATTATCATGGCGCCAGTTAAACTTGTGTCTAATTCTCTAAACCGTCCTTGCTTTTGTCCCAGCCTAAGAATCTTTTTTAGCATCTGCATAGGCTTCATTTTGTCTCGGGAATGTTTCTTCAGCTCAGTCTGATGCGCAGCACTGAGGTAGCTGTATCGTTTCTGTTCTCGGCGAGAAAACTCGAAATAGCCGTGTACGAAAGCCCCTAACATTTCTTCCGGTGTTTTGACATTTTTGAGATAGCCTTTTAGAAATTTCCAGAAAAAATCTATATTTTGCTCGAAGATAATTTCTGCCAGTTTCGCTTTGCTTTCAAAATGTCGGTAGATAGTACCTTCGGCAATACCGGCTCGGAGGGCAATATCACGGGTAGTGGTGCCTTTGATGCCCTTTTTCATGAATAGCGCAAGAGCGGCATCAGTCACTTCAGATTTTTTACTTATCGGTCTGGCCATATTATTGCGTAAGTCAGCAACTACTCAGAAAGTTTTCTAATAATGAGTGAGTATTTACTCACACCGTATTTTATTGATTGAGTATATCGAATAATTTTCTTAATTTCAAGATAATTTTTACTTTTTATGAACACGACAGTAAGAAATAGTTCGATATTCTTTCACACATTTTCTCTGTTTTCCGGTTCGGTGTTCAATCATTCTTTGCGCTGATTTGCAGCGTTTGCTCTAACAGGAGGATAAGTTGATAAGGATAGTTCTAACTATTCTGTTCAGTATTCTAACGCTTATGTTGGCCACAAGCTGCAACGAAAGTCCAACCGCACCGCAAACCGGAAGCAATGGTGATTCAATGGCCATTTTCATTCAGCAGCCTATGTTATCATCAAAAACCACAACGGGATTTGCCTTTTCACTCGAAACCAATCTGGATGGGAAGATATATTTTGTGGTTTTGACAAACAACGCTCCTAAACCAAGCAAAGAAGATGTGGTCGCCGGTTCTAATTCTGTTGTGAAAGGAAATTTTACTGTTCAGGCTGAAAAGGCAGTTCAACAGATCGTTACGGGCCTGGCGATGGGCACAAGTTATGATCTCTACGCAGTTCTTGAAGATGAACAATCCGCAACTACTCAGGTTTCAACTAAACTGTTCGTAACAACTTCTCTTTCAGGATTGGCAGTTCAAGGGAATCGGATTGTCGATATGAATGGCCGAGAGAAAGTTTTGCGCGGTGTGGCTGTTGTAGACCCACTTGTTTGGCAAGACTATCATGGTGGTGGCCTACCTCCGAGAGAAATAGATTTTGCGGTTTTGGCGCAAGAGTGGCAAGCGAAGATTGTTCGAGTCCCAATTCATCCAGACTTACTCGAGCACAATCCAAATTATTTGCGAGATTATGTCGATGTTCTTGTCGAGTGGGGCGACAAATATGGAATTTATGTGTTCATAGGATATCACGCACATGGCAATCCCAATACTGAACAGGTTGAGGAAACACCGTGGGGCAACAATCTACCCTGGCATGGCAATCCCTATAACCCGAATAAGGCTCTGGCAATCAGCTCTTTGAGCTCAATAGCGGAGCGATATAAGGATAAACAATGGGTTATTTATGGTACCTTTAATGAACCAGCATTTATAACCTGGCGAGAATGGCGTCCTGAAGCAGAGGATTTAGTGGACGCAATTCGTGCCATTCATCCTGAAGCCCTTGTCATGGTTTCCGGTGTTAATTTCGGGAGTGAGTTAGATGGCGTCCTGGGTAATCCGATTAATCGAACTAATATTGTCTACGAAGTGCATCCATATCCTTGGGCGGGCGAAGGTTGGAAAAACATAGTCGCCGAATTGTCTCAGGTCTATCCTGTGTTTTTGGGCGAATGGGGGTTTGGTGAAGGTCAACCTGGAACTGCTCAAGAATACGGGGTACCTTTGGTTGATTATTGCAAACAGTACAATCTTGGCTGGACCGCCTGGATTTGGGATAATGTATGGACTCCAAAGATGTTCCATTCAACGTCTCACACGGATTTGACAGAATTTGGCGCGGTCGTTAAAAATGCCTTAACCGAGATGCAGAGCCTTGCTCAGCTGGCATATTAACCAGGCGATGGCTTGTGCGGAAGTTATTCATGATCTCATGAGCTAATTTTGCTTGCACTGGATTGCGGGGCTCTTGCGTGATTTTTGAGTTTCGTGCAGCCACTAAAGTTTAATCTAAACCTGCATTATTCACAAATTTAGGCAGTACCCAACTTAAGATTATTAGCAATAAGCACTTATGGATTTATCAGTCGAAAAACTTTATTTCACCACGAAGGCCACGAAGTTCACGAAGGGAAAAGAACTCTATCTGGTAGAATTTTTTTCACAAGAGCACAACAAACATAATCATAATCACTTACCACAAACCAGTTTCTCAAAAAACCCATAGTTTCTTCTTCGTGTTCTTCGTGCGCTTCGTGGTTCATGAATTATTCAGATTAGAAAAAAGGACTTTGCCCGCAAAGAGGTGTCCAATATGAAGAAATTCTGCACAAGTGTGATGTTAACTGTCTTATGTGTTTGTCCGGCATGGGCGCAAATAAATCAGTATGAATTCATCCGGACTTCGACCTTTAAGACCGGGGTGCATGCAAAACTGTGGGATTTTGATGATGAATCAGGCTTTGACAGATTCGCTGAGCTGTCATTCCCTACCACCTACAGCATGGCTTTCGGGGATCGCTTTGCCATCGATCTGGTTACCGCTCCATTTGTGACAGCGTTAGAACTGACCGATGGCCCTGCTCTGGATTACAGCAACTTGTCCGATTCATTTGGCCGGGTTTCTGTGATGCTGGGCGACAACCTGGCCCTGCTGACGTTCGGCGTGGGTATCCCGAGCGGCCAGACGGAACTGACATCAGAGGAGCTTGTGCTCGCAGGGCTGGCTGCAAACCGGCCGCTCAACAATCCTATCACAAATTTCGGAACCGGGCTGAACTTGCATTTCGGTATCGCTGTGGCGCAGGATTTTGGGTCCTGGGTTATCGGGGCCGGTGCGGGTTACGCCTTGCGTGGCGACTACGACATCCTGTTTGATGACCAAAATATTCAAATTGATCCGGGCGACGAAATGAACTTGACACTCGGAGTTGATCGTGAATTCCGGATGGCGGGTGGCCATGGTAGGTTTATGGCCGATTTCGTTTACACGAATTATACCGAGGATGAATTTAAGAACCTCTCTTTTGTCTATGAAGCCGGTGATAAAATCGTTGTCAGTGGCAACCTTATATTGCCTTTAGGGTTCTTGAATCCTCTCATCCTCTCCGCCAGGAATAGGTGGCGCCTGGATAATAAGGCGCAGGACCCGCTGCTTTTGGATAATGGCAACGAGCTGGAGTTGAGAGCCACAGGCATCAGTGCCCTGAGCGGGAGTTTTAAGCTTAAATACATTTATCGCGCTCAAATCTATGGTGAGAATGACCAGGGCATTGATGGCGCTCTGATCCACGGTTTTGGCGGCGGGTTGATATTGAAACTTTCGCGTCATTTTTCCTTTGACCCAACTTTTATTTATTCGGTAGGGAGTATCGACACGGGGCCGGATTCAGACGTTGAAGTGACTGGGTACGAATTCTCCGGGGGCTTTGCGATTACGTTTTAGCCTGGATTGTTGCCAGGGCCGCGAAGGCAAGGTGAATCAATTCGGTATGTCAACAATCCATTCTCCACCTGCGAGACGCTTGATTTTTTGCAAAAAGTTTGCACTATTGTCAGTCGGGCGACTGGCGGGCCTGACCTTCGCACGAGTTGAGTGACATTACTCACAATGAGGTTTCGAAAATGACAGATTTCTCGCGCACTGGAATCCACGTCGCCGTCTTCTGTATTCTTTCTGCACTAGCGCTTGTGCTAAATTGCGGTCGTGACAACAAGCTGGTAGGGCCTGGCCAGACGGCACGGATCCAGATTCAGCTTGATTTCAAGGAAAGAGATGCAGCATCCCACGGCAAGTCGGTGTCAGATTTGAAGCGGTTTAAAAGTCAGAACATCGATGAGGTAACAGTCTCGGTGGTCAACGTGACTTCGCGTGAGGTCATCGTCCGTGAGCAGGCGCTCAACATTGTGGACACGGCACAAGGAAGATTCGCAGAAGGTGAAGTCAGCATTCCGGTAACAGATCAGGTTGAAGTGTTCAACATTATCGTTTTTGCTGCGGACACACAAGCTTTGTTCTTCTTCGTAGGTTCTGATGATGTTGCGCTGCAGGCAGGCACAACCCAAGCAAATGCCATTGTTATAACGATGCTGCCAGCAGTTTCATTTGCATTATTGGGTTCGGTACAGGCATCATCGACTTTTGGGGAAAGCGGTTTTGGACCGGGCCGGGCCATCGACCTGGATCCCCGTACGTCATGGTTGTCCGCAGGATCTAACGCGGATCCGAACGGGTCACGGTTTGTCTGGACCGGAATCGCCGAGCGTCTGTTCGGGACTATGGGAATCGTTAACAATTCCCGGCATGCTTTAGAACAGTATCGCTCCGGCTTTGGTTTTGAGACCGTCAGGTTCCGGGTTTACAGCGGACCCAATGCCACAGGTGAGATGCTGTTTGAGCAGATCGTTCCTTACCCGAAAACTTCAAATGATCCAGTGGTCAGGGTATCGCCGCTTGTTTTCGGCCAGTCAGTGGAGCTGCTTTTGCAAGGTCATGAGAATCCGACAGGCGGCGGTTTTAGCGAGCTTCTTATTGTTGATCCGTCCCTCGGCGGTGATATTCCGGTCTTGCAATCTATCGCAGTGACACCGATAAATCCTTTGCAAACGGGGCAAGCGGTTCAATTAACTGCTATCGGCACGCTCTCAAATGGGGCGACGTTTGATGTCACCAGCCAGGCTGTCTGGGCGAGCAGCAACAGCGCTGTAGCCTCGGTGGATGACACCGGCGAGGTTACTGGCGTTGCAACCGGGACAGCGACTATTACGGCTTCATTCGTGGGTGTGGTTGGGCAAACCATAGTGACTGTGACAGATGCATCACTTGTATCTATTGCAATCTCTCCGCAAGACGCAACGATTGAAGTTGGGAAAACTCTGCAATTGATCGTAACCGGCAATTTTTCTGACGGTTCATCCAGCGATGTCACAGCTCAGGCCAACTGGACCAGCAGTGACAGCCAGGTAGCCACGATTGAAGCATCGACGGGCCTGGCCACCGGCAATGCGCCGGGGTCGACCACCATCACTGCCGAACTGAACGGCGTGACAGGAAGCACTGGGCTGAATGTGTCGGCCGCGACTATTGCATCGCTTGTTGTCACGCCGGCAGATACCACGATCGCTGCGGGCGAGTCCGTGCAGTACAAAGCGACAGCCACGTTTTCTGACGGTTCATCCAGCGATGTCACAGCTCAGGCCAACTGGACCAGCAGTGACAGTCAGGTGGCCACGATCGACGCGACAACTGGCCTTGCCGTTGCCAATGCCCCCGGAAACACGACTGTGACTGCCGCCATCGGCGAGGTTCAGGGGCAAGTATCACTGACCGTTGCAGCGGCGACTCTGGTCTCCGTCACAGTGACGCCGGAAAATCCCACCATTGTAGCCGGCACTGAGCAAGAATTTAATGCCGTCGGCGCATTTTCTGACGATTCACAACGCGACGTTACGGATCAGGTTACTTGGTCGAGCGGCAACACCACCGTGGCAGGCATCACATCAGGTGGCGTGGCAACCGGGCTGCAACCGGGCGTCACAACCATTGCAGCAGAGCTTAATGGCATCTCAGGGCAAACGCTTCTCACGGTCACAGCGGCCGAAATTGTTTCGATCGAAGTGATGCCGCAAGATGCCAGCGTACCTGCCGGACTGACAGTGCAGTATAGTGCAACTGCGACACTATCGGATGGTTCAACCCAGGATATAACCACCGATGCTGATTGGACCAGCGACAATACGCAGGTCGCGGACGTATCTAACGCGGGTCTGGCAACGGGTCTCAGTCCTGGAACTGCCAAGATCACCGCTGAAAAGGATGGCATCTCCGCGGGAACCACCTTGACTGTTGGGCAACCTGAGCTGGTATCCATTACGGTAACTCCCGCAAATCCAACCATTCTCGTTGACCAGACGATGCAGTTCACTGCCACCGGCACATTCACAGATGATTCTGAAGATGACCTGACGAAAGATGCAGCATGGACCAGCAGCGATAGCAAAGTGGCTCTGATCGATCAAAATGGTTTGGCCACCGGCAATTCAGCCGGAACGACTGTTATTGCGGCAACTTTCGGCGGGGTGAGCGGATCGACCACCTTGACCGTAGATAACTCAAATCCCGCAAGGATTTCTAACCTGCAGCCAACGGTCATTCAGATAAATGACAGCACGTTCTGCGACGTGTTTGGCGGACCCGTTGGGACGCTGTACCAATTCGATTTCGACTATGACGACCCCGATGGCGACGTCGTTGATGGCAGCGTCGTGCATGTTTCGTTCCAGTTTTTGCCATCCGGCAGCACCGGCTCTTTCGACGTGACCAGTCCAATCATTGGTGGGGACGGGTTCAAAGGCGGCATCCAATTTTTTGTCTGCTTCGTTTTTAGTGACCAAACAAGTACTGATGTTACAGTTGAAATAACAGACGCTGGCGGTCAGCGAAGCAACGCCATCACCGTGAATGTACCCAAACCTAACGGCGCCAACCTGGCATTTAGAGAGGGGGATGAACGATTAACCCGGGCCCGGGCAGCCGAGTGCACCGGGAGGTAGCGCCTTGAGAAGACATATTTGACCGCGGGAAAGCAAAACAGCAGTTTCAATGAGCCCACCCGGCCTGAGTGGGCTTTTATGTTGTGAAACGGTGCTTCTGCATAACTCCAATATTGGCAGTACTTAGAAATGTTACTCAGCTCGCGATTCTTTGCCGGCTGAAGCACTGATTATAGAAAGCTGATTTCATGGACGAATATTGAGTAAGCATGTAGGAGTTTTTAGCGCTTGCTCACAGGAGTCGTTGTATGCAGAAGAGTCAGGTTGTGATGGATGTTGGGGGGGACGAGAAAATCGCCGTTCAGACTGGCGGGAAGTTGAGCCTTGTTGACCTCTCGATTCTTGAACGCATTCTGATGAAGCTGCACATTCGCCCGGCGTTTGTTTTGGGATGTTTGGCATTTCTGCTGGGGCTTTCCTATCTGTTCTTTGGCTTCCTGATACCACAGACACCCGGGCGGATGACCCGGCCAAGCGCTGGACTGATCGACAACCTCCCATTCTGGTCCTGGCTGCATTCACTGCCCATCCTGGCGCCGGAAAATGCCGGAACGGTTGCCGCGCTTATCATCGTTTTCTCCATCTTAGTGTTTGTTGGCTACGGCATCGCGATCAGTCTGGTCTGGCGTAAAAACAGTCACGCTGAGCATGCCTCGTTGGTGATTGTATCTTCGGTCACTTTTTTCTTTTTGTCTGTGTGGTTTCTACCAAACTTCAACACCGACATTTTCAATTATATTTTGCGGGGCCGCGTGGCTGCCGTGCATCACAGTAATCCGTATTACACCGCCGCTGATGAATATCCATCCGATCCGCTCTATGAATACGCCAGCCACCGGTACACAGCCAGGCCGGGCGGCAAGTTTCCGGGTTGGATGCACCTCAACGTTTTGCTGGCCAGGCTTGCCGGGGATGATCCGGTCGCGAATCTGCTGCTCTACCGCTCATTTTTTTTCCTGGTGAATGTACTGAATCTGGTACTTATTGCCGCAATTCTGAGACGCCTGAACCCAAACTACGTGCTGCCTGCTATCCTGACCTATGCCTGGAATCCGATTGTCGTTCTTAACGGCCAGAGCAAGACGGATACGGTCATGGTTTTCTATTTGCTGGTGTCAGTCTGGATGCTGCTTGGCAACCGTAAGAAGTTGGCGGCGATTCCTCTGGCGCTCTCAAGCGCTGTGAAACTCATTACCGCGCCACTTGCGGCAGTATACATTCTCGGAGACTTAAGACTCAAGCGCTGGAAAGCAGCGGGTTTGGAGCTGGCCATTTTTGTGGTCTCGCTGCTAGTTATCTACTTACCGTTCTGGCAAGGTCCTGACATTATTACCCAACATTTCGTCGCTTTTGGCGAGAGCGGTTCGTCCGTGCCCGATGTCTTTCGTTCAGCATGTGTGGTGTTGTTTGTACTCTTAACTATTATCATAGGGTTGAAGCAGGACGGCAGCGTTGCCCAATTGCTGCGCGGCTGGGCATTCGTGCTGCTGTTTTTTTCTCTCTTCCTGACCCGGTTGGGATTCGCATGGTATTTGATGACATTAATCGCTGTTGTGAGTTTGACCTTCAACCGGAGACTCACCATTGTGATGGTGATGCTTTCATTTTCGTCGTTTCTTTTTAACATCTGGTATTCAACTTTTGGGAGTCATTTTAAGGTAGCGGAACTTTTCGCTTTACCGAAGCTAATCGTGTACATTGCGTTGCCCGGATTGACATTGATTTCTCTTGCAGCAGTCGCAGGATACAGGAGATTTCAAAATAGGAGGATGCTTAGACATATTGTCGGGCAGACCGATAAGGAAGCAGCATCTTTTGATCAAACTTCCACAACGGAGACCATCAACGGGTATGGAGAGGATCCTCACATGCTTCGTGTATTGACCTACCACCGGGTGGCGGAGCCCAAAGAGACACCAATGCTGGATCCCAGGATCATCAGCTCCACCCCCACTGTTTTCGCACAGCACATGGAGTATTTGGTCAAGAATCATGACGTTGTTTCGATGGCGCAGGTCCTGGAGGCAATCGAAAACGGGAAACGCCTGCCGAAAGACGCTATTCTGATAACGTTCGACGACGCTTACCGTGATTTTAGGGAGAACGCCTGGCCTGTCCTAAAACGGCTCGGGCTGCCGGCAACTTTGTTTGTGCCAACCGCTTTCCCGGACGACATAACCCGATTTTTCTGGTGGGATAAGTTGTACCGATCTGTCATTCACACTGACCGCAGCCAGATAGACTCTTCTCCCATCGGCACACTCACCATCGAGACGACCGAAGAGCGGCAGCAGACGCTCAGAAGATTGCAGAAGTACATCAAAACGCTTGGTCACGAAGTTGCAATGGCTTTGGTGGATGAAATTTGCACTGAATTGGGCAATGGCCATTATCAGGGGCAGACCATCCTGAGTTGGGATGAACTTAGACAACTTTCGCAGGAAGGAGTTACGCTCGGCGCCCATACACGTACCCACCCAATTATGACGCAATTGCGGCCTGCACAGCTTCGAGAAGAAATCATGGGCTCGTTTGATGACTTGAAGAGGGAAACCGGCCAGGCGTTGCCTATTTTCTGTTTTCCAAATGGCAGCCACAATCATGACGTGGTGAAGATTCTCAGAGAGGAGAATTTTAAGCTCGCTTTTACCGTCATTGATGGTCACAACGATCTGAACACTGCCGATCCCCTCAGGTTGCGCCGAACCAATATTACGCGACGTTCCACGCTGCCGGTTTTTCGCCTCCGGTTACAGCGTTGGTTTACCCTCGTTGACCGGTGGCGTCACCGCGAGAGGGAGAACGTCAGTCATTTTTAGGAATGTTCTCACCACACAAGCACTTGCTTTCATGTTTCATTGCCGATTATCCGTACCAAAGCTGGCGTTCATTCTGTTAATTCACCTTTGCGCCTCTTCAGCGACCCTTGCCCAGACTCCCGATAGCGGTGGTGTGAATCTGTCGGCAGGTCCAAATGACATTCGCGAACTGGAAACCTTTCTGGATGGCCTTTTCCCTCAGACTATGGAAGAATTGCATGTGCCAGGTGCAGTTTTTGTCCTGGTTCGAAACGGGGAGATCTTCTTCAAGAAAGGCTATGGCTTTGCAAACCTGGAAACGCGCAAACTCGTCGATCCCGACAAAACGATCTTTCGCATCGCATCGGTTTCCAAGCTGATTACGGTAACCGCGGTAATGCAACTGCACGAACGTGGGCTTGTTAACCTGAACGACGACGTGAACGATTATCTTGAGCGGTTCGAAATACCAGCAACCTTCCCGCAGCCAATCACCTTTGCGCATCTCATCACGCACACGGCCGGTTTCGATGACAACCGGATCGGGTTGGCCACACAAAATGAGGAGGATTTACTGCCGCTTGGCGATTTCCTGGCAGAGGCTTTGCCGCCGCGCGTGCGGCCGCCCGGCCGTGAGTACAGTTACTCACGCCACGGCATTGCGCTCGCTGGCTATCTTGTCGAAGTCGTATCGGGCCAGACTTTCTCTGACTACGTGGAAAGAAACATTCTGCAGCCGCTTGGCATGACAAGAAGTACGTTCCGGTTTCCCCGCAATTTTACATCGGATCTGGCAATGGGCTACAGCTACCGGGACCGCGCCTACGACGCCGTTCCATACTACTATTTCCAAACCGGCCCGGAGGCTGCCTTCAATACCACTGCCACGGACATGGCCGCGTTCATGATAGCGCAATTGCATGGCGGCGTATTTGAGGATGGGCGTATTCTTGCGGAAGCGACGGTTCGATTCATGCAGGCCAGGCATTTCGCTCATGATACCAGGTTGCCGGGCTTGGCCTACGGCTTTTACGAACGGTTCGAGAACGGTGAGCGGGCCCTGCAACACGGCGGACACATCCCGGGATTTGTGAGCCGCTTGATCTTGCTCCCGGAGAAGGATATCGGGCTTTTTATGGCCTGTAACAACGACCGTTTCAAGCTCCTCAGTACAGTAACCGAGCGCTTCTTTGACCACTATTTTTCGGTCGGGGACAGCACTGCGGTTCAGAGTACCGGCGCTGGAAAAGTGCGCGACCTGTCCCGATTTTCTGGCTTCTATCGCACAAATGAATACTCCCGCTCGAGCATCGAGAAGATTTTTTCCCTCAGAAAACAGTTTAGGATTTCAGTCACCGACGAAGGTAACCTGCTTGTACGGGGCAAGCAACTCTGGACGCCTGTTGGACCGCTGGTTTTTCGGAATGCAGTTACCGGCGAGTTGTCGGTTTTCAAAGAAGACGGTCATGGCAAGGTAGATCGATGGTATCGCAAGCGGTTCGCTTTTGAGAAACTCCGGTTTTACGAAACGCTTTCGTTTCATCTTGCTGTCTTCGGGTCGGCGGCGCTTGTCTTTCTGCTGGGATGTCTGGTCTGGCTGGGCGGCAACCGTATGCGAATAATGAATCTCAAGATCAGGGCTGCAGCTACTGAGCGTCGATTGTTCAGGTTAACGGGCGTCATGAGCAGCGTTAATCTTCTGTTTCTGTCAGGACTGACGTTCCTCTTCTTGAGTCACGACCGGATAGACGAGTTCACGTTTGGTATTCCG
>SMUY01220715.1_pt1 | contig 12884 bp, 6 predicted proteins | sample 2456441 | NCBI WGS metagenome assembly SMUY01 (sample SAMN11095931, study PRJNA526329) | marine sediment metagenome | biome: Marine sediment; feature: Surficial sediment; material: Deep marine sediment; isolation source: Hadal surficial sediment | place: Pacific Ocean | collected 2014-11 | depth 0-1...
AGGGCTATCGGGATTCGCGGTCCTTGGACCAGTGGAGGAATTGAGCATAACTTTGGATTGGACCTTGGTCACGCTCCATGGACAGCTACGGAAGTGGATTATGTATTGAAAGAAAACGCAGATGGAAGTGTGAGTTGTGTGGTGGGCGGGTTGGACCTGGCTTCACGCACGCAGTGGCGGGTAGACATTCGCCTGCCCAATGATAAGGCCTACTTCGAAACAAATAGCATGTGGTATAACCCCACACCATTGCATGATGCTTATTTGTCGTGGGAAAATGCCGCCTTTAAAGCAACTGATGACTTACAATTTTATTTCCCGGGAACCCACTATATAGGTCACAGTGGAGATGTACACTCATGGCCCATAGATAAGGAGGGCCGGAACTTATCAATATATAAAGAAAATAACTTTGGTAGTAGTAAGTCCTATCATGTATTTGGTCTCTTTCCAAACTGGTATGGGGGATATTTTCATAACTCTGACTTTGGATACGGTCACTGGGCTCCGTACGACGATGCTCCAGGGAAGAAAATTTGGATATGGTCATTAGCAAGAGATGGGGCTATTTGGGAAAAGCTATTGACGGATACCCATGGCCAATATATTGAAGCGCAATCAGGGATAAAATTAAATCAGGCCTCTCCTGAAAGTGGTTTTAATACGCCCTTTAATCAATTATACATGCGGCCTTTTTATACTGAAACTAAATCTGAATATTGGTTTCCTGTTAAAGAGACAGCTGGAATGGTTGATGCTTCACCTACCGGAACACTCAATCTTGTTACATCAAAAGATAGTTTGTTTATATCATTTTGCCCCAATATTCCTATTAAGGATAGCTTGACTGTTAGCAGTGGAGGAACCACTGTTTTATCAGAATTCCTTCAGTTAAAGCCCATGCAGGTTTACCATAAAAGCATTTTCCTGACTGATGCGGGGGTTGAAATTTTAAAAGTAAACATCGGTCAGCATCTGTTAAGTTATACCAGTGATGTTGAGGAAAATAGAATTACCAGACCGCTTACCACCCCTGCTGGTCAGGATTTTAATTCTGCTGAACATCTTTTCAGAGTTGCGGATGATCTGAATGCCATGAGGGATTACCAGAAGGCATTAGAGACTTACCTGGAATGTTTGACCAAGGAGCCTACTCATAGCAGAGCCTTGTCCAAAGTTGCTGAACTACATTACCGAAAAGGGCAGTATAAAGAAGCATTAAATTATGCCCGAAAGGTTTTAGAGAATAATACCTACGATGGGGGCGGCAATTTTATATATGGGATCATACAAAAAGCCTTAGGCAATAACACCAATGCAATTGAGGCTTTCAGCATTGCCGTTAGGTCAATGGAGTACCGGTCGGCTGCTTACCTGCAGATTGCAGGATTGTATTTGCAGGATTCTGATTTTCGCAAAACCAAAGCATATGCGGAGAAGTCATTGGACTACAACAGGTACAATATTACAGCTCATGAATTGTTGGGAACAGCGCTGCGAAAATTACAACTAGCGGATGAAGCTCGAAACGCCATTGATGTGCTATTGGAGATAGATCCTCTAAATCATCATGCCCAGTTTGAGCAATACTTACTAAATCCTGCACCTGGATATTTATCAGCGTTTACTTCTGTAATAACCAATGAATTGCCATTTGAAACTTATCTTGAGCTTGCCATTGAATACGCAAATCATGGGCTTGAGGATGAAGCTATACAGGTATTGGAGCAATCACCTGAGTATCCTACAGTGAAATACTGGCTGGCATATCTCAATAGAGGAGTATCACCGGATAAGAGTGAGGAGTATCTGAAGCAGGCTGTTGAGATGTCGCCTCTGATGGCATTCCCATTCAGGCTAGAAACAATTCCTGTGCTCATCTGGGCCCGGGAACAAAATAGTTCATGGAAAACTAACTATTATCTGGGGTTAATCTATTGGAAATTAAATCGTACAAAAAACGCTCTGCAGGAATTTGACAATTGTGCAGATTCCCCTGATTTTGCACCATTTTATATATCAAGAGGTATTCTAATTCAAAACAGTAAATCTGGAGATGCTGCTGCCCTTGAAGACTTTGAAAGGGCCCTTAAACTGGACCCTGAAGAGTGGCGAGCGTGGTACTATCTGGTTGATTATTATCAAAAGAACAGATCTATTGATAAGATGCTGGAATTTTCAGGAAAGATGTACAATATTTTTCCGGATAATCCTGCGGTTGGCATAGCGCATGCAAGGTCCTTGTTAATATCAAATAATAATAAGGAATGCCTGAAAGTACTGGCAAATGTAAATGTTCTTCCCTCGGAATTTGCCAACGCTGGAAGGGGTATTTATGAGCGGGCCCATCTCAGTATAGCCATGGACCTGATTGAGAAGAAAAAATACAAGAAAGCCATAGAACAGCTGAATAGTTCAAGGGAATGGCCTGAAAATCTTGGCATGGGAAAGCCATATGAGCCAGATACCAGATTACAGGATTTTATGGCGGCTTACTGCGATGTACAACTTGGGAACCAGGATATAGGCGACGATTATTATCAGAAAATAATTGATTACTCACATAAGCACTGGAACGTCACTGAAGATCCTTATAACTACTATTTCGCACCTGCTCTTCTTATAGCAGAAAACAAGCCGCAAGAGGCTGCTGATGCCTTTGAAAAATGGGAGACAGAGCAGAATTTATTAAGGGACTGGAGGATATCTCCAGGGTCTTCTTCGCCTGAAGTTCAATGGGTCTTAGCTAAACTAAATGATGAACGAAAAAAAGTAAAGGAACTGGAACATGGAGTTCTTGAATATCATCCAGACAGTAAGTTTGGTATTTTTATAAGGGCGATCAATCAACTAGACCAGCAACGGTTACCAAAGAAACCATAAATGAAAACATCAGGGCACTTTTTAATATTGTTGAGTATAGTTTTTCAGTCATTCAGCAGCTATTCACAAGCACTCATTAATTCATTTGAACAGGAAAGTAACCTGGAAAATGTAACGGTTACCGAAGGTGTGGACATTTCACGTTCTACAGATTTTCCGGCGCTGGGCGCTTATTCCTGTAAAACTGTTTTCCCTGATGATGGAGGAACAGTTTATCTGAATAACATAAATACATTTTTTAGAAGAAATGTGGAGAATAGCGGATTGGACTATAATGAAGTGTTGCTGTATTTTATCTGGACCAATGAGGTTGCCAATATCAGCTTAATTGTTGAAGATTCCTCAGGTCAATCTTTCAACAAGCAATATGCACTTAAGCAAGGCGCTAATCATCTCCAGTTACTTTTTTCTGAAGCCGAAAAGTTTGATTTGAAACGAATCAAATCAATAGGCCTACGCACAAACAAGGCCAACATATTTTATTTGGATTATATTACTCTTGATCAGTACCAGCCAGTTCTGACTAAACTTGGTCGCTGGGAGGTTGAGTATTCCACCGATATTAAAACCCCACATTTCCCATGGGGTGCGGATTTGGCAGGTGGATCAATTAGATCGTATTCTATTTCACCGATTTTTGACGGGAGAGGTATCGTTGAATTAACTGAGAGACTTGATTTAGATATTGAGGTTTCAACAATCGGGAGATACGGTGGGGCAGAAAAGTATGGGTACGGAGATTTTTATATGCGGCGCAGCCCAGGGCATGGAGGGGACAGCACCACATATAATCTAGCACATAAGTATATCGCTACGGACCTTCTTTTTGACCCTGAATATGATGTCATAATCTGGCCGGGTTTACACAAGTGGGAAAGTTATCCTGAACCAGTCAGAAAGGCAATTATGGAAAGAGTAGAAAAGGGTACTGGCCTGGTTCTTCTGTATCCGGTAGGTGAAGAAAATTCTGATCTATGGGATATTTCCCCATTGAAGAGCGCTGATGCATATGATGCCCAGGAGAAAATCAAGGATTCAGAAATTTCTACTATTCCTGAAAAATTTGATAGATCAAAATGGGAGCCAACAACAGCACATTATATAACCAATGGTGTAGCCTTTGAGGCATTCCCAACGGGGCATATAGGTGTTTACCCCTACCAAAATGTTTCTGGTGAAGTGCTAATTGAATCTACTGGAGGAAATCCAGTGCTGGCTGTGAGCAATTATGGGAAGGGCAGGGTAGTGGCCATGGCATATACTGAAAGAGGTTTTTTACCGAGAGTTGATGATCCCTGGGAGACCGGACTCAATTACCCATACTGGGAATATATGTGGTCGATGGTGGCGCGATCGGTAGTGTGGGCATCTGGTAGAGAACCGGAAACTACTATTAAGGAGGTGAGGAGAACTGATGAGGGCTTTTCGGTGGATTTGGCAAATGTCTTAACCAATCTCAACCTAAATTTTCAGGTAACCGATGATTTTGGGATAGTGGAAGAGGAAACTTCCATTTCGTTACATGAAGGACAAACCACGATAGATATAAAGCTTGTTAACAAGTTAAATGGAGGCAAGCATCTCGTCAAGATACAATTGGCAGGAAACGAAGGAGTCCATGATTGGCATTCGATTGTTTTCCACACGGAGCATTCAGCGGAGATTGGTTCAGTTGAAAATGAGCAATTGGAGATCCCTGTTGGTGAAGAGGTCAGGTCAACGCTCGTATTAAAATCGGACAAGGCGGTGACCGGCACCTTAACATCCCGCCTATATGATAACTACGGCAGGCTTGTTGATGAAAATTACAGGGAAGTGTCCTTTGAGGGAACCAAATCATATGAAACTGTTTTAAACTCTGGAAATGTTTTGACAAATCTGGCCAGATCAGAGTTTATTCTTCATGTCGATGGTAATCAGGTAGATCATAAGGTAGCGGAAGTCTTCTTTTTGCAACCCAGGATATGGGATGATTATGACGTCACTATGTATCATTTTGGCCCAAATCCTGTTCCTGGCACCTGGGAGGTTGTTGATCAACAACTGAGAGAACTCAATGTAACAACCTTGGCCGCTTATACGCTTACCAATAGCAAGCACGCCAACTACAAGGTGCAGGCTCAAACCAGGATTAAGGGTGTTGAGTCCCCCGATAGCGGACCGGATCGGAAATACTATGAAGAGATGAAAATCAAGTATCTGGAAACCAATGACAAACACCTGTTGAAAAGAAAATATGGTTTGAAAGACCCTGTCTATTTGGATTCACTTCGCAATCACCTGACCACTATGGTCAAGCAATGGAAGAAATTTTCTCCTTCAGCATATTACATTTATGAGGAGCCCTCCATCACCAGATATGACGATGCCCTGGACCTCTGCTTCAGGGAAAGCACCTTGAAAGCTATGCGCGAATGGTTAAAAGAAGAGTATGTCACCTTAGAGGCGTTGAATGATCAATGGGGTACTGACTTTAATCAGTGGCAGAATGTGATTCCTGATGATTCGCGCGAGGCCAGGGAAAGAGGTAATTATTCATCATGGGCGGACCACCGTACTTTTATGGAAATATGTTGGGCCGATCAATTCAAATTTGTTCAGGATATAGTCAATGAAGTTGACCCGGGTGGTCTAGTCCAGCTTTCAGGCACACAGGCAGCCAGCTCTCACAACGGATATGATTATAGCAGACTCAATAAGTATGTTGGGCAGATGAATCCCTATGATATTGATAATCAGCTTGAATACCACCACAATTTTAATCCTGATCTCATACTATCAGGACAAGCCGGATATGGCGCCTTGGGCAAAGGAGTACTTTATGATTATTATAATAACCTATTTTTGAAGGAAACCGGGGGGACATATGTCTTTTGGCAGGTATCCTGTCTAAATCCGGATCTAAGATTGTGCCAAAGCGGGGTGGATTTAAAAAATGGATTTGATGAAATACTGAAAAGAGGAATTGGGAGGCTTATCGGTTCTTATGAGCCTGATAATGAACTGAAAATCGCTATCCACTTTTCATATCCCAGCGTCCATGCGGCATGGATTGTGGATGGAATAATAGTTCCGGAAACCGGAGATAATGTTAGCGAAACCTTAAAGCAATTTAACAGAAATCGCGATGGGTGGGTGAAAATCTTGCACGATGCAGGATTTGGTTTTGATTTCATTGCTTACAGCGACATTGAACAAGGCGGGTTACAATCGGAGGCATATAATGTGCTTATTCTTCCTATGAGTTATGCCCTGAGTGATCAAGAAGTCCGGCACATAGAAAAATTCGTAGATAATGGCGGAATTCTTATTGCAGATGCACTCCCAGGTGTAATGGACGATCATAACAAATTCAGATCGAAACGCGCATTATCTGAGGTGTTTGGTATCAAAGCCAAAGCTTACAACAGAGAAGAGCTAATAACTCCACAAAGTGAGTCGGGGCTGAAAATTAAAAAAGCCAAAGTATTAATAAACGGAACTAATGGGACCCAACTTCTCTATAATAAATACGGTCAGGGATCAGCCTTTCTTTTAAATTATTTTATGAATAATTATCCGGAAGAAAAGTCATTGGGTGAAAATGAATTATCGCTGCTGAAATTCAGAAAAATTTTTGAAAAGGAAAACCTCCAATCAAGTATCCACCTGACAAATGTTGAAGGTGACCCTGCCGACGTTGAAGTATATGCTTTTTCCGAGCAAGGTGGTGGTTCTGCTCGTTTGTTGGGTTTGCTGCCGGGCAAATCCGGGGAGAATCGGGAAATAAACCTCCATGTAGACCATTCAGTTCATTTGTATGATATTAGGAACAAGAAATATCTTGGAGCAGGAAAAATGCACCCAATAAAGCTTAGAACATCTGTTCCAGAACTTTTTGCCCTGACTAAAAGTAAAATTGAGAATTTTTACTTACAGGTCCCCTCAAGTGTAAAACGGGGAGAAGTAGTTTCTATTAATTTTAATGTTGTTGAGGAGGAAATCTCCAATTTAAAATCAGTGGTTAGGATAGATGTTTATGACCCTGATGGTACATATATCCAATATTACAGTAGTAATAGTGATATTACAAACGGTTCTGGTTCATATAGTTTCCGTACAGCGATGAATGATTTGCCTGGCGTTTGGAAAATCCGATTTACGGAGGTGATTAGCAGCATAGAAAAAGAAGTAATGGTTACAATTAAATGATTTATGGAAAATTCTCCCTAAATTGATCCTTCCATATCCAAAAGGTTTTTTCTACCAATCCAATGAGGCGCAGAAAATTCATAGAAAAATCAACTCTAGCCGGCGCCGGCGCCTTGCTGGCAAATAATACCATGCTGTCAGCTGTAACCAGGCCCATTTCTCCCAATGACAAACTTCAAATTGGAGTGATAGGTTGTAATGGGATGGGATGGAGCAATACCAATTCCATGCTGAAAATGGATGATGTTGACTTAGTGGCAATATGTGATGTAGATCAGAACGTCATTACCAAAAGATTAGCCAGTTATGAAAAGTTGCGAACCAACAAACCGACAGTTTACAGCGACTATCGTGAATTGATCCAAAATCCTGAGATAGATGCAGTGATCATCGGTACCCCTGATCACTGGCATTGCATGCCTATGGTAGAAGCTGTACAGGCCGGCAAACATGTATATGTTGAAAAACCAATTGCCAATACCATAGAGGAGTGCAGGCTTATGGTTGAGGCGGCAAGAAAATCAGGGAAAATAGTTCAGGTTGGCCAGTGGCAACGCAGCGGACCACATTACCGTGATGCAATTGATATTGTTCGCTCGGGAAAGCTAGGTAATATCAGACTAGTCAAGGTATGGGCCTATCAGGGATGGATGAAACCAGTAAAGGTACTGCCGGATGAAGCGACTCCGAAAGGTGTAGATTATGATTTCTGGCTGGGGCCGGCGCCAATGCGCACATTCAACAAAAATAGATTTCACTTTAATTTCAGATGGTTCTGGGACTACGCCGGTGGATTGATGACCGACTGGGGAGTGCATGAAATAGATATTGCCCTGTTTGCCATGCAGGTAAATGCACCGCTTTCCGTGATGGCTTCAGGTGGTAAACTGGCGTACCCGGATGATGCATCTGAAACGCCAGATACCTTGCAAACTGTGTTCAAGTATGACAAATTCACCATGCTTTGGGAGCACGCAACAGGCATTGATCAGGGCCCTTATGGAAGAACGGAAGGGATTGCTTTTATTGGCAACAATGGGACCCTGGTGGTAAACCGCCAAGGCTATCAGGTATTATTGGAAAAAGAGTCGAAAGGTTATAGTGCCAGAGGAGCACCCAAGATGGAGAAAATAGATGAATTCAAGAAACCAAAGGATTTAAACTACCTGGACTTACACACCAGTAACTTCACGGAAGCAATAAAGGCCAATGATACTTCCATGCTAAATACTCCGATTGACTCAGGAAGTATTGCGGCCATAAATGCTCAAATGGGGAATATTGCATACAAGACTGGAGACAAGGTATTTTGGGATCCCGAAAAAGAAAACTTCAAGAAGAACAAAGCGGCAAACAAACTAATTAAAGCGCAGTATAATAACGGTTGGAAACTGCCTGCTCCATAATTTTTTAGTTTGGGGGGTGGTCCCAAAAAATCCTTAATATCTCCGCCTCACCGCCTCCAGGGTTGTTTTCAAAAATACTTTCAACCGTTGTTCCGCCCATCCGTTCATAGAATTTACGTGCAATGATATTCTTATTGAGTACCCACAGATACATTTTAAACTGGTTATCCAGTTCTGAAATTCGCTGCACACAATGATTCATTAAGCTTCTTCCAATGCCTTTTCGCTGCCAGTCCGGGTGCACATGTAGGTTATCTACGAGCGAACCATATTGTAGATCATGATTCAAGTACACGCAGCCAAACCCACACAGTAGGTCCTTATCATTAGCTAAAATCACGAATTGATCTTTTGAGGGGTTATTAAAACGCCGTTGCCACACGATCAGGCGTTCTTGAACCACATCATGATCAAGGTAATTATCATTATAGATGCCCCTATAATGGACTTGCCAACTATAAGCATGAAGTCGCGCAATGGCTTCCTGGTGTTGAGATGAGCCAATACTGTACTTAATCATACTTTGCTCAATTGTTCTGCTGTTCAATTGTTCCCATGTTCCCCTGCTCACTATAGAGTACAGGTTGTGTCCATGCAGTTTGATGCGCCATATTCTCAATAGGATTGACGGGAGTTTTACTGGAGATGATCTTCGCCCTGACAAAAAGAAGTTCTGTGGATAATTCAAATGAGGCGGTATTTCCAGTGACCTCTTTTAGCACCCGGGTTTTTGAGTCTGTTTTGTGGCACCCAATAAATTGGATTTGGTAGCCACCACCATCTGCCACTGCTTCTATATTGAGCATATTGTCAATTACTTCCACCGATTCCAGTTTCACCCCATTGGAAGCATAAAACTGACCCTGCTCCATAGCGGTTATCAAGGATCTGGCACTTAGTGTATCAGCTTGAACATAGATCCATCCACGACCTGAATTACTCCGTTGACTACCTGAAGTATGATAATTATGGCTGTCATCAGTAGCCAGTCCATAAAGAGGGGGCTTCCCATTATTGAGATAAGCGATATTGATTTGGTCCCACATAGTTTCAGTGTCCATGTGCAATGAATCGCCGAAGTTATATACCTGGGGATGCCCATTGAAAACCTCAAAAAATTGCTCACCCTGCAGGGCTATCATGTCCTCCACGGTAATTGCGTAATGAAAATTTGGATGATTTATATGAATCATCATGGGCTCACCGCTGTTATCACGCTGCTTTAGCATTGCATTTATATTACGCTGCAACACGTCTGAAACACTGCTACCGCCCTGCGGTTCAATTAACTCACCAATATTAGTAGCATTTAAGTGCAGTGGTTTATCTTCAAATCGATCTGAAATCTCCTCCGACTGTAAAATAAGAAATAAATCTTCCTCCTCGTAAAGAGGCCGGTACTCCTCCAGGGTTTTCAGTTTTACCTTTATTTTACCGGTGTCAATTTTGAAATTCACCCAATCAAAACCGTATTTGCCTATATATCTCTGAAAAACTGCCTGACTTAAGCTGTCCTTCATTTCCTTCCAATTCTCCTTATTCGCCAGGATGTTGTGATCTGAAAGAGAGACGAATTGGTAGTCATGACTTTTATACCAATCCATGATCACTTCTGGAAACTCATCGCCATCGCTCCAATAACTGTGGGTATGCAGATTTCCCTTGTACCACTGTTTACCAGTGATTTCGGTATTTTCCTGTTGATTACAGGCCAACAATAACAAAAAAAAGAATAGCCCTAATCTCAAAATACTGAATGATTTGGTGGTTATATACGCGTACTGCGCGGCTGTAAATCGGTAAGCGATCCTATTTTTATTGGTTCTCCGGTTTCAATGCTTTTACGCGCCGCAACTCCAATTAGTATGGACATAGCGCCGTCGCGAACCCCTGCAGCTCTTTGGAACGGATCTTCCTTTTCAGGGTGGATGAATATTTTATCGTGCAGTCTTTTATCTCCACCACCGTGGCCTGCTCTTTCCACAGGCACCTGGACAGTTTCGAAATCCTTCCATAACTTGTGGACTATGATTGGTTCAGACTCGGCCTGATCATCTCCGGATTGGTCCATTTCCCGTTGGTGCATTTCTGCCTGACTTACACTTACTTCTTTCTGATAAGGAATATCCAGCCAAGCTTCAATGCGCCCTTCGGTACCATTAAAAGCTACCCGCCAGCCTTCAAGAGGACTGTATGTGGTAAGGGAGTAGTTGAGCACTACATTATTCTGGTATTTTACTTGAGCGGACATCTTATCGTAGATATTGATCTCTTCCCGATAAAGACAATTGTCTCGGATGTAACCATCGTGTTGCTCATTGGCTACATAAAGGTCCATCATGCGCTGGTCTTTGGTTATGTCCCAATAGAACTCACATTCGGATTTATGTGGGCATGTTCTGCAATTGTCGCCTCGAAAAGGTCCATTGGAGCCGTAGTATTCCAGGTCTCCATAAGCAAAGACCTCCTGTGGATCAGAGTTGATCCACCAATTTAGAATATCGAAGTGATGCGTAGATTTATGCACCAGTAAGGTGCCACTGGTCTGCCTCAAGCCATGCCACCTCCGGAAATATGAAGCCCCGTGATAGGTATTCAGGTACCAATGAAAATCCACCGAGGTAAGTTTTCCTATGGTGTTTTGCATGAGTAGTTCCTTGACTTTGGTGGTATAAGGGCTCCAGCGATAATTGAAACCGACAATCAGATTTTGACCCGATCTCCTTTCAGCATCAATAATATCCTGACATTTTCTTTCATCAATAGTTAGGGGTTTTTCAGTGAGCACATCACAACCCATATCCAGTCCCTGAATAATGAATTCATGGTGCGTAGCATCTGTAGTGGTGACTATCACCAGATCTGGTTTGGTTTGTTGTACCATTTCGGGGAAATCTGAGAAGACCGGGCAGTTTACTCCCATGTATTTCTTTGCATAATCTAATCTTCCCGGATTGATATCACAAAGTCCTACAAATTCCAGAATCTCTCCATACTGTTCAACCAGCCGTTTTCCCCAAAAGCTTGTCCCCCGTACGCCAGTGCCAACAAGTACTAGTTTGAGTTTTTCAGCCTTTTTAAAATTAAATGCCGACAATGGCACTACCGCAGTAGCGGAGAGCATGCTGATGGATCGTAGGAAATTTCGTCGAGTTGTGTTCATAACCTGCAATTAAAAGGGCTTAGTTGAAATAAACAAACATTTTATAAAATCTTGATCAAATAACAAACCATTGGAGTCCTATCCATTAGTAAAAATCATAATTAAAGCAAGAACCATAAGATAAAAACCAATCACTGAACGCAGCCAAATTTTATCAATAAATGCGCAGGCCAAAATCAAAGGAACTCCGGTTATTCTGAGCCAAAGCTTGTGATCGTCAAAAACCACGAATTGAAGAATTACATTAACCACTATGGAACCCACTATGATCAGAAAAAAAACCTTTCTAATACTAAAGAAATACGCTTTGGTATCAGAGTCTTTTTCACTCGGGGTTATCACATTAGCTGCTTGTGCATATACCATGGCCTGACCAATGATCAGGAAAAAATTAAGGTTATTATCAACCAATGCATCTAATTTTTGATAGAGATCAATCCAATGTTTGATAATGGTGATCAGCAACATTACTCCCCAGAACACTAATTCCCAATAATTCCTTTTGTGTTGTCCTACTTTAAGCAGATCCACAATGGCTACTCCGTAGATAATTCCTGGGATTAGCAGTAGAAATTCTTGTTTATCCATATGGATTTCAGATTTTTAGTAATTATTATGAGCCAGCTTATTATCAATCAGATAGCGGAAACTTTCTTCAATTGCCTGGAACACGTCAACAGTAGTATGGTCCATCTCTATGATCATCCATTGGGTATTACCGCCAGCCGCCTCAACAATTGCCGGGAAATCTTGAGTGCCCTGTCCCACTGCTACCATAGGCTCCGGTTCATCACTGCCTAAAGATTCGGTAAACCGGGCAGGGCCATCTTTGATGTGTAGCAATGGAGCTTTTGCTGCATATTTCCCTACTACCTCAGCAGGATCAAAACCAGCAACCTTTAACCAATAAGTATCCAGTTCAAAGAAAATGTCCGGATCAATCAGGTTTCTTAATATCTGATAGGGATATTTTCCGTCGATTCTGTTGCGGAACTCCCACCAGTGGTTGTGCAATCCAAACCGCAGCCCATTTTGCCTGGCGAATTGACTGGATTCATTATAAATATCAGCCAGCTGTTTAATGCCGTCCGCAGTTTGATAACGTGGGTCTTCAGGCCATCCATGCCATATCAACATTTCACATTGATAGGCATCGGCAAGCTCCAACATTCTGGAACGTTCAGGTCCAAACGGCAATTCACAATGTACCGAACATACCTTCAAGCCATAAGATTTCAGGA
>SMUY01255415.1_pt1 | contig 12880 bp, 10 predicted proteins | sample 2456441 | NCBI WGS metagenome assembly SMUY01 (sample SAMN11095931, study PRJNA526329) | marine sediment metagenome | biome: Marine sediment; feature: Surficial sediment; material: Deep marine sediment; isolation source: Hadal surficial sediment | place: Pacific Ocean | collected 2014-11 | depth...
CTTTCATTCACATAAAAATTAATATAAAAACGATTATGGTCAGTACGGGTAAAACCACGAAGCTGTAGTACAGAATCTATGGCAGCTATGACTCGTTTATCATCCAACTCGTTTAAACCGGAGTCTATATCCGGATAGAATTGATAGGTCGTGAATTCACTAAAATCCTGTTGTTTTTCGTAGTCCACATAAACAGAGGAACCGCAGGAAAAGAGCAGGAACGAGATGGCTAAAGGAAGAAAGGATTTCATAGTTGCAAAAATTACATAAAAAAGTAGACTAATGTATTGTAAAACCAGGTCATAAAAAATATTCTAAGAATTAAGCATCTTCCACAATTCATCCTTCAGCTCCATCAAACCCTGTTGCGCAATGGATGAAAAGAACAGATAGGGAATTCCTTCGAGATCTTTGTCGAGTTCTGTCTTCATTTCGGCTTTTAGTTCATCATCGAGCATATCGCTCTTGGAGATGCCGATCAGGCGTTCTTTGTCCAACATTTCGGGATTGTAGCGCCGTAATTCGTCCAAAAGAATATCATACTGCTTGCGGATATCATCTGCATCGGCCGGGATCAAGAATAACAGTGTGGAATTGCGTTCAATGTGACGTAAAAAATAATGTCCCAGGCCTTTTCCTTCCGCAGCGCCTTCAATGATCCCCGGGATATCTGCCATCACAAATGATCGGTAATCTCGGTAATCTACAATTCCTAAGTTGGGCCTTAGGGTTGTAAATTCGTAATTGGCAATTTTGGGTTTCGCAGCAGTGATCACTGAGAGTAAAGTTGACTTTCCGGCATTTGGGAATCCTACGAGACCAACATCGGCCAGTACTTTCATCTCCAGGGTAAAGTTACCTTCTTCTCCTTCCAATCCGGGTTGTGCATAGCGAGGAGTTTGACGGGTGGCACTCTTAAAGTGACTATTACCTCGACCTCCCTTTCCTCCATTGGCGATGACCAATTCTTCCCCGTTTTCGAGCAGTTCTTTTATCATTTCCCCGGTATCTGTATTTTTAACAGTCGTTCCCAACGGAACATCTATATATACATCCTGGCCATTAGCTCCGGTACTGGTCTGCTTTCCTCCTGCCATACCGTGACCCGCTTTATAGTGACGTTTAAATTTTAAGTGGTAAAGCGTCCACATATTGTTGTTGGCCCTCAGTGTAATGTGACCACCCCGACCCCCATCGCCACCATCGGGACCTCCCTTTGGGATGTACTTTTCGCGACGTAAGTGCGCACTTCCCTGCCCTCCTTTTCCGGACGCAACGTGAATTTTAACATAGTCTACAAAATTTCCTTCGGTCATAATACTGTAAAATAATAAAGGAAAAAGGTGAAAGTTATCTATGTAGATAAACTTTTTCGGTTTTGCATTTATAGTTTGTTAACCACCTCACTCAATCGTTCGGAAATCTCTTCAATACTCCCTACACCATCCACACCGAAATATTTCTCTTGTTTTTGATAATATTCCTTTAAAATATCGGTCTTTCTGTAATATTCGGAAATACGCTCACGAATTACCTCTTCATTGGCGTCATCCGGCCTCCCACTTGATTTTCCTCTTTCCAAAAGTCGTTCAACCAAGATCTCATCATTCACTTCCAGTGCAACCATAGCATTGATCTGACTCTCCTTCTCATCCATCAATTTTGCCAAAGCCTCAGCCTGAGCCGGGGTACGAGGAAAGCCATCGAAAATAAAGCCGTTGGCACCCACGTTTTTCTCCACTTCGGCATTGAGCATATCGATAGTCACTTCGTCCGGTACCAAATTTCCCCTGTCCATATACGATTTTGCGAGTGTTCCCAATTCGGTTGCATTTTTTATGTTGTAACGAAATACATCTCCGGTTGAGATATGTACGAGTTGATATTTTTTCTTTAAAATTTCGGCCTGGGTTCCTTTTCCTGCACCCGGGGGACCAAATAATACGATGTTCTTCATTCGCTTACTTTTCTTCTTAAAAAATGATTTTAAAAATCTCCGCATTACAAGGGTGCAAAGATACCTATTTCATCTGTGCTAAATCATTGTTTTTATAGGAAGATGCATTGCTTAATGAAACAATATCCACGAGTTTTAGACAATAGTTGAGCGGCATTTCAAAGAAGATTGTACCTTTGCGCCATGGCAAATTATTTTTCTTCCAATTTCATCCTTGGGATATTAGGCGGCGGCCAATTGGGTAAAATGATGCTCTACGAAACGCGAAAATTTGACATTGCCACGCACGTACTGGATCCAAGTCCGGAAGCTCCATGCCGCATAGGTTGTGACTACTTTGAACAAGGTGATCTGATGGATTTTGATACCGTGTTTAACTTCGGAAAAAAAGTGGATGTTCTAACCTTCGAGATTGAGGGTGTAAATATCGAGGCTCTTGAAAAACTAGAAGCTGAAGGAAAAAAAGTGTATCCTTCTTCCAGAACATTACGGAATATTCAGGATAAAGGCGTCCAAAAACAATTTTACAAAACACATGGAATACCTACCTCACCATTTTTTATTTTTCAGAATAAGAATGAATTGAACGAAGCCATCGTTCGTAAAGAATTGCACTATCCATTCGTATGGAAAAGTTGCACAGGCGGTTATGATGGAAAAGGTGTGAATATTATTCGAGATGCCGGAGATATCAATCCGCTACCGGACGAAAGTTGTATAGCCGAAAAATTTATTCCCATTAAAAACGAATTGGCGGTGATCGTGGCTCGAAATCCGTCGGGGGATGTAAAAACTTATCCGGTTGTCGAAATGGAATTCCATCCGGAAGCTAACCAGGTGGAATATGTTATCTGCCCTGCACGTATTGATGCAACTGTAGCACTAAAAGCAAGAACCATCGCCACAAAGGTCTCGGAAGCTTTTGAACATGTGGGTCTGTTGGCCGTAGAATTGTTTCAAACCCTCGAGGATGAAATTTTGGTTAACGAAGTTGCACCCAGGCCACATAACAGTGGCCACTATAGTATTGAGGCCAGTTATACCAACCAGTTTGAACAACAGATACGGGCTATCCTTGACCTTCCCTTAGGAAATACAGATAGTAAAGTGGGTGGGATTATGGTAAACCTGGTAGGTGCCGAAGGTCACACAGGGGAGGTAGTGTATCAACAAATTGAAGAAATAATGGCCATGGATGGTGTAACACCTCATATTTACGGGAAAAAGCAAACGCGTCCGTTTCGTAAAATGGGGCATGTGACCATAGTGAATAAGGATATTTCCGAAGCGAGAAAAATTGCGGAAAAAGTTAAGAAAACGATTAAAGTAATAAGTAAGCAGAACAACAATTATGCTAACACTTAAAGATACCCGCTTTCACGGGCATGAATTATGAGTAAAGTAGGAATCATCATGGGAAGTACCAGCGACCTGCACGTAATGCAGGATGCGGTGGATATATTAAAAGGATTTGACATTGATGTGGAAGTCGATATTGTTTCGGCCCACCGAACACCGGACAAACTTTATGACTACGGAAAAAACGCCCACGAAAGAGGGATCAACGTTATCATTGCAGGAGCAGGAGGAGCCGCTCATCTGCCAGGAATGATCGCGGCACTTTCTCCATTGCCGGTAATTGGGGTGCCGGTAAAATCCAGTAATTCTATCGATGGATGGGATTCGGTGCTGTCTATTTTACAAATGCCCGGTGGCGTACCCGTAGCTACGGTTGCCCTCAATGGTGCCAAAAATGCAGGAATACTGGCGGCTCAAATAATTGGCACCGCAGATAAATGTGTTTTGGATAAAATTCTTACCTACAAGGATGGATTGAAGATAAAAGTGGAAGAAGGAGCCAAGAAAGTGAGGGGGGGAAAATAACGACCAGGTATTTGATAATTACAATGAATCCACTACTTCTTAAATTCGATACCGCTCCCTTTTCAGAAATTAATGACGGGCACTTTCTGCCCGCCATCAAAGATCTGATCGCAATCACAAAAAAAGAAATTGCTGCCATAGTTGACGATCCAGATCCACCAACTTTCAAGAACACGGTGGAAGCTCTTGAAAATACCGGGATGCAGCTGGAACGTGCCACAAGTATCTTTTTCAATCTGAATAGTGCCGAAACCAATCCTAAAATTCAGGAAATAGCGCAAGAAGTTTCCCCGTTATTATCCGATTTTAATAATGACCTACTACTCAATGAGGAACTATTCGCCAAAGTGAAAACGGTCTACGAATCAAGAAATGATATCACTTTGAATGGTGAGCAACAAATGCTACTGGAAAAACAATACAAAGGCTTTTCGAGAAACGGAGCAAACCTTTCCGAAGAGCAAAAGAAAACGCTCCGTAAAATTGATTCCGATCTTTCCAAACTTAAACTAACATTTGGAGAAAATGTTCTGGCCGAAACCAATGCCTTTGAGATGCATGTCACAAATGAGGCAGATCTGTCGGGTTTGCCTGAAGGGGCAAAAGAAGCCGCTGCCCAAACAGCCAAAGAAAAAGGGAAAGACGGTTGGGTATTTACCCTGGACCACCCCAGTTTTATTCCGTTTACGACCTATGCAGACAATCGTGAACTGCGTAAAAAATTAACCATCGCATTTGGTGCAAGAGCTTTTCAGCCGAACAAATACAACAACGAGCAAAACGTGTTGAACATAGCCAATCTGCGTCACCAAAGAGCCTCGTTGTTAGGCTATGAAAGTCACGCCCATTTTGTGTTGGAAGAACGAATGGCTGAAACACCGCAAAAGGTACGATCATTTTTAGACGGATTACTGGACAAGGCAAAGCCTGTGGCACTTAAGGAATTTGACGAATTAAAAGTCTTTGCTAAAGACTTGGATGACATCGACCTGCTCCAAAAATGGGATGGCCCCTATTACGCTGAAAAGCTAAAACAAAAACGTTTGGATCTTGATGACGAAAAACTCAAGCCCTATTTCAAATTGGAGAATGTGATCGATGGAGTTTTTACGGTAGCCAAAAAACTATATGGATTGCAATTTGAGGCAGATGGCTCTATTGACACCTACCACGAAGATGTAAAAACCTATCGTGTTTTAGATGCAGAAGGAGCCTTGGTAGCCATTTTTTACGCCGATTTCCATCCACGACCAGGAAAACGAGGTGGGGCCTGGATGACATCCTATAAACCACAACAGATCAAGAATGGTATAAATGACAGGCCTCATGTTTCCATCGTTTGCAATTTCACCAAGCCTACAAAGAGCAAACCGTCTTTGCTTACCTTCAACGAAGTAACTACTCTGTTTCACGAATTCGGACATTCCTTGCACGGGATGTTGGCAAATACAACCTACAAGGGGCTATCAGGAACAAGTGTTTATTGGGACTTTGTAGAATTACCCAGTCAGGTTCTTGAAAACTGGTGTTACGAAAAAGAAACCCTCGAATTATTCGCGACCCATTATGAGACGGGAGAAGTCATTCCGATGGACCTGATAAAGAAGATAAAGGAATCTGCTACCTTTCACGAAGGTATGAAAACCTTGCGCCAATTGAGTTTCGGCTTATTGGATATGGCATGGCATGGTGCAGATCCTTCCGGGATAACGGATGTAAAAAAATTTGAATCCCAAGCCTTTGGAGACACAAAACTTTACCCCGATACACAAGAAACTTGCATGTGCACATCTTTCTCACATATCTTTCAAGGGGGTTATTCAGCGGGCTATTATAGTTACAAATGGGCCGAAGTTTTGGATGCAGACGCTTTTGCTTATTTCAAAAAAGAGGGGATATTCAATAAAAAGGTGGCGGATAAGTTTAAGAACAATATTCTCTCGAAAGGTGGAACTCAAGATCCTATGGAGTTGTATGTGAAATTCCGTGGGCAGAAACCCGATCCGGAGGCTTTATTGGAGCGTGCAGGGCTGATCGACAAATAGATTCTCTCCGGATAAACAATGCACATTAAATTCCTATAAAAATATTATAAGCGATAAAAAACCTAAGGTATCATAAACTTTAGTTATTTTTGATAAAAACTTCGACCAAGCCGCTATGCCAATCAACTTGTTAAATCCTAATTTGTGGGTAGATAAGTATTCAGACTACTTGTATAATTATACCATTGTACGAGTGAATAATCACGAGATCGCACAAGATTTAATCAGTGAGACCTTCCTGGCAGGATTAAAATCCAAAGATAATTTTAAGGGAGAAGCAACTGAGCGTACCTGGCTCATTGCTATTTTAAAACGAAAAATTATCGATCATTACCGCAAAATTAATTCCAATAAAGGCAAAGCCGAAATACGGGTGACTTACAGTGATGGAGAAAGCGAAGGCGATTGGTTGGAAGAACGAATAAGTGACCCTTATGATAAAACCGCCGAAGATACCATGGAAAATGAAGAATTGGGAATGGCTATATTTGGGTGCCTGGAAGGGCTGGCTGAAAAACAGGCCGCCATTTTTAGAAAGAAAACAATAGATGGTATCGATACCGAAACCATTTGTAATGAATATAATATAACACCGTCTAACCTTTGGGTGATCATCCACCGCGCTCGTAAAGCGATGGCAAATTGTCTGGAGAAAAGTTGGTTTTAGTAGAGTTTATGAGTTTTAAATTAGAATGCGACAAGGCCAATCACATTTGTGATAAAAATCAGTACAAAGAGGCAACATTCAGGGAGAAAGTCAGATTGATTTTTCACCTTATTTACTGTCGTGCCTGTAGAAAGTATACGGCCCGAAACAATAAACTCACTAAGCTTATAAAAACCCCGGATGTAAAAACTGTGAGTGCCGAAGATAAAAGCATATTAAAAGAAAGACTTCAGAAAGAGACGACCGAATAGCATTAGAGAAAAAGAGAAAATAGCATCCATACAATCGGGATACTTTCGACCCAAAAAGAGGCAAAGTATCCCGATTGCTTTTTACCACTCACCATTAATGCGAATCCGGCAAGAAGACAAACCGTCACAAAACTCAAAAAGTGTGTCTCGTTAAACAGGTCCTTAAATCTTTCAAGGGATACACTCAGCACCAAAAAGAAGATCCCCAAAAACTTAGTTTTCTGTACTCCCAAACGCTGCGGAAGTGTTTGTAAATTAGCAAGATCATATTGCAGATCCCGTATCTCAAAAGGAAGAGTTAAAACAATAACGAATAAAAATCGTTGCAGGAATGTCAACGCTATATCCAATGTGAGAGTTAATTCGGTCATCGCCAAAGGTACTAACACGGTAACCCCTGCCCAAACCAATGCAACCACAAATATTTTAAATCCAGAAAGGGATCTTAAGTTTTTTTGCCGAAAAAAGGGTGCCGAATATAGAAATGTGAATACGCCAAAAATTGCCGTGACCCACAACACTTTAACAGGAAGATTAAAAATGCAGAAAATAACAATTCCGAAGGAAAGAAAAGAAAAAATCTGTATGTTTCTCTGGGAATGGGCAAGGCTGCGGTGATGCATTCCCGCCAATTTTGAATACTTCACAAAATTATAGCCCGTGATCGCCCCAAAAAACACGAATAAGAATAGGTATGGCGATGTGTCTAAATGCAATTCCCAAACCGTGATATAGGCTAGCGCAGCCACTGCCAAAGCCACATGAATACTAGCATTTATATAAAAGTCGAAAAGCCGTCTGAAAATCATCATCACACAAAAATACCCAAAGTGTCAGTAACTGTACCTTTTCATTGAAAATTTATGCCTTATCACTCTTCTGAATCGGAATTTTTATGCTTTATGTCGTAGTTTTGCGAAAATTTAATCATTTATAAATGAATACTTCTTCTTTTGCACTTAGACATATAGGTCCTCGTAAAATCGACCTTCCCCAAATGCTTGAAACTATAGGTGTCGACACTATGGAACAACTCATTTATGAAACGATACCGAGCGATATTAGACTTGATAAAGATATACAGCTGGATAAAGCGATGAGCGAGCAGGAATACCTCGAACACATTAACGATTTAGCCCTTCAAAATAAGGTCTTCAAAAGTTATATCGGCCTGGGTTATCATGCAACAAATACGCCGGCGGTGATTCAGCGGAATATATTAGAAAATCCCGGTTGGTATACTGCCTACACACCTTACCAGGCAGAGATCGCTCAGGGGCGCTTAGAGGCATTATTGAATTTCCAAACCCTGATAGCCGATCTTACCGGAATGGAACTCGCAAATGCTTCCTTGCTTGATGAAGCTACCGCGGCAGCCGAAGCCATGTCCTTGCTTTTTGCGGTTAGGGAAAGATCCCAAAAGAAAGACAATGTAGTTAAGTTTTTTATTTCTGAAGAGGTACTTCCGCAAACGCTATCCCTCTTGCAAACACGTTCCACCCCATTAGGAATTGAACTTGTTATTGGAGATCATAAGACATTCGATTTTTCAGCAGACTATTTTGGTGCCATCCTCCAATATCCGGGAAAAAGCGGAAAATTATACGATTACCGATCTTTTGTGACCAATGCCCAAGGTGCACTGATAAAAGTTGCCGTAGCAGCAGATATTTTAAGTTTAGTAAAATTGGAAGCACCGGGAAGTCTTGGTGTGGATGTGGTCGTAGGTACAACACAGAGATTTGGAATTCCCTTGGGCTATGGGGGTCCTCATGCTGCGTTCTTCGCCACCAAAGAAGAATACAAACGCCATATTCCCGGTCGCATTATTGGGGTAACCAAGGATGCTGATGGGAACCGGGCTTTGCGAATGGCACTTCAAACTCGTGAGCAACATATAAAACGCGATAAAGCTACTTCCAATATTTGTACCGCTCAAGTGCTCCTGGCCGTTATGGCGGGAATGTATGCCGTATATCACGGGCCCGATGGATTGGATGATATCGCCGGTAAAGTGCACAATTACGCTACTACTTTATCCAATGCGTTGAAGAGACTGGGTTTAACATTAATCAATAAGACCTATTTTGATACCATTGCCATCAAGGTCGATGCCTCAAAAGTAAGAACGGCTTCAGAAAAACGTCAAATAAATTTCTACTATCCAGATGATGAAACGGTATCGATCTCAATAAATGAAACTACAAGCCTTCAGGATCTGGATATGATCGTTTCTATTTTCGCGGAAGTAACCGAAAAGGAAAGCGTTGCCATTTCGAGCATATCTGAAGGAAATGGTATTCCTGAAAACCTGACAAGAACTTCAAAGTTTTTGACCAACGAAGTATTCAACTCCTACCAAAGTGAAACCGAATTAATGCGCTACATCAAAAAATTGGAGCGTAAGGATCTGGCGTTAAACCATTCCATGATCTCACTCGGATCCTGTACAATGAAGCTAAATGCCGCAGCAGAAATGCTTCCTCTAAGCGACCCCCGATGGGGAAATATACATCCTTTCGTACCTGTTAACCAGGCTGAAGGCTACCAGATCATGCTTAAAAAACTTGAAGATCAACTAACTGTTATTACTGGTTTAGCCGGTACTTCATTGCAGCCTAATTCGGGTGCCCAAGGTGAATTTGCCGGTTTGATGGTAATTCGGGCCTATCACGAATCAAAAGGTGAGCACCACAGAAATATTTGCTTGATCCCGTCTTCTGCCCACGGAACAAACCCCGCGAGTGCTGTAATGGCGGGAATGAAAGTTGTGGTTACCAAAGCTACCGATGAAGGAAATATCGACGTTGAAGATCTTCGATCCAAAGCAGAAGAGCACAAAGAGCGTCTTGGGGCTTTAATGGTAACCTATCCTTCCACGCATGGAGTATACGAATCTGCCATAAAAGAGATAACCAGCATTATTCATGAAAATGGCGGACAAGTATATATGGATGGCGCCAATATGAATGCACAAGTGGCTTTGACCAATCCGGGTGCTATTGGTGCAGACGTTTGTCACCTCAACCTACATAAAACCTTTGCCATTCCACATGGTGGTGGTGGCCCGGGAGTTGGGCCTATTTGTGTTGCGGAGCAATTGGTTCCATTTTTACCAAATAATCCTTTGATCACGACCGGAGGTGAACAAGCGATTTCGGCAATTTCGGCTGCACCCTGGGGGAGTGCATTTGTATGCCTTATTTCGTATGCATACATCTGTATGCTGGGAGAGAACGGACTGAAAAGATCCACCGAATATGCCATACTAAACACCAATTATATTAAAGAACGCCTCAAAGGCTCATATGAGGTGTTATATGTGGGTGAAAAAGGGCGTGCAGCACATGAAATGATCATCGATTGCCGACCTTTTAAAGAGAACGGAATTGAGGTAACAGACATTGCCAAGCGTTTGATGGATTATGGTTTTCATGCACCAACGGTATCATTCCCGGTTGCCGGTACAATGATGATAGAACCAACAGAAAGTGAAAACAAACAAGAATTGGATCGTTTCTGCGATGCTATGATCTCAATTCGTAAAGAAATTGATGCCTTGAGCCAAGAAGATCCCAATAACGTAATAAAGAACGCTCCTCATACGCAAATGATGGTAACCAATGATGTTTGGGAGTTTCCGTACAGTCGAAAAGAAGCGGCCTTCCCATTGGATTATATTTCAGATAATAAATTCTGGCCTTCCGTGCGAAGAGTCGATGACGCCTTTGGAGATCGTAACTTGATATGTACCTGTGAGCCCATTGAAGCCTACATGGAAGCATAAAACGACTCATTATCATATAGTAATTTACTAGTATAATGTTGTGTTACTAAAGGCATTTGGTTATTTTTGACAAATATTCAGAAGAAATGAATAGCATCATCACAGGTACTGGCACCTTCATCCCAAGTAACGTAGCCCCCAACGAAGGTTTTGAAAATCACGATTTCTACAATGAGGACGGTTCGCGTTTTGGTCACGAGAACACAGTAATTATTGAAAAATTTAAGGCGATAACCGGTATTTCTGAAAGGCGCTATATAGAAGATAATTTAGTGACTTCAGAAATAGCTCATTTTGCGGCTGAAGCCGCGATTTCAGATGCCAACATTGACAAAGAAACGCTGGATTACATTATTGTCGCCCATAATTATGGAGATCTCAAACATGGAACACATCAAAGTGACACGGTTCCCAGTTTGGCTTCACGCGTTAAATATTTATTACGTATTAAAAACCCAAAATGTGTAGCCTACGATGTGCTTTTCGGTTGCCCCGGATGGATAGAAGGCATGATCCAGGCACATTCATATATAAAGTCGGGGATGGCGAAGAAATGTCTGGTGATCGGCGCCGAAGCCTTGTCCAGAGTTATTGACCAGCATGACCGTGATTCAATGATCTATAGCGACGGTGCAGGTGCCGCAATTTTGGAAGCTTCCGAAGAGACGAACAGAGGTATTCTTTCTCATACTAGCGCTACTTATACCTATGACGAAGCTCATTTTATTTATTTTGGGGAATCTAACAAACAGGAATTGAGTGATCAACGTATGTATATAAAAATGTACGGCCGCAAGATCTATGAATTTGCATTGAGCAATGTTCCCGATGCGATGAAAGATTGTTTGGATGAAAGTGGTGCCTCCATAGATGATATAAAAAAAATATTCATCCATCAAGCTAATGAAAAAATGGACGAAGCAATTGCTAAACGTTTTTTCAAACTCTACGGAAAAGAAGTACCGGCAAATGTCATGCCTATGACCATCGATAAGCTTGGGAATTCGAGTGTGGCGACTGTACCTACAGTATACGATCTAGTATTAAAAGGAAAACTGGAAGGCCACGAGGTAAACAAAGGAGATATCGTTATCTTTGCCAGTGTTGGTGCGGGAATGAACATCAATGCCATTGTGTACCGAATATAACTATGTACGAAGGAAAATATCCCAAAAAAAGATACAAACACACCTTACATTTCTTAAAAGAAAATATTGACCCCAAAGCTTCCATTTTGGACCTGGGAGTCTCTAATCCATTTTCCGAACTTTTAAAATCCAATGGATTTAATGTGACCAATACCCAGGGTGAAGACCTCGACCTGGATACCGCTGCGGTAGAAACCGAAGAATATGATGTGGTCACTGCCTTTGAGATCTTTGAACATTTGGTGTCTCCTTTCAATGTGATCAACCAAATAAAAGCTAAGAAACTTGTTGCCTCCGTACCGCTGAAATTATGGTTTGCATCGGCTTATCGAAATAAACTCGATGAAAGAGACCGTCATTATCACGAGTTTGAGGACTGGCAATTTGATTGGTTATTGGAAAAAGCCGGTTGGCATATTAAAAAGCGTGAAAAGTTTACCAATCCCGTAAAAAAAGTCGGAATTAGACCCATTTTACGTCGCTTTACACCACGGTATTATTTGATATATGCCGAACGTATCTGATGAACATCTATATTGTCATACCCGCTCATAACGAGGAAGAATATCTTACACAAACGCTGCAATCCTTGACGGAGCAAACGATGCTACCCAAGAAAGTAATAATTGTGAATGACAATTCAACAGACGGGACTCAAAATATCATCGATTCTTTTTCTTCGAAATATTCATTTATTACTTCCGTAGTTCATACTTCAGAAGAGGAACACGGTCCGGGAAGTAAGATTATTCGTGCCTTTTACAAAGGTCTGGCATCCTTGGATGACAATTATGATTTGATCTGTAAGTTCGATGCAGATCTGATTTTTCCAAAGGACTATTTACAGAGAATTTCTGAAATATTCCTTCATAATAAAAATTGCGGAATGTCAGGTGGATTTTGCTTCATCAAAAAGAAGCATGAATGGGTTTTGGAAGATCTCACCAACAAAGACCATATTCGTGGTGCTCTGAAAACCTACCGAAAAGAATGCTTCACACAAATAGGTGGACTGAAAAAATCTATTGGCTGGGACACAGTCGATGAACTATTGGCACGATTCCACGGTTGGGAAATCAAAACCGATACATCCCTTCATGTCAAACACCTAAGGCCCACCGGCGCAACTTATAACAGGGCA
>SMUY01052924.1_pt1 | contig 12877 bp, 21 predicted proteins | sample 2456441 | NCBI WGS metagenome assembly SMUY01 (sample SAMN11095931, study PRJNA526329) | marine sediment metagenome | biome: Marine sediment; feature: Surficial sediment; material: Deep marine sediment; isolation source: Hadal surficial sediment | place: Pacific Ocean | collected 2014-11 | depth...
AAGAAAGACCGTAAACTCAAACTTCCTCAGCGTGAGGACTGTGGGAGAGCACTGACTCAGGAAGAAGAGTTTCGACTTCTGGTTAAGGCACAACGGGCGCAGTCCCCCTTTATCTTTCCAGCCATTATGATCGCTTTAAACACAGCAATGCGAAATTCTGAGATTCGCCATTTGACCTGGGGACAGTTAGATTTCTTCAAACAACTGATAACCGTCGGAAAATCAAAGACCACAGCCGGAAGTGGACGGACAATACCGATCAATAGCGAGTTATTAAGAACGCTGGCAGAATATAAGAATTGGTTTGAAGATCTAGTGGCTAACGCCTTACCAGATTACTATGTTTTCCCCTGGGCCAGGAGCAAGAAATACGACCCGTCGAGGTCAATAGTAACCTTCAATACCGCGTGGACTAATGTTCGCAAGATGGCGAATGTCAATGTGCGGTTTCATGACCTTCGCCATACTCTGATTACAAAGCTGGCCGAAAGTGGTGCAGGAGACGAAACGATCATGGCCATTGTTGGCCACGTCAGCCGAAGGATGTTGAGCCGATACGCTCACATTAGAACAGAGGCAAAGCGGAGGGCCCTAGAAGCTACTGCTACTAAGCCCATACCTCCTTCCACCGAGCAACCAACAAGGGACACAATTCAGTAGTTTTGGAGTGTGTAGGGCACAAAAATGGGCACAATTCGTCTGCCGCAAACAATTCACGAAACGGGGGGAGAGTGTAACTTGTTGAGTAGATTGGCTCCCCAGGTAGGACTCGAACCTACAACCCTCCGGTTAACAGCCGGATGCTCTGCCAATTGAGCTACTGAGGAGCATTCAGGAGTAGAGTATATAGCCAAAGGACATCCTTAGGTCAAGGTGGATGCAAAGTTGCGGGGAGCCTTCAAATCCATGCGATGCAGGCCGGACATGTCATAGATCTTTGACAAAATAGCGCCCTTTAGACACAATTAGGATCTGAAACAGGTTCATTGTGTCCAATTCAAAGGGGTTTAAGGAATAATGCCCAGGAGAATTCTTATACTTCTGACGATCGTTTCTCTTTTGGGGGTCTCGCAACTAGGGGCCGCTCACCCAGGGACTGAGACTGTTGTTTTGAAGAAGGAACACCTGACGGAAAAAGACATCGTATCGTCGACCTTTTTCACCTTGGAGCAACTGACAGGCCTGGGCATTCTCGGAATCCGCATCCTCTATGAAGTGAGCGGGGCTGATACTTTCGAGGAATTTGCTCATGCTCTGCTGACCGCCCACAATCTGCGCCTGGATCGACAGCTGGTCTTGCGTTCTCTGTATGAAAGCGATCTCACGGAAGTTATACAGGCATTCGGATACACTGAAAAGCAAGCCAAGGAAGCCATCCATCAGGCGAAAGAACAGCTCAAGGTAGTCAAGGAAACGTGGGGCAAGCGCAGTAGCTGAGGCTAGGCGGTGTTTTCGCTTTCCGGTTCTTTTTGGGAGGGTGTCTTCTTACTCTTCTTACTCTTCTTGGTAGTGTCTTTCTCCCCTTCCCGATCCACCAACTCGATAATGGCTGTCTCGACGCTATCGCCCTTGCGAAAACCTAATCGGATGATGCGTGTGAACCCCCCATTGCGATCGGCATAGCGTGGAGCTAGAGAGTCAAACAGCTTGTGCACCACCGATTTCCTTCGAATGATGGATAGGGCCCGGCGGCGAGAGTGGAGATTGTCCCGTTTGCCCAGAGTGATCATCTTCTCCGCAAAAGACCTCAGCTCTTTGGCCTTGGCAACCGTGGTGATGATTCTTTCCTTGTCCAAAAAGTCCGTCACCATGTTGCGGAACATGGCTTTTCGATGACTGGAGGTGCGATTGAGTTTTCGACCTGTCCAACGATGTCTCATACTTCTTGCTGACCTCTGTCAGTTATCAGCCTCCTTAGGCCTGGGCTTCTTCCTTGACCAACCGGCCCTTGTCATCCACCGTCATGGCAAAGGACAGACCCATGCCCGAAAGGATCTCCTTAATCTCGTTGAGGGATTTGCGGCCAAAGTTCTTTGTTTTGAGCATGTCCGCTTCACTCTTGGTCACCAGTTCCCTAATGTTTCGGATGTTGGCATTCTTCAGGCAGTTATAGGACCTCACGGAGAGCTCCAACTCTTCAACGGACTTATTGAGGTTCTCGTTGATCCCTTCCAGTTCTTCTTCCGGCTCTTCTGCTTCGTGAGGTTCCGGCTCTTCTTCAAAATTGATGAAAATATACAGCTGATCTTTGATAATCTTGGCGGCCTGGGCTACCGCTTCTTGCGGGGAAATACAGCCGTTGGTCCAGATTTCCAGATTGAGCTGGTCATAGTCGGTTAACTGACCGAACCGAGCCGCCTCAACACCGAAATCAACCTTCTTGACCGGAGAGTGGATCGAATCCAGAGGAATGTACGTAATGTCCAGGTCTTCGTCCATATTTTCGTCAGCCGGAACGTACCCGCGTCCAGGTTTCACTCTCATTTCCATTTTGAGACTTGCCTTATCATTGACGGTGGCAATAAAGATGTCTGGATCCAGGATCTCCACATCCGGATCGGGCTTGATATCTCCTGACTTGAGATCACCTTCACGCGTCGACTCCAGATAGATCGTCTTGGGGTGATTGACATTCAGTGTGATGGGAATTTTCTTCAAATTCATGATCACGTCGGTGACATCCTCCCGTACCGCGGGAATGGATGAGAATTCATGAAGAATCCCGTCGATTTTCACTGCCGTGATGGCTGCACCTTCGATAGACGAGAGTAAAACTCTGCGCATCGCATTGCCAATGGTCGTGCCAAAACCCCGCTCGAAAGGCTGGGCCTGGAAATGCGCGAAGGTCGGGGTAGCGGTCTTTGGATCACTAAAAAGCCTTTTGGGTCTTTGAAAAGGTGCCATTTATACTCTCCGATGTTGGTCTGCCTTGAAGGACGGGCTGTTGGTGTTACTTTGAATAGAGCTCGACGATCAGTGACTCCTCTATAGGCATAGTGATGTCTTCGTGCCGAGGTAATTCGAGCACCTGGCCCTTGAAATTCTCACTGTCGAGGTTCAGCCAGCTTGGAATACTACGCCCCGCCATCTCCTCGATATTACTGAGAATCAAAACATTCTCCTGACTTTTCTTACGAATGGAGATCTCCTCTCCCTTGGATACCAGACAGGAAGGGATATCCACTTTACGGCCATCCAGCAGGACGTGGCCGTGCCGTACCCACTGGCGAGCCTGGCTTCTGGAACTGGCGAATCCAAGGCGGTACACCACATTATCCAACCGACGTTCCAGCAACTGCATCAGGAGTTCGCCGGTGATTCCCTTCTTACGAGCGGCCTTCTTGAAGTAATTCCGGAATTGCCTCTCCAGGACCCCATACATCCGTTTCACCTTCTGTTTCTCGCGAAGTTGCAACCCGTAGCCCATCATCTTCCTCCGAAAACGGCCACGGCGCCCCTGCTCACCCGGCACAAAGTTCCGCTGCTCGATGGCGCACTTCTCTCCGTAACATCGCTGTCCCTTCAGGAACAACTTCATCCCCTCACGTCTACACAGTCTACAAACAGGCCCTGTATATCTTGCCAAACTATAACTCCTGACTCCTCGTTCCTGACTCCTTCTGCCTCATTTACACCCGGCGTCGTTTGGGCGGCCGGCACCCATTGTGAGGAATGGGAGTAACGTCCTTGATGGAACGGACTTCCAACCCCGCCGCCTGCAACGATCGAATGGCCGACTCACGTCCGGCACCGGGTCCTTTGATCCTCACGTCGCAATATTTCATACGGTACTGGTCACGGGCGGTCACCGCGGCCGAGTGAGCCGCTTGAGAGGCCGCAAAAGGAGTACTCTTGCGACTTCCCCGGAATCCCCGTGCGCCTGCGCTACAACTGCTGAGCACATTACCCTCCAAATCAGTGATGGTGATTCGGGTGTTATTAAAGGTTGCCTTTATGCAGGCTAATCCGTGAAGAACCGTCTTCTTTTCCTTCTTCTTGGTTGATTTCTTTTTGGCTACTCTCTTTTTGGCCATAATCGTGGACTTCTCCTTCTTTCCTACTTCCGCCTTCTGTGAATTCCAGCCTTACGCGGCCCCTTTCGAGTACGAGCATTGGTATGGGTTCTCTGACCGCGAGTGGGAAGCCCTCGACGATGACGCGACCCTCGATAACAGTTGATATCCATCAATCGCTTGATATTCAGCTGCACCTCTTTGCGGAGATCACCTTCAACCCTTCCCCCATCCTGGATAATCTTGCGAATGCGCACCGCTTCCTCTTCGGTCAGTTTCTCGATCACCGTATCGACGCTGACCTTCGCCTGATTCAAGATCGCGGTGGCACGTGTTTTCCCGATCCCATAGATGTACGTCAAGGCGATTTGGGCCCGCTTCCTATCGGGAATATTCACTCCTTCTATCCGCATAGAACCTCCGAATAACGCGTTGTGCGCACAGAGAATATAAAAAAGAGCAAAGAAAACACAAGATAGTTAGAAAGGGTTAAAGTGCCCATAATGTTCATCCCTGACGCTGCTTGTGCTTAGCGATGGGACAGATCACCCGCACGACCCCCTTGCGTCGAATCACTTTGCACTTGGGACAGATTTTTTTGACCGAAGCCCGAACTTTCATTTTCCTCTAGCCCCAATTTTGCATAGGTTCTCGCCACGAAGCGAGGAAAGCGTCGACCTGAGTGCGTTGCGCCACGCGCGGGGACACCCGCTTGCGGGTCGTGCAACGCAGTCGGTGCAGCACGCCGGATGATTTCGTCAAAGCAGTAGAGTATTTATGCATAGTTCGGGCTTAAGCGCTAAGCGAACGCTCGCTCAGTTCCTCCAGTTCACTTAAGATCCATGGTCCATTTTCGGTGACGGCCACAGAATGCTCGAAGTGGGCACTGCAGCCGCCATCGGCAGTGACCGCTGTCCACTTATCCTCCAGCACCTTGATCCCGGGCCCCTGGCTGTTCACCATGGGTTCAATGGCCAACACCATTCCCTCAACCAATCTCGGTCCCTGGCCCGGTTTCCCATAGTTCGGCACTTGAGGTTCCTCATGCAGAGACACACCAATACCGTGTCCCACAAACTCCCGGACCACCGAAAATCCGTGACCTTCTACGAAAGTCTGGACGGCGGAAGAAATGTCCGATACCCGATTCCCCACAGTGACCTGTTCGATTCCTTTGTACAGCGATTCCTTCGTCACTTCCAGGAGATGTTTCAAGTCGTCGGAGACCTCCCCTACCGGAAAGGTCCAAGCCGAGTCTCCACAATATCCTTTATAGTGCACGCCCACGTCCAACCCGATGATATCCCCTTCCTTCAGAGGTTCATCGTTAGGAATTCCATGAACGATCTGATCGTTCACCGAGGCACACAGGACCGCCGGATAGCCATGATAACCCTTAAAGGCGGGTTGGGCTCCCATCTTGAGGATCAACTTTTCTGAAGCCGAGTCCAATTCGATGGTTGTTGTACCTGGCTGGACCAGGGTCCCCAGATGGTTCAACACCCGGGCCACGATCAAGTTGGCCTCTCTCATCTTCTGAAGTTCCGCCTTCCCCTTACAAATAATCATGCCGATGATTGACCCGCACTCAAATGCGGATTCCCGGCCAAACTCTCCTCGCCTGTGAGATGGACCGAAATTCTTTCAAACACCGTTTCAGTATCCAGATTTCCATCCACTTCAAAGTAGCAACCCTTCTTCGAATAGAAATCAGTTAGCGGTTTCGTCTGCTCGCGATACACTTGTAGACGTCTCTGAACAACGTTCGGAAAATCATCCGGACGTTGGACTAACTTTGCTCCGCAAGTGTCACAGACGCCCTCCTGCCGAGGAGGCGAGAAATTAACATTGGTGATTTTACCACACTCCACGCAGTGCCGGCGCCCCGACAACCTCGTGATCACAACCTCTTCATCCACTCGAATATTGATCACCCAGATGGGCGTCTCTCCTGCAATCTCTTCCAAGAGTTCGGCCTGAGAACGATTGCGAGGGAACCCGTCCAAAATAAAGCCTGTCGAGTCCCTGAAATCCGTCATGCAGTCGCGGACCACCTGAGCCACCAGCTCGTTTGAAACCAGTTCTCCTCGTTCCATGCTTTCGCGGGCCTGGTTTCCCAGCAGCGTATCCTCTCCTGCCTTCTGTCGAAGGGCCTCACCTGTCGATAAGTATTTCATCCGAAACTTCTGGACCAATTTTGTTGTCTGGGTTCCCTTCCCAGCGCCAGGGGCACCCAACAATACGAGGATGCGGCACTCTGTCATCCCCTTCTCCCGCGAATCCTTCCTTTCTTCAGGAATCCCTCATAATGGCGCATAATCAATTGCGATTCAATCTGCTGAACCGTATCCATGGCCACACCCACCACAATGAGCAGCGAGGTCCCTCCGAAGTAAAAAGTTACGCCTAAACCGGTGGTGATGTAACCCAGCCCATACTGAACCAGGAAGTTATCAATCGCAGGCCCAATCAAAGGAATGGGCTGGACCTTAAAGCCGGTAATCAGAAACTCCGGCAAAAGACAAACCAAAACCAGATAAATGGCACCTGCGGCGGTCAGACGACTCAAAGCCCGATCAATGAACTCGGCAGTTCTCTTTCCAGGGCGGATTCCGGGAATGTATCCTCCGTACTTCCTGATGTTGTCAGCCACTTCATCGGGATTAAAGATAATGCTGACATAAAAAAAGCAGAAGAAAATGATTCCTGCGACGTAAAGCAAATTGTACAGAGGGTATCCCTGCTGCAGCTGCGTGGCCATTCCCTGCATCCAGGAAGTCTCCGGAAAGACCAGTCCCAGCGTGGAGGGAAAAGCCACAATGGAGGCTGCAAAAATCACGGGAATAACGCCTCCCGAGTTGACCTTCAGGGGCAAATGGGTGGATTGTCCACCGTACACCTTCCGTCCCACCACCCGCTTGGCGTACTGGATTGGAATGCGCCGCTGGCCCCGTTCAACAAAGACCACTGCGGCGGTCACCCCTACCATGAGTACCACTAGAAAAAGGATGCTAAAGATGCTTCGTTCACCCGTTCCCAAGGGAGGAGGCAACCCTTGACCCAGGGAAATGACCGCCGGAACCAAGCCCACCACGATGCCGGCGAAGATAATCAGCGAAATCCCGTTCCCAATACCCCGTTCGGAAATCTGTTCCCCAAGCCACATGACAAAGGCGGTCCCGGTAGTCAAAGTCAGCATGGTCATTAAGGTGAAGCTCCAGCCGGGATTGGGCACAATGGGGGGATCGGAGGCGGTCTGGGCCAGGGCCAAGGATGTGGCGAAACCTTGAAACAAACTGAGGACGACGGTTAGATAGCGCGTGTACTGGGTGATTTTCTTTCGACCCAGCTGCCCTTCCTTGGACAAGCGCTCCAGATAGGGCCACACCACGGTCAACAACTGTAGGATAATGGAGGCCGTGATGTAGGGCATGATGCCCAGAGCAAAGATGGACAGGCGCCTCAAATTCCCGCCTGAGAAAACGTCCAGAAAACCGAAAATGGTTCCCGCCTGCTGGTCGAAAAGTTGCTGCAGTGCCAATGTGTTCACCCCAGGCGTGGGGATCCAGCTGCCCATGCGGTACACAGCCAGCAGCCCAAACATAAAGAGAATACGCGTGCGCAGATCAGGGACCTTGATGATGTTGCGGATGCTTCCGGTCAAGAGGCCCTCTGCCATCAGCCCAACACCTCGACACTGCCGCCCGCCTGCTCGATTTTCGCTCGGGCAGACTCACTGAAATGATGAGCCTGCACGGTGAGCTTCTTCTCCAGTTTCCCCTGTCCCAAGACACGCAACCCAGCCTCTTTCTTTTTCACGATGCCCTTCTCCACCAGAAGCTCCGATGTGACCTTGACTCCCTCTTCCAGGCGATTTAAGGATTGCACATTCACAATGGCGTATTTCTTGGCACAGACATTGGTAAAGCCCATCTTCGGGACTCGCCGATACAGAGGCATCTGCCCGCCTTCAAACCCGGCCCGCTGGGAGTATCCGGAACGAGACTTCTGACCCTTGTGACCCCGGCCTGCGGTCTTGCCCAAACCCGATCCGGTTCCTCGCCCGACACGCTTGCGCTTTCTGTTGGCCCTCTTATGAGGGGTTAAACTATGCAACTCCAGGCTCACTCTTCTTCCCTCCCAACAATCTGAATCAGGTGGGGAATCTTGGCGACAACACCCCGTACGGCGGGGGTATCTTCGCGCTCGACCACCTGGTTGAGCTTTCTGAGCCCCAGACTGCGAACGATTCTCTTTTGATGTTCGGAGCGACCGATACTACTGCGAATATACTTGATGCGCAGGGTACTGCCTTTAGCCATCATAACTCCTCAACGGAAATTCCCCGATTCTTGGCGACTTCGGCGGGAGTGCGCAACTGGCGGAAGCCCTGGAATACGGCTTTGACGATATTAGTGGGATTGGCCGAACCCAGTGATTTGGTGACGACATCCTTAATGCCGGCCGACTCCATGACGGCACGCACGGCCCCCCCCGCAATCACACCCGTTCCTTCCTGGGCCGGCTTGATCATCACCCGCCCCGCGCCAAACCTACCTATCACCGCGTGAGGAACGGTAGACCCACTCATCGGGACTTCGATCATGTCCCGCTTGGCCTTATCGACTCCCTTCTTAATCGCTGCAGGAACTTCCTTGGCCTTACCCATTCCATACCCAACACGACCTTGTCCGTCTCCTACCACGACCAAGGCGCTAAAGCTCAGATTCTTTCCGCCCTTAACGACTTTCGTCACTCGGTTGATGGAGATGACCTGATCCTTGATTTCTCTTCCTGTGCCTTCAGTTTCCACCATAAAATTCCTAGATGCGGAGGCCCGCTTCTCGAGCAGCCTCGGCCAGGGCCTTCACACGGCCGTGATAGATATAGCCACCTCGATCGAAGACCGCCGTCTCCACTCCCTTTTCCAATGCCTGTTTGGCAATCATCTGACCCGCTAGTTTCGCTGCCGCAACATTGCCCCCGTTTTTAACTCGCTTGCCCTCCAGCTTCAACGTTGAGACGCCCGCAATCACTTCACCCTTGTCGTCATCAATCAACTGCGCATAAATATGCCTGAGGCTTCTAAAGACGCATAATCGCGGCTCTTTTCGTGTGCCACGGATCTTGCCTCGCACTCTCTTGTGAACCCGCAATCTCCTCGCTCTTCGGGTGAGTTGCTGTGCCATCAGACCCCCTTTTTGCCCACCTTCAATTTGACCACTTCGTCGGCGTAGCGGATGCCCTTTCCCTTGTAGGCATCGGGGCGGCGCAGCCGCCGAATCTCCGCCGCAACCTGCCCCACTTGCTGTTTGTCATTCCCCGTGACCACGATGCTGGCAACATGGTTGGCTATGGGTTTTTTGTCTCGATTCACCTGAATCTCAATCCCCTCACTGAAGGGAAACACCACAGGGTGGGCAAAGCCCAAACTGAGATTGAGGATCTTCCCCTTGACATCCGCTCGAAAGCCGATACCCACAAGGTCCAGGTCCTTTCTGAAACCCTCGGTGACTCCCTTAACCGCATTGGCCAGCAAAGAACGAGTCAGTCCGTGAAGGGCCTTGACTGGTTTGTCGTCACTGTCCCGATGGGCCTGGAGTTCACGATCGGTCAACTCAATTCGGATAGGAGCCGGGACAGGAGTGATCAGCGTTCCCCGAGGACCCTGAACACGGACCTGATTTTTCTCTATGGTGACCTTGACTTCTGAAGGAAGCTCGATTGTTTTTCTTCCAACTCGACTCATGATTTCCTCACTCAGTACACTTCACACAGGATCTCTCCGCCCACACCCTGTTGTTTGGCCTTCTTGCCTGTCAAAACCCCTTTCGAGGTGGAAAGGATGTTGATCCCCAGACCTCCTAAAACTACAGGAATGTCGCCCTTTCTGGTGTAGATGCGCCGACCCGGCTTACTGACCCGTTTGAGACATCGAATGATGGGATCCTTTTGCGACTGGTATTTCAGGTGGATCGTCAAAGTCGAAAAAGGCTTTGTATGATTCACGGTATGTCCAAAAATATAACCTTCTTCCTCAAGAATCCTGACGATCTCGGCCTTGGCCTTGGAAAAGGGCATCTCCACCGTTTCATCCATAGCCATCTGGGCGTTACGAATTCGAGTCAATAGGTCGGCAATCGGATCCGTCATCGACATGCTCTATTTCTCCTTAAACAGGGGTCAGTTCGCTACCAACTGGCCTTCGTGACACCGGGGATGTGCCCTGCTAGGGCCAGTTCCCGAAAACAAATTCTACACAATTGAAATTTCCGATAATAACCTCGGGCCCTACCACAGCGCTGACAGCGCGAGTAAGCCCGAACTGCAAATTTGGGGCGTTTTCGTTGCTTGGCAATCAGTGATTTTTTAGCCATTCATCCCTTCTTCGTTAGACGGCCAGGGGGCCTCGGTTCTCGGCCCGGGCAAACGGCATGCCCATCCCAGCCAACAAAAAACGTCCCTCTTCATCCCCCTGAGCACTAGTCACGATCGTAATGTTCATTCCCCGTATCCGTTCCGTTTTTCCCAGGTCCATTTCCGGGAAGATGAACTGATCCGTTATCCCCAGGGTGTAGTTGCCTTTTCCGTCAAAGGCGCTGGGTGAAAGACCTCGGAAATCACGTACCCGGGGAAGCGCAATGCTAACGAGACGATCAAAAAACTCATACAGGCGATCCCCTCGAAGTGTCACCATAACCCCAATTGGCATCCCTTGACGCAGCTTAAACGCAGCGATGGCCTTTCGGGCCTTTCGGATAATCGGTTTTTGCCCCGTGATAGCGGCCAGTTCCTCAACGGCGACGTCCAGCAGCTTGGCCTCTCGAATCGCTTCACCCAGTCCAATATTGAGTACAATTTTCACCAGTTTGGGAACGGCCATGACGTTCTTGTACTTGAATTCCTCCATCAAAGCCGGAATCATCTCTTTCTTATATTTCTCCGCCAGTCTCGGCATGGCTCTTTCGCTTCTTGTCTCTTTCTTCCTTTTCTATTTTCTACCCATCTGGACACCTGTCCAGATGGGTTCTACTTATCTATGGTCCCCCCACACTTCTTACAGGTCCGCACTTTCTGTCCATCCGAGAGAAAGGTATGCCCGATCCTGGTCGGCTTGCCACACTCCCGGCAAATCACCATCAAATTGGAGAGGTACACGGGGGACTCCTTCTCCACAACGCCCCCTTTGATATTTCGTTGAGGATTGGGGCGAGTATGCCTACGCAGCATATTGATGTTTTCCACCACAGCCCGGTTACTCCCCGGGTAAAGGCGCAAGACCTTACCCCTCTTTCCACGGTCTCTCCCCGTCAGAACCAGCACCTCATCATTTTTCTTGATGTGCAACATTTTGGTTTCGTGCTCTTTGCTTCCTGTGTCTTTCTCTTTTCTCTGTTTCTCTATTCTCTATTTTCTGTTTTCTGTTTTCTCCGCGGGAGCGCTTCAGGCTCCTTCCGCGTCGCACTACCTCAGGTGCCAGCGAGACGATCTTCAGGAACCGTTTTTCCCGAAGTTCTCGAGCCACCGGCCCAAACACACGGGTTCCGATGGGCTCGTTCTGAGCATCAATGAGAACCGCGGCATTTTCGTCGAATCGAATGTACGTTCCATCCCTTCGACGAGTATTTTTTCGCATTCGCACAACCACTGCTTTGACGACGGCCCCCTTCTTTACGGTTCCCTCCGGACTGGCCTCCTTCACAGAGGCCGTGATCACATCCCCCAAACCGGCAGACAGCCCTGTATCCCCTCCCAAGGGGTGTATGCAGGACAACTTTCGAGCGCCTGAGTTGTCCGCAACCACCAGTTTGGTCTGCATTTGAATCATGTTTAGTTCCTCGCCTTCTCCAGGATCTCGGCAACAATCCAGCGCTTCCGTTTGCTCAAGGGCCGCGTTTCCTCGATCTTGACCTGATCTCCCACCTGACACTCATTCTTTTCATCATGAGCCATGAACTTTTTGCTGCGGCGGATGGTCTTCTCGTAAAAGCGATGTCTAAAGAGTCGATCCACCGAGACTACGACGGACTTTTCCATTTTGTTTGAAACCACTCGCCCGATTTTTGTGCTCCTCTTTTTTTGTGTCACGTCTTCTCTTTTTCCTTTTCCTTTTCAGTGAGGACCGTCTTGACCCGGGCCAGGTCCCTGCGAATCTTTCGGATTTTCATGACATCCTCTAACTGCCCGGTCGCCTTTTGCAGGCGCAGGCGAAAAAGCTGCTCTGAAAAGTTTCCTGCCTCACTCTCGAGTTCCTCTGTGGTCATTTCTCTGAACTTTGCAGCTTTCATTTTACGCCGTATCGCCTCACAATCTGGGTTTTTAGCGACAGTTTCTGGGAAGCTAACCGCAGCGCCTCTCGAGCCACCTGTTCGGTCATACCATCCACTTCATAGAGAATCCTTCCCGGTCGAATCACTGCCACCCAACCCTCGGGAGCTCCTTTCCCTTTTCCCATCCGAGTTTCCGCCGGCTTTCGGGTATAGGGCTTATCAGGGAAAATTCGAATCCAGACCTTGCCACCCCGCTTTGCGTGGCGAGTAATGGCGATACGAGCAGCCTCAATCTGCCGATTCGAGATTCTTCCTGGCTCCATAGCCTTTAAACCATACTCGCCAAAATCGACAGTGTTGCCCCTAGCCGCCTTGCCCTTCAGGCGCCCCTTCTGCTGCTTTCTGTATTTCACCTTTTTAGGCATCAACATGATTAGGCGTCCCTGGCATCTCCAAAGGGTTCGAAAACATCCCCTTTATAGACCCACACCTTCACCCCGATTAATCCAAAGGTGGTAAAGGCTTCAGCAAATCCGTAGTCAATATCCGCTCTGAGTGTGTGTAAGGCCAAACGGCCGTGCAGATACCACTCAG
>SMUY01376602.1_pt1 | contig 12876 bp, 10 predicted proteins | sample 2456441 | NCBI WGS metagenome assembly SMUY01 (sample SAMN11095931, study PRJNA526329) | marine sediment metagenome | biome: Marine sediment; feature: Surficial sediment; material: Deep marine sediment; isolation source: Hadal surficial sediment | place: Pacific Ocean | collected 2014-11 | depth...
GTATGGACGGTACGTCCCGACGGGACACCTGATGTACGCGAATGCCGGGACACTGTTTGCCATGCCCTTCGATGCGGGTGCGCTGGAAGCAACCGGCTCAGCAGCCCCGGTGGTAGAGAACGTCACGACCAACGGACAGGGCGGGGCGCAGTTCGGCTTCTCCGAGACCGGGATGCTGGCGTATTCGGAAGGGACCGGTGCGACATCCGGCTCCCAATTCACGCTCACCTGGGTGGATCGTGAGGGCAACGTCGAACCGTTGCCCTTCGAGCCCCGAGGCTACGCTTGGCCACACCTTTCCCCGCGAGAGGACCGCATCGCGGTAGAAATCCGAGAAGGAAGCGAGACACACATCTGGATTCTGGATCTTGCGACGGGCACCTCGCAGCCGCTGACCTTCGAGGGAACCAACATTCGGCCTGTCTGGTCACCTGATGGACAGTGGGTGTACTTCGGCTCGAATCGGGGCGGCGATTTCGCCATTTTCAGGAGGCGTGCCGACCTCAGCGCCGACGCGGAGCGTCTCTTCGAGGCGGAGGGTGGGCAGTTGCCCCACTCCATCTCGATAGACGGCAACGTCTTGATGTTCACGTACGCTCCTGCGGGTGGCAATCCCAACATCGGGATGATCTCCCTCGATGGCGACGCCGAGCCCCGGATGCTGATAGAGACCGAGCACGCCACGCGCGATCCGTCGATCTCTCCGGACGGGCGATGGTTCGCGTTCGACTCCGCCGAGACGGGGAACAATCAGATCCAAGTGCAGGAGATCGAGACACAACGTCGCCGAACGATCTCCACGGGTGATGTGGGTGTCAACCCCGTCTGGTCACGGGACGGCACGGAGATTTTCTATCGGTCGGGACCAGGGCAACTGTGGGTTGTCGAGATGGCGGGAGAAACCGATGCGCTCGGTGCTCGAGCGCCTCAAGTGGATGGGCGTGATGTCGGTGTCGAACATCGGGCCTTCGATCAGCTACGTCGACAAGGACAGCAATCTCTACCAGGTCTTGGTGAAGAGCGGCATCACCTTCGACCACGAGGTCGAGATGTTGGCGCTGGCCCGGGAGATGGACATGGTGACCGTGGCGCTGGCCTTTGATGAGGAAGACAGCCTGCAGGTGATCGAGCAGGCCCGACCCGACATCTTCTGCTTTCACGCCGGCACCACCAAGGGTGGCCTGGTGGGCTACGACTCCGGCGAGAGCATCGCGGAGACCGCCGAGCGCACGGAAGAGGTCTACGAGGCGCTTCGGAAGATTGCTCCCGATACCATTCTCGTGGGCCATGGGGCCGCCATGGAGACCCCCGAGGACGCCCAGTACATGCTCGACCACACCTCCGGGCACGGCTTCTGGACGGGCTCGTCGACGGAGCGGCTGCCCATCGAGCGCGCCGTGCTCGAAGCAGCGCAGGAGTTCGCCGGCCTCAAGTTCAAAGACAGGACTGCGGAAGAGTCATGAGCCGCAACGTCGTCGTCCTTGCCACCCTCGATACCAAGGGCGAAGAGGCGGAATACCTCCGCGCCCGGATCGAAGCCCTCGGCGGTACGGTCACACTCATCGATATCGGTGTGGTCGGGGAACCCACGGTGGAGCCGACCGTGAACCGGCAGGAGGTTGCCGAAGCCGGTGGCACAGCGCTCGCCGAGCTGCTCGCCGACCCCACCCGCGAAGCCGCCGCCCCGGTGATGATCGCCGGCGCCACCCGGATCCTGCACGAACTGATTGACACCGACGGCGCCCACGCCGTGCTCGGCATCGGCGGCACGCAGGGCACCTCGTCCTGCACCCAGGTGATGCAGACGTTGCCCTACGGGTTCCCCAAGCTGATGGTATCCACCGCCGCATCGGGCGACACCGCGCCGTTCGTCGGCATCAAGGACATCACCATGATGTTCTCGGTGAGCGACCTGATGGGGCTGAACCCGTTCACCGCACAGATCCTCGCCAACGCCGCGGCGGCTACTTACGGGATGGCGCTGGTCGAGGACCGGATCGGGACCCACCTGGGCGAGACCGGCGCCGGCGACAAGCCGCTGATCGCCATGACCAACCTCGGGGTGCTCACCGAAGGCGCCACCCATGCGTTGGAGTGTTTCCGCAGGTCGGGCTACGAGGTGGTGGTCTTCCACGCCGTGGGCTCGGGCGGACGGGCAATGGAACAGCTCATGAAAGACGGCGTCATCGGCGCCGTGTTCGACTACGCCCTCGGCGAGATCGCCGACGACGTGTTCGGCGGCCTGCGCGCCGGCGGTCCCGAGCGCCTCACCGTTGCCGGCCAACTGGGGCTACCCCAGGTGATCTGCCCGGGCGGCGCCGAGCACCTCGGTCTTTTCGTCGAGCCCGACACCGTCCCCACGGAATACCGGAACCATCAGCATGTGTTTCACACCCCGGTCATCTTCGTGCCGCGCCTGAAGCGCGAGGAGGGCGTCCGGGTCGCCGAGGAGATCTGCCGGCGCCTGCAGAGCACCAAGGATAAGGCCGTCTTCATGATCCCGCTGCGGGGCGTAGGACGCTATTCCATCCCCGGCGGGCCACTGCACGATCCCGAGGCCGACGAAGCCTTCTTCAACGCCCTCGAGGCGGGCCTGCCGCCAGGCGTGGACGTCGTCGAGATCGACGCCACCGCCGAGGACCCCGCGTTCGTCGGCGAAGCCGTCCGCCGGCTCGTCGAGATGCTCGAGGCTGACGGGTGACTAAAGGAGCCCCCCAATGAAATCCTTGATCCGCGCCTTCGGCTGGCTGCTGTTCACCCTCTCCACGCTGTTCACTCTGATGGGCATGCTCGTGCTGGGCGGCTTGATGCAGATGCCCACCGGCCTGCTAGGCATCGAGCTCACCAACAAGAACGACCGCGTGCTGTGGGTCGTGGTGTGGCTGCTGGGAATGCTGGCGGGACTGTGGCTCGCCAAGCCCGCGGGCAAGCGCGAAGCGTCGCACTAGGCCCTGCGGCGTCGCACTAGGCCCTGCGGCATTGCACTAGGCCCCGCGGCATTGCACTAGGCCCTGCGGCGTCGCACTAGGCCCTGCGGCGTTGGTGCGCGGGCCAAGAGAACGCTCGCCGCTCCATGCTTCGTATCGTCTCGGACCGATTGTTCCTCGGCAAGCACCTACGTAGTGTCCGAAGCGAGCAGCTCGCTATCTACGTGCCTCCACGTATTTTTCTCATTTCGACAGCGTACTAAACTGCACGGCTAGCCGAGCAAGGTACAGCTACGGCGGGGACCAACTTAGACGAGGGCCTACATCATGGCGAAGGACCGCAGCAAGCGCGCGCTCGCCGCCGCTAAGCGCCTCTACAAGCGCAAGCCCGACGGAACTACTGAGGAATTCCGTAGGGTCTGCGAACGGGCCGACAAGGCAACCATCGGGAAGCTGACTAACCGTGAGTTCAACGCCAGCTACGTACTCCCGTTCCGGCGCAGCGCGGCGCTCAAGGGGAGGGTTACCGGCAAGAGACGCACCACAAAGAGCTCACCGCAGAGGGCGACAAAGGGCGCCCGGCGGCGCGGCGGCCGCCGCAAGCTCACGCCGGAGCGGCGCATCGCACGTCTAGTTCGCGAAAGAGATGCCGAACTGCTCCAAGCGGCGAATGATCCGTCGAAGGTGTATCAGATTGCCGCCGGCGTCGAGGAGTTCGCCGCCACTATCGTGAAGGTCGCTAGTCGCTGAGTAGCCGGCCCTACTGCCCGCCGGCCTCCCACGTGCGTGCCACCCGCGCCATCGCCTGTGGGAACCCCTCACCGGCGTTCAACGCCGCCTCCCAGCCTGCGTCTAACGCAGCCTTGGCGCGTATGTTGTCCTCCCGGCGCTCGAAGATGCCGGCGAACTCGGCGTAGGTTTGCGGGTAGTCGATACCGGCCTCGGCGAGCACCTGCCGGGTGACCTGCCCCGAGGTGTAAAAAATGGTCATGTGCCACAAGTCGCGCGGCGTCTCCGCGCCAATGGCATCGAACGCGTCGCGGACCAGCCGGTGCAGCGGCCGCTCCATGGTGTCGCCGTGCGAGGCTTCGTGAAACAGCAGCTCCAGGCCCAGGTAGCCCTGCGTGCCGGCCTCGATGCCCGATACGGTGATGTGCCCGTCGGCGGTGGTGTAGCCGCCGACCCGGTTGGCGTAGAAGGTCACATCGACGCGGTTGCGGCTCTCCGGCCACGCGCCGGTGTAGGCCGCCGCCATGCGCGGCGCGATCTCACCCTCGAAGCGCAACGCGAGCGGAATCAGCTCGGCGATCCAGGCACGGTTCGCCTGGTTGTGGACCTCCCAGAAGAACATGCGGTACTGGCCCATGTGCTCGTTGAGCAGCTCGAGCGTGGCCTGGTCGCGCGCGGCGATACGATCACAGAAATTGCCCGCCATCACCAGGCAATCGCGCAGCGCCAACATCTCGTCGTCGAATAGAAGGTCGCGATCGATCATGTTGGCCCGGTAGTACGCCACCGGCATGTCCCAGCGCTCCCGCTGCGTCGCGTCCATCTGCTCGTAGACGTCGAGATCCTGCGGGCGCACACGAATGCGCCGGTCGAGTCGCGACGTATCCGCCCCCGGCCCCGCCTGCGCCCATCTATAGAGAAAGTGGTGGAAATTGATGAAGACGTCGGAGTGGAAGGTGAAGAGCTCGGAGCGCGGCAACTGGGAGGCAGCGGGCATCGAACCCAGCCGGGCGGCAAACGCCGACCCGCCCCCGCCGGGCCCGGCCGGCAGGAGAATGACCAGCGACAACAGCAGCGCTGCGCGCACCTTCATGATCAGAGCTCCGGTTACCGATTGGGGATCGACACACGCGGGGAACGCGCCGGGACAGGTCAGGGTAGCCCGCGAAACCGCCAATTGCACCGCGATCGCACACGTTACCCTGCCACGCCGCTCCTGCGTGGCCGTCTCACTCCGTCAGGGAGCGAACGTTTCCTGAACAGCGATTTGCTTGAAACGGTATTGAAATTACATCATTAATGTATACTTTTTATGCCTTCCGTTTCGAATACGACGCCGACAAGAGCACCGCGAACATGGAAAAGCACGGCATCGACTTCCGCGCGGCCCGCGAGCTCTGGCTCGATCCCGACCGCGTCGAGTTCCCCGCCCGAGCAGAAGCCGAAGAGAGGTTCCTGGTGGTCGGAAAGATCCGTGGAACCCACTGGTCCGGAGTGATCACTTACCGGGGCGATCGTATCCGTATCATCTCGATGCGACGATCACGGATGAAGGAGATCGAGATTTATGAAGGCTGAAGAGTTCGATCGCCGGTTCGACGCCGGCGAAGACATCACCGAGTTCCTCGACCTGTCGAAGGGCCGCCGTCCCGGGTTGGAGCAAAAGCGCGTCAACGTCGACTTTCCGGTGTGGATGATCCGCGCACTGGACAAGGAAGCCCGCCGCATCGGTGTCCCCCGCCAGTCTCTCATCAAGATGCTGATCGCCCGGCACTTCGAGGAGTCGGTGGCCCGCGTGACGCACAAGCCCCCCCACTCCGACGCCCCGCCGTCCTCGTGACGGACGACGCCCTTTATTCCACCGCCCCCTTCGGTCGAAGGTGAACTGGGCGGCGCCCGTTGCCCCTCCGGCTGCCTCACTGATCCCGACGCTCGGGGTCGGCAGTGGAGCGCCGTTTCAGTCGGCGCTCCGCATCGCCACCAAGGGGTCGATCCGGGCGGCTCGTACGGCCGGAATCATGACGCCGGCAACCGCGACGAGGACGAGGATCAACGAGGTCGCAAAGACCACCACAGGATCTGTGGGCGAAACTTCGTACAGCAGGCTCGACAGCGCCCGCGACGCAAGCGCCGCCAGAACGATACCCGCCATGACGCCCAGGGCGATCATCTTGCCCCCGGTCAGCAGCTCGCGGCGCAAGATGGTGTTGCCCGTCGCACCCAGGGCCATTCGCAGCCCTATCTCGCCGCGGCGCTCGCCGACCGTGGTCGACACGACCCCGTAGATACCGATCCCGCCGAGCACCAGGGCCAGCACGGCAAACAGTGAGAACAACATGCCGTAGAACCGTGGGCTCGCGATCGAGGCGACCATGACGTCTTCCATGGACGTGACGCGGGTCACCGGGAGATTCGGGTCGATGGCCTCGACGATCTGCCGCAATTGTTGGTCGAGTCCGGGCAGGGGCCCGGAGGTGCGGACCACGACATTCATGGCGCTCGCCCACTCGCTTTGGCTGAGCGGGATGTAAATCTCGGGTTGCGGCGGCAGCCCGACTCCGCCCTGGCGTACGTCTCCCACCACGCCCACCACCGTGAGCATTATCCTGCCGCTGGTCCGGTAGATGGTGCGACCGATGGGGTCCTCTCCGGGCCAGAGCTGCTCGGCGAGACGGCCGTTGACCATCCCCACAAGCTCGCCGCCACCCACATCGCTCTCCACGATGGTCCGACCCCTGAGAAGAGGAATGCCCATGGTCTCGATGTATCCGGGGGTCACAACCCGGTAGCCGCTGCTCTGCCGCGCGCTGCGATCTGCTGCCGGATCCAGCGCGAAGTTGATGCCGGGACCACCATCGGCGATGGGAAGAAAGTGAATGGCGCCGACGGATTCGACCCCGGTGATGGCGTCGACCTGATCCAATATCTGGGCGAACGTATCCCGGCGGACATCGGAGCTTTCATAACGGCTCTCCGAAGGTGCCACCCGCATGGTCACGACATGGGCCGCAGCAAACCCGACATCCACGTTTTGGAGCGCGCTGAAACTCTTTACCAGGACCCCCGCCCCGTGCAGGAGTACGAGCGCCAGCGCGATCTCGCTGACCACCAGGGCGCTGTTGACGAAGCGGCGGCGCCGACTCGATCCCACCGTGCGCTGTGCAACGACGGCACCGACACTGAGACCCTTGGTATTCATTGCCGCCGGCGTGATCCCCGACAGCAGGGCGGTGAGGGCCAGCGCGCCTGCCGTGTAGGCCAACACCGGCCAGCTGAGCGTCACCCCGTCGAGGGGCGCGATTTCTGCGGGCAGCACGTTCGCCACCAGCGGCAAGAGCAGATAGGCAACCCCGAACCCGACCGTCGCAGCGATGCAGGAAAGCAGCAGGCTCTCGGTCAGCAACTGCCGGACTAAACGGCTGCGGCCGGCACCCAGAGCATTGCGGATGGCGAGCTCACCGAGCCGCGATTGGGTCCTCACCAGCACCAAGTTGGCGACATTCGAGCAGGCGATCAGCAGCACCAGGGCCACGGCGCCCAACGTCAGCCACATCGCCGGCCGCAGGCTGCCGTAGAGGGCGTCGCGCAGGCCCACGACGCTGTCCTGTTCGATGCTCTCTCGGAGTCCTTGGAGCACCGGGATTTCGTTGCTGAGCCGCACCAACTCTTGGTGAACACGCTCGGGGTTCGACCCCGAAGTCATCCGCCCGATGACACTGAGCTCGCCCATGTTGGTGAAGTTGGGATCGTCGGGATCTACCACCAGGGGTGTGTAGACCTCAGCCTGAAAACCGAAGGGCCGGTAGCCCGGGGGGAGCACACCGACGACCGTATGCGGCGACCCGGTGAACGCCCCGGGGACCATGGGGATGGTCGCCGCGGTGAAAAGGTCGACGCGGCGCCCCAGGATGGTCGCATCGTCTCCGAACTGACCATGCCAAAGCTCATGGCTGATCACCGCCACCGGTTCGGCACCAGGGAGGGCGTCCTCCGGCCGCAGGGCTCGGCCCAACGCGGGATATACGCCGAACACGCCGAAGTGGTTGGTCGACACCGAAACACCGGTGACCTCGCGGGGCGCTTCGCCACCTAGAACCGAGTAGCTTCGAAAGGCGAAGGTGGTGAGCTCCGCCGATGCGGTCTGGGGCCGCATTTGCTCGAACTGCGCGAGCGTCAGGGCAATGTTGCCGCTGGGCCACACCCACACCAGCTCGTCCGCTTCCGGAAAGGGCAGCGGTCTGAGAATAGAGGCATGCACCACCGCGAAGATCACCGCGTTGGCACCCAAGCCCAAGGCAAGCGTTCCGACGACCGCCAGAAGAAAGCCGGGGCTTTTCCGCAGGGAGCGCAGGGCAAAATGAATGTCTTCAAAGAATTGACTCATGAGTTCAGCGGCTCCGGAAATTGATTCGACAGGGCCGCCCCGGGGAGCAAACCGAGCGGCGAAGTGGAGGCGGAGGGAGAAGCTCAACGCCTGTCGCCAATACCAAGCGTCGGCCCCGAGCCGACTCCGGTGGGACCTGCGAAAGGCGTAGAGCTCGTCCAGGTTGGAGACGTGCCAATGCTAACCCACCAAGGCTCGACGGTAACGAGCAGACTTCGGGCGAACGCAGCGTCGGCGTCGCTTCTCGCTGGCGCCTTTGAGCAGCGGGTCAACTATCCTGCCGCGGCTCAGCCGTCGACCTCTGGCGGCGGCTCAGCCGTCGACCTCTGGCGACGAGTCGGCCATCGGAGCCTCGGGTGCCGGCTCAGCCGTCGGAGCCTCGGGCACCGGGCTGCGTGAGGCATTGGCTTCGAGCGCCCCCACCCACTGCTCGACCTGACGGCCGGCGGCATCACGCGCGCCGAGGCCGAAGGCCACGGCCGTAGCCAGGGCGATGGCGCCGAGCACCAGACCGAAAGCGAGGTTGACGATGTCCTCGGCGAGCCCCATCTGGCGCAACGCCATAGCACCGGCGAGCACGGTAATGGACACGCGCGCCACCACCGATTGCACGTTGGCCTGACGGGCGCCGCTGGCGGCGATGGTCTCGGCGACCAGCCGTGCCAGGTAGAGCCCGACCCCGAAGACGATGAGACCCAGGATGACGTCGCCGGCGAAGACGAGAAAACCGGAGAGCAGTAAGGCAAGCGCTTCGAAGCCCAGCAATCCAGCAGCTTCGATGGTAGCGAACAGCATGACGGTCACGACGATGATGGTGCCCACCACACCCGCCGGCGTCGAGCTGCCCTCACCCGGAGTGCCGGTGAAGCCGATGTGCGCCAGCACGTTGTCAAAGCCGGCGCCACGCAGCAGGTTGGTGATGAGATCGGCCACCAGCCGCGCCGCGAAATACGCCACCAGCAACAGCAGCCCAGCGGCGAACACGAACGGAATCGCTTCGAGCACCCGCGCCAACATGGCAGTGGCGGGAACCGTGACCGCGTCGAGCTGCAGCGCCTGCAGTGACTGGATGAGTACCGGAACCAGGATCAGTACATACAGCAGCAAGCCGACGAGCCCGGAGAGGCGACGTTCACCGAGGCTGTTGGCAAGCCCCACCTGCTCGGCGAAAGCATCGATGCCACCGGCGCTCAGCAGATTGGTGACGATGCGCTGCACCAGGCGGGCGACGAACCAACCGACGGCGAAGATCAGCACCGCAGCGAGAATGTTGGGCAAAAAGCCGAGAACCTCGCTCACCAGGTCCTGCACCGGCGCCAGCAGCCCCTGCTCGCCGAGTACGCTCAGCGCCACCGGCAGAAGGAGCAACAATACCAGCCAGTACACCGCATCGCCGAGCGTCTTGCTCAGCGGTAGCTGGTTGTCACGCGCCACGCCGGCCTCGTCGCCGATGCGCTCGTTGAGGCCAACCCGGTCGAGCGCGGCCGATACCAGCCGCCGCAACATCGAGGCCACGATCCAGCCACCGAAGAACAGCGCCGCCGCCGCCAGCACGCGCGGCACGTACCCCACCACCGAAGACAGCAGATCGGTGAGCGGTACCGTGACCGCGGTGAGGCTGAGGGCCTCGAGGAAGGCGATGAGCACGAAGAGCATCGCCAGGTAGTAAACAACTCGCCCGGCGAAGCGCTCCACCTCCACGGTCCCGTCATCTTCGCCGACCAACCAGCCGGCGAGCCGGTTGGCGAGTGTCGTGCGCCGCAGTGCCCCGCGCACGATCGCCCCGAGAATGATGGCCCCGAGCCAGCCGAACATCAGGATGGCCAACGCCGCCACCAGATTCGGTAGGTAGGCATTCAACGTATCCAACGTCTGTTGCCACAGGTCCTGAAGCTGAAGCATCTCTGCCTCCAAGTACGTTTCCCGCCAAGAAAACTCAGATCCCACCGACGCTTATATACCCAACGGCGCCAAGAAGCACGGAAAGTCGTCGGGCCCGCATGTCTCAACGGGTCACGGCTGCGCGACGGTGTCACTGCCCCGGTGCTCCTCGATCTCGGCATCCGCCGTTCCGAGGACGCTCCTCGTGACACCGCTCGACGGCCGCCGGGCAGCGCCAGGCTGCCAGCATTTCTCAACGCGCGAGCTCGCGTTCCCACCCCACCACCCCTGTAGATCGATCCCGCTTTCCGACTACAATGCCCCCGGCTTTTCCCCGACGGAGATCGCCCGGTGATGGGCAGCACACGCGGTCAATATCAGATTGTCCTTGCTCTGGCGCTACTCCTCGTGCCGGTGCCCGCGGTGTGGGCCTACTCGGCTCTTGACCAGGCCCCGCCGCACGCCGAGCCGCTGGCCAAGTCGCACGCCCGGCCGCAAGCCGAGCCGCAAGCCGGGCCGCAAGCCGAGCCGCAGAGTCGTGCCGAGGTGCTGCGCCGGCAGCGCCAGGCCAAGTTGCTAGAGCTCACCCCGCAGACACCCGACTCCATCGAGCGACGCATGCTGGTGCTGGAGGATCCCGAGTCGCGCAACTTGATGGACGCCAACGTCTGGGGCTTTTACCCGCGCACACAGTTCGTCAGCCGCGGGTCGGGGATCGGCCTGGGGACGCGCTTCTGGCGGCCGAACGTCGGTGGCCGGCCACTGGACATCGCGGGCTCGGCCTTCTACACGCTGAAGAAATACCAGTACTACGACTTCCAGATCGGCCGGATTCCGCACGCCGACTATTCCCTGCCGCTGCGCTCGTGGAAGGGTGACGATGTCTACGAGCTCGCTGATACGCGGCTGCCCGGCAGCGCCAAGCTGACCCTCTACGGAACGTTGCGCTTCCGGCATTTGCCGCAGGAGGACTACTTCGGCCTGGGCCCGGACTCGTCGCTCGAGAATCACACGACGTACAGACAGGACGACGCTACGGCGGAGCTGGTGGCCGGCTACGCGCTCGCCCCCTGGTTCCAGGTGGCGGCACGCGGCGGCTACCAGACATACGACATCGGTCCCGGTGAGGACAGCAACCTGCCGTCGATCGACGATGTCTTCAATCCGGTGACCGCGCCCGGGTTGCTGGCACAACCCGACTTCACCCGCCTGACCGGCCAGCTGATCATCGACCGGCGCGACGAGCCCGGGAACCCCCACCGCGGCGTCGTGATCGCCATTGCGGCGAGCCGCTACGACGACATAGATGGCGACGACTTCCGCTTCAACCGCTTCGCCCTCGACGCCCGCGCCTTCGTGCCGCTCGGGAATCCCCAGAGGATCATCGCGTTGCGGCTGCGCGGGTTCTTCGACGACCCCTTGATCGGCAGGGTGCCGTTTTACCTGCAGGAGTCGCTCGGCGGCAGCCACACGCTGCGTGGCTTCGACAGCTTCCGCTTCCGCGGAGAAAAGGTGATCCTGGGACAGGTCGAGTACCGCTGGCTGGCCGCACTACCGTTCGAGTTCGCCGTGTTCTATGACATCGGCACGGTGTCGGCACCCGGTAAAGATCTCGACTTCGACGATCTCAAATCGAATTGGGGAGTCGGCTTGCGGATCAAGAACTTCCGCACTACGTTGGTTCGCCTCGACTACGCCCGCAGCTTCGAAACCTCGGTGTTCATGTTCCGCGTTTCTTCCTCCTTTTGACCGCTATGATCCGTTGCCGCTCGAATTCGATCGCTGCCAGGTCGCGACCCCGCGCCGTGCTTTTCGCGCTGGTCACGCTGATGGGGCTGGTGGGGCTCGTCGCCACGGGTGCGGCGGTCGTCCAGGCGCCGAAGTTCCTGCCCGACGACCCCATCGCCCGCGACGCCGACGATCTGCCCATGCCGAAGCCGGCCGAGGTCGAGTTCTCGGCCATCTACGACGTGTTCGCCAACAGCTTCGCCTTCAAGCCGCAGGACGAAATCCCCTTGGCCATGAACGTCAGCACGCTCGGGGAGGTTCCCGATTCGAGCTGGTTTACCAACCGGCTCGGGGTGCATGACCTGTCGATCGAAGAGCTCGTTCGCGGTCCGGCGATCCACGACGGGCCCAGCGGACGGCTGACCGTCGTCAGCGGAAAGTTCAGCGGCATCACGCCGGGGTTCTCGGCGCGCGACGGTCGTGGGGACCTCTACTTCATCAAGCTCGATCCTGCCGAGTACCCGCGGCTTTCGACTGCCGCCGACGTGATCGGCTCGAAGTTCTTCTACGCCTTCGGCTACAACGTGCCGACGAACTATATCCATTACATCCAGCCGGACGAGCTCGATATCTCCCCCCAGGCAGAGGTTGTGCTCACGGCGGAGCGCCGCCGGGTACGGATGCAACGGGTCCACCTCGACAACATTCTCTCCACCGCGGCCCGCCTGCCCGATGGACGCGTGCGCGTCGTCGCCAGTCTGGGCATTGAGGGCGAGCCGGTCGGGCCTTTCCGGTTTTACGGCACCCGGTCCGACGACGCCAACGACATCTTCCCGCACCAGCATCGGCGCGAGCTGCGTGGCTACTTTGTTCTATCGGCGTTGCTCAACCACGACGACTCGCGATCGTTCAACACGCTCGATACGTACGTCGGCGAGGAAGGTGAGGGGCATCTGAAGCACTACCTGCTCGATTTCTCGTCGACCTTGGGCAGCGGCTCCGACACGCGCCGCCGCATCGCACCCCAGAATCCGCGCGCCGGTAACGAATACATCATCGAGATCAAGCCGGCCATCGCCACCGCGCTGACCATGGGGATCTGGGAACGACCGTGGATGGGGGTCCGCTACGAGTACCCGCTCCACCCGGAGGCGGGTCGTATCGAAGCCGACTTCTTCGAGCCCTCCCGCTGGAAGCCCGAGTACCCGAACCCGGCGTTCGAGCGCA
>SMUY01374050.1_pt1 | contig 12872 bp, 13 predicted proteins | sample 2456441 | NCBI WGS metagenome assembly SMUY01 (sample SAMN11095931, study PRJNA526329) | marine sediment metagenome | biome: Marine sediment; feature: Surficial sediment; material: Deep marine sediment; isolation source: Hadal surficial sediment | place: Pacific Ocean | collected 2014-11 | depth...
CTATTGGAGCCATTGCACTACATCGAGGTGAAACTATTAACAGTGTATGGTTCATCGCAGCAGCAGTTTGTGTATACGCTATCAGCTACCGATTTTACAGTGCTTTTATTGCCACTAAAGTGCTGATGCTCGATGCAAGTCGTGCCACTCCAGCAGAACGCCTAAACGATAACCGCGACTTTGTTCCCACAAACAAATGGATCGTTTTCGGTCACCACTTTGCTGCCATAGCCGGGCCGGGACCACTGATCGGACCGACTCTCGCCGTACAATTCGGCTATTTACCCGGCACACTGTGGATCCTGGTAGGAGCAGTACTAGGTGGTTGTGTGCAAGATTTTGTTATGCTGTTCTTCTCCACTCGCCGCAATGGTCGTTCGTTAGGTCAAATGGCGCGTGACGAACTTGGTGCTGTCGGTGGATTTGCTGCATTAGCGGGTGTAATGGTGATTATGATCATTCTGATTGCCGTGCTTGGCCTAGTAGTGGTCAATGCAATGAAGCATAGTCCGTGGGCCACCTCCACCGTAGCGGCCACCATTCCAATTGCCATACTGGTCGGTTTATATATGCGTAACATTCGCCCTGGCCGTGTGGTGGAAAGTACACTCATTGGTGTAGCACTGCTGCTGTCGGCCGTGGTGGCTGGTGGTTGGATAGATCAGCATCCTGATTTGCGCCAGTGGTTTGACTATGGCGGGCCAACACTTGCATTGATGATAATCGCTTACGGTTTTACTGCTGCTGTTACTCCGGTGTGGTTATTGCTTGCACCGCGCGATTATTTGTCAACTTTTATGAAAATTGGCACGATGCTAATGCTCGCCATCGCAGTTATTATCCTGCGCCCCGAAATAAAAATGCCTGCACTCACACAATTCATTGACGGTACCGGCCCAATCTTTGGCGGCACGTTATTCCCCTTTGTGTTTATCACAATTGCCTGCGGCGCAATCTCTGGTTTCCATTCACTAATTTCATCAGGTACCACGCCAAAACTACTTTCCAATGAAGCGGATGCCCGTCTCATCGGTTATGGTGCGATGATGGTGGAATCCTTCGTCGCTATAATGGCCATAATTGCTGCTACTGTGCTTGACCCTGGTGTCTATTTTGCTATCAATAGTCCAGCTGGTATTGTTGGTAAAGAAGCAACAGAAGCTGTTGCCACAATAAATAGTTGGGGCTTCCCTGTCACCGTAGTACAAATGCAACAACTCGCCACCGACATGGGAGAGACCACTCTGTTTGCACGTACCGGTGGTGCGCCTTCTTTTGCCGTCGGTATGGCTAGCATTTTCGCCAATGCCTTTGGTTCAAGTCTGATGGCCATGTGGTATCACTTTGCCATCATGTTTGAGGCGCTGTTCATACTTACTACTCTCGACGCGGGAACTCGAGTCGGTCGCTTCATGTTGCAAGACTTGCTTAGTAACATCTATAAACCTCTAGGCCGAACCAGTTGGTACCCTAGTGTATTTCTGACCAGCGGCATCTTCGTGAGTGCATGGGGATACTTCCTCTATATCGGCACCCTCGACCCGTTAGGTGGAATTAACAGCTTATGGCCACTATTTGGTATTGCCAACCAGATGCTTGCTGCAATTGCACTATGTGTTGCTACCACTATTCTCATCAAATCTGGCAAGCTACGCTATGCATGGATCACGGCCATACCACTTACCTGGCTCATTATCATAACCAGCTCTGCCGCGTGGGAAAAACTCTTCAGTCCAGAACTGCGTATAGGGTTCCTCTCGCACGCCCAAGACTTATCGACAAAATTCGCTGCTGGTACATTACCACCTGACATGGCTACTATCGCCCAACAATTAATTTTTAATGACTACCTAGCTGCAGCACTTACTGCCTTCTTCTTAGCCACTACCTGGATACTAGTGTTGGACACACTTCGCATTTCATACCGTATTATTACTGGCAAGCCCCACCCACCACTTTCCGAAGCACCCCACGAATTGAGTCGCAGGATTGAAAATTGGACACGTAATTAAAAAAGGACACTTCATGAAATCCCTAAAAATTGTTGCACGTCAAACCTGGCAAATGATACGCGCTTTCAGCGGTGATGATGCCTACGAACGTTACCTCGAACACTGGCACAAATACCATGCCAGTGAAGAAGGTCAACCATTAGACTGTAAAACATTCTTTGATACTGAACAAATCAGAAAATGGGAGGGAGTACGACGATGTTGCTAAAGATATAGACACATAAAATTTCTCTAATTCAGAAAATATGAGGCTCTCAAGCATTAATGTAAACTTTTAATATGTACCAAGGCGTCACCATGGAGGAGTACTATCATAAAGAAGTAATAAAGTAGGAGTAGAGTTTATGTTATTTTATAAAACAAAAGGAGGCACGGAAATCCAATTTCCCATGGAGCCGATGCCGCCCGGAGACCATTCTGATGCCAGGCAATCAGAGCAGTAATTCTCCAATGCAAATACGTCAGGCAGCTAGCGAAAATGGCGCACCACGATTAGTGCTTTCCGGTAAATGTACATTAGGTGCTCTGAAACAGCAAATGCAGTCATTATCTGCCGAGCTTGTTACCTTTGCAACTAATCCAAATTTACACTGGGACTTGACCGGTATTGAGCAACTGGATGATGCTGGAGCGTTGCTGCTATGGCGGGCTTGGGGAGCACACCGCCCCCGACATCTAGAGTTACGGCCTGAACAGGAAAGATTATTCAACCGTTTAGGAAATATTCCAGCTACGCCAGAACCTGTTCCTCGCAATCTTCTTGATCCCGTCAGAGCTCTGGGGAAGACAGCCTTTCTAGTGTGGGAACATTTGACCGGCATAATTATGCTGACTGGTCAGTTATTTCTGGACGTCAAATATTTAGCCAGTCACCCAGCGCGCATTCCTTGGCGTGAAATTTCCGCAACTCTCTTCCGAACCGGTGCGCAGGCGCTAGGCGTTACTGCTCTGGTAGGGTTTCTCATCGGTATCGTGCTAAGCTATCTTTCCTCTAGACAGCTCCAAGTATATGGTGCGGATATTTTCATCATAAATATTCTTGGAGTAAGCATTATTCGTGAACTTGGCCCGATGCTTGCTGCAATTCTGGTAGCGGGACGCTCTGGTTCTTCCATGACAGCACAATTAGGTGTGATGCGAGTAACGGAAGAATTAGATGCGCTGGCAGTAATGGGCATACCTCACAGTATGCGACTGGTATTACCAAAAGTAATTGGATTAGGTATTGCCATGCCATTGATTGTGTTGTGGACTAGCGCTATTGCGCTGCTAGGAGGCATGGTCGTCGCTGAGATTCAGTTAGGACTGAGCTATCAGTATTTTTTCAATAGGCTATCAGATGCGGTACCAATCGCTAACTTGTGGCTGGGTTTGGGCAAAGGTGTAGTGAGCGGCATGACAATCGCGCTCATTACCTGTCATTTTGGATTAAGAATTAAATCCAATACTGAAAGTCTTGGTGAAGGCACCACTAATGCAGTAGTAACAGCGATCACTGCTGTTATTATCATCGATGCAATTTTTGCCATTATCTTTTCCAATGTGGGACTTTAGTAAAACGACAATATAATGGTAAACAAAGACTGCATTATTGAGGTAAAAGGATTACATACTCGTTTTGGTGCTCATGTTGTACATGAAAACATCAACCTGTGTGTACATCATGGCGAGGTGCTGGTACTGGTTGGCAGTTCCGGTAGTGGTAAGACTGTCTTACTGAGGCAGATGCTAGGTTTGGAAACGCCAGCTCGGGGAACGGTTCAAATTTTTGGTCAGCCAATATATAACAGTGACCGTAACAAAATGCAGAGCATGCGCAATCGCTGTGGAGTGTTATTTCAGAAAGGTGCATTATTCAGTGCATTATCAGTGTATGACAATATCGCGCTACCAATGCGAGAGCTACATGCGTTGGATGAGGACATGATATACAACCTTGTCATGCTTAAACTTAAAATGGTAGAAATAGAAGAACAACATGCAAGTAAAATGCCTTCTGAACTCTCTGGTGGCATGATTAAACGCATTGCGTTGGCACGTGCTATGGCGTTGAACCCAGAGTTGCTGTTTCTAGACGAGCCCACCGCCGGGTTGGACCCAGAACTCATTGATGGCTTTGTCAAATTAATCCTAACACTGCGCACCGAATTGGCACTAACGATAGTCATGGCTACACATGATCTAGATACATTGGTTGCACTGTCTGACCGTGTAGTGGTCCTAGCCGATCAACGCATAGTAGCATTGGATAATTTGTGTAACGTGATTGGTAACAGGCATCCGTTTATTATCAATTTTTTTGGTGGCGATCGAGGTAAGCGAGCGTTGACAGGCATTGGCAATAACTTTTAGGAGGATACAATGGAAAACCGTGCTCATGCCCTTGTAGCAGGTTTGTTCGTGATTCTTTTGAGTGCAGCGGTAGCAATAGCCGCTATGTGGCTCAGTGGCGAGACTGCCGAACATGCCCATTATATATTGATGTCTGAAGACTCTGTGTCAGGGCTCAATCCCCAAGCAGCAGTCCGTTTTCGTGGTGTAAAGGTTGGCAAGGTGGAAGAAATCGGCTTCGACCCAGAAAATTCACGTTTTATTCAAATTCGTATTGGTGTTGATCGGAATGTACCGCTTACCAAGGGAGTGTTCGCACAGCTTGGCTACCAAGGCTTGACGGGGCTTGCCTATGTTCAACTAGATGATGACGGCAAACAATCCGAACTACTGCAAACCAATGAAGATGACTTGGCACGCATCCCAATGCGCTCTTCAACGCTGGACAAAATAGTCTACTCGGGACAGGACTTGCTTAACAGCGCAAATGAAACAATAAAGAGAATGAATCTTTTGTTGAATGATCAGAACCAGGAACATTTTTCGCATATTCTAGAAAGTATAGCGAGTGCGTCCACTAGTTTTGAGGGCGCATCCAGTAGTTTTAGCAGATTCACTGACCAACTGCAGCCAAATCTTAAGTCCTTACCGAAGTTAGCTAGTGAAACAAGTTCGTTACTAAAAAATGTCGATCAGCTAGTAAAGAATATCAATCAAATCGTGGAGAAGGTGGGTCAGAAAGGAGGGATTGTCGACAACCTATCACAAAGTGTCGAAGAGCTTGCAGACACTATTCCTAAATTTCACAATGCTATTGATAGAATTATACACGATGCCCGTAGCGTTAATCGCGTTCTCCAGCAGTTGGAAGAGGAACCTAGGAGTCTGATATTTGGTAAAACACCACCACCACCAGGTCCGGGAGAAGATGGATATGTAACACCCCAAGGAATATTAAAATGAGAAAACTTTATGTTCTTTTAAGTATATGGCTTGCCGGGTGCACCATAATGCCTCAAACCCAGACACCAGTATCGGTATATGACTTTGGCTTGCAACAAGTTTCTAGCACTTACAACATGTCCAACCAGCAACGACAATTATGGACAAGCCTGCTGATAGCAGAAGCGACATCACCCGTGTGGCTTGATAGTAAAGCAATCCAGTACCGTTTAGCATATCGTGATCCCACTCGATCGTATAACTATGCTAACAACCGTTGGGCTGCCGCACCGGCTATATTGCTCACCCATCGAATCAGGAACCGTATTGCTGCTGTTACAAACGACAAAGTAGTAAGCACCAGTGATGGCACACGAGTAGACTTTATATTGCGCCTCGAACTGGAAGAATTTTCCCAGGTATTTGATACTGTAGACAAAAGCCATGTGGTAATTAGACTTCGTGCTAGCTTAATCCACCGTAGCTCTCGTTCATTCAAGGCACAACGTAATTTCAGTATGGAGCAGGCGGCTCCCACAGCCAACGCCGCTGGAGCAGTACAAGCCTTGGCAGAGTCTAGTGACAAACTAACCGAAAATCTGATTAACTGGCTTGCTGAGGAATTGGCGAAAGAAGAGAAAAACCACTAAAAAACTCATGGCTAAACATGTCGTGAAGCTAGAAAAAAATGCAGTAATTCCCTCCCCTCCATAATGTTCAGGTATTTACCTAAGCAATCTAAACACTTTTTACATAAACATACTAAATTGGTCTATAGAAATATTGCAGATATCGCTCCCTTCGTTTGAGATAGTTTCTCAATCTATCTGCTATATTACACCTGCATCTTGTGCCTGTTGATCAGCATGATAGCTCGAACGAACCATCGGTCCACATGCAGCATTACGGAAACCCATCTCAACTGCAACACGCTCAATTTCCTTGAAACCATTAGGCGATACATAACGTATTACAGGTAAATGGCCTGTGCTGGGTTGCAGATACTGGCCAACAGTGAGCATTTCTACGTCATTTTTACGCAAGTTACGCAATACTTCATAGATTTCATTATCGGTCTCACCCAGACCTAGCATTAACCCAGATTTGGTGGCAATGTGAGGGCAGTATACCTTGAAATCTTTCAGTAATTTTAGCGAATGATTATAGTCCGCTCCTGGACGACACTGCTTATAGAGACGCGGTACAGTCTCAAGATTGTGGTTTAACACATCAGGTGGATGAGCAGATAATTTTTCCAATGCGACTTCCAGCCTTCCCCGAAAATCCGGTACCAAAATTTCGATTTTTGTATCGGGAGAATGTATACGTACCTGACGTATACAATCAACAAAATGCTGGGCACCGCCATCACGCAGATCATCTCGATCAACACTAGTGATAACAACGTAATTCAAACCCATAGCAGCGATTGATTGCGCCAAATGTAGCGGCTCCTCAGCATCTGGTGGCAATGGCCTACCATGCGCGACATCACAGAATGGACAGCGACGAGTACAGAGATCGCCTAGAATCATGAATGTGGCGGTACCTTTACCAAAACACTCGCCAATATTGGGGCACGATGCTTCTTCACAAACCGTGTGTAGTTTCTGTTCCCGTAGAATACGTTTTACTTCGTGAAACGCTTGGCTACTGGATGAGCGAACTCGTATCCATGACGGCTTGCGTAGTGGCACTCCATTGGACTGGGGTACTATTTTGATTGGGTTGCGTGCTGTCTTTTCTGCACCTTTCTGGCGAATTTCATTTATCATGGGACTAAGAGCTCTTTTCTTTGATAATTCTTGCTTGTAATTTTTCTGCAAGCTTTTCGCTCAATACTTCCAACCCGTCGGCTATTCCAAGATCCCTAGTTTGAGTTATTCTCAATCCTGGATAGCCGCATGGATTAATCACAGAAAATGGAGTCAAGTCCATGTCAACATTGAGCGCTATACCATGGTAGCAACAGCCATTTTTTATTTTCAATCCTAGTGCTGCTATTTTAGCATCACCTACATATACGCCGGGTGCTTCCATACCGCTTTCAGTGTCGATACAGTACTCTTGTAACAAGTCTATCACGGCACCTTCCATTTTCCCGACCAACTCACGTACACCGAGTTTAAGGCGACGAATGTCAAGTAATAAGTAGGCAACAATCTGCCCAGGGCCATGATAAGTAATTTGACCGCCCCGGTCAGTTCTAACCACAGCGATACCATTATTTTGGAGCAAATGTTCCGATTTACCCGCTATACCCAAAGTGTAAACTGATGGATGCTGTAACAGCCATATCTCATCAAAAGTATTTTTTGTGCGCGTTAGTGTGAAGTTCTTCATTGCCTGCCAAGTAGAGAAGTAGTCCACTAAGCCGGAATGTCTTATATTGAACTTTGAATTCTTTGTTCTTAGATTCAGGTATGGAGTATCCATATTCAATCAAGATGATTCAGAACGATCAAAACTAAAACTGCATTTCAAAGTACCATTACTACCATTGGGTGATCGCACAATTCCTGATAAAACATATCCAAATGAGTGCGAGAAATGGCGTAAACGATGCAAGTAAGGCCCAAATATTTATTTTTCTTGCTGATTCTTATTTTCACGGTGGCGCCATTAAAAATTCGGAACATGGCGCCTCACTATCATCAATATTGACTAGGTAAAACTTTGCTCGACCCGTTCCATGATCTTGATGGGGAAGTCACAAGGGTACTCAATAAGTATAGGCTCTGCAGCGTCATATTCAAATGTCTCAGCAAACATCTACACTACAATGTTACCTCGCATTACGGTGGCCTTATAATTCTGGTAAAGTTGGTAGAGTTGTGTAAATATCGTTCCTGGCTTTCCGCTACCCACCAGCTTACCATCGAGACGTGTAATAGGCATAATTTCTTTAGTTGAAGATGTCAGCAGAAGTTCTTGTGCGGTACGTATCTCATATTCGGAAACTTCGCGTACCTCATGCGGAATGTCATGCGCAACCGCCAGTTCCAGTACAACATCATAGGTAATGCCGGGTAGCATTAAATAACTCTTTGGTGGGGCAAGAAGCATCTTATCTTTTACGACAAAAATGTTACTGGTGGAACCCTCTGTCAAAAATCCTTCTCTTAACAACAGAGTTTCCACCGCACCTGCATCCACTGCCATCTGACGCAGCAAAACATTTGCTAACAACGAAGTCGTCTTGATGTCGCAGCGTAGCCAACGGTTGTCATTAGCGGTGATAGCAGAAACGCCGGTGGCCAGTAACTCTTTCGGGGACACTAACAATGGGGTGCTCATAATGAATACTGTGGGCATCGCATCACCGGGAAAAGCGTGATCGCGTGGGGCTACACCGCGGGTAATGTGCAAGTAAAGGTACTGATCGTCACTTTCGTTACTAGCGATGATTTGTTCCAACAAACCCCTCCACTCGATGTCAGAATGAGGATTTCTCAGGCGAATACCATCTAGGCTATCTTGCAGTCGATGCAAGTGTTCTGTTAAGCGAAAAAGCCTACGTGAGTAGACGGGAACCACTTCATATACGCCATCACCAAAAATAAATCCTCTGTCTAGAACTGAAATACGCGCATCCTCGATGGGAATGAAAGAGCCATTGAGATAAATCATAATGATTTTAAAATACTCATATTAACCAACGGTTATGATAGATTTAACCACGATAAAAAGTTAATTAAACAATAACCGCAGGCTATCCCAAGTACGGCTAAAAAAATTGGAGTAATCTACAGTCTCCAACGCCACCAGCGGATGTTCAGCTATTGGCACCCCATCAAGTGTAAACTTGACCACACCCACTTTTTGTCCTGTGCTTATCGGAGCAATCAGAGGTTGCTTATACTCCATAGTAGCTTTTAACTTATCAGTTTTCCCCTTGGGCAGTGAAAAATAAAGGTCACGGTTGAACCCTGTCTTAAGTATGTCACGCTCGCCCTTCCATAACTGAATAGTAGTCACCTCTTGTTTCTTCCGATACAGTCGCACGGTATCGTAGAATTGGAAACCGTAGTTCAAGAGGCGTTGGCTTTCCATAGTACGAGCGCTGTCAGAGGTGGCACCTAGCACTATTGAAATCAATCTCCGCTCATTTCGTCTTGCTGAAGTAACGAGGCAATAACCTGCAGCTTGAGTATATCCAGTCTTAAGACCATCTACATTTGGATCAATCCATAAGAGTCGATTTCGATTGGTTTGTGAAATCTTATTGTATGTATATTCCCGCAGAGAATAAAGTGGGTAATACTTCGGAAAACTACGGATCACATCTGCCGCTAGCAAGGCCAAATCATGAGCAGTGCTATAATTATCCGGATGCGGTAAGCCGGTAGAATTAGCAAAATGAGTGTTTTTCATTCCCAAATTCTCGGCCTCTTTGTTCATCATTTGTGCGAAGTTTTCCTCCGACCCAGAGATGGCTTCTGCCAACGCTATACTGGCGTCGTTACCAGACTGCACAATCAGTCCGCGCACTAATTCACCTACTGTTACTGACTTGCTAGGTTCAATGAACATGCGTGAACCATGTGCGAGCCAGGCATTCTCTGAAACGGGTACAGTCTGGGTCAGGGTAATACGCTTCTGCTTGAGGGCTGAAAAAATGACATGTGCTGTCATCATCTTGGTGAGCGATGCAGGTTCAACACGTTCATGGACATTCTGACCGACTAAAGTCTGCCCACTTTGGAAGTCAGTAAGAATATAAGCTTTGGCGGCTACGGATAGAACGGGTTGCGACTGAACTTGATAAGTAGACTCCCGAGCAATCACGAAAGATGAAGCAAGAATCAGCACAAACAAGAGTGAATGTTTCATTAGAAATTGAACAAAATCGTTGTCTATTATTATACCTGAGGTAGTTAGGATGTCTTGATTTCAGTAGGAAGATAGTCTTCTCGAGAGATGGTACAGAACCCGTTACCACCCTTTATTACTTTTATAACACGACAGAACCATGGACGAAGATAACAAGGAAATTCAAACTACTGGGTCTATTGCTATTTACTAAGACACATATTGAATCCATCATTCCAGCCCATACGATATTGATTGTCTTTAGAAAAGCGGTGCTTATTCTTAAATCCATAAGAAGTCTTCTTGGCAGTTTCACAGCCATCAATATAACCATCTTTGAAAGCAGAAGGGTAACCGGCAAGGTTATAAGTAGGACGCGTACTTGTCGGCAGCGGCTCTGAAGGCCGCGATCTCTGTTTAAAATCTTTCGTTGCACAACCTGTGTACATCAAAACTAGAAAAACTACTACAATCAAGCGCATCGTCACCACCTGTGATGTTACCGATGATACCCCAAGAGCCCCTCGGAAAATCTCATAATTAACTTGCATGTTGATCAGCAAAAACCTATGCACCATTATCTGCAGAGTACGAGTGCTCCCACAACCAATCCTATCAACGATAAACCTGTATTGATTCGCAAGATAAGGTGGCTAAACAATAGCATAATTAAAACTTACAATCAGTAATAGTTACTGACATTTAAATTATCGTACTGACATTTAAACTCTCGTATATGGTATCGAAGAATTCAAGTAACATCAGTAAAGCTACTTCTTGGAGATTTGACTATCTTATTCTCATCCCGTCCAGTTCGCTATTCCTACCAAAAGCAATAATACCAACCACAACAATACAGTGCGCCAAATTAAACCAATGGTACTTTGTAGAAAATCCATGTCGGCCTCTTCACCCAAACCTAATTCGGGCCGGTAGTACACACTACCGGCCTCTTGTAGTGAATCTCCTAGTCGTACGCCGAGCGCACCCGCTCCACTTGCAAGAATAATGCCTTGGGCGTGGTTTGACCACGATGCAGCTTGGATACGCCAGCAATAAATTGCGTCCTCGAAATTGCCAACAATGGCAAAACTCACGGCGGTCAACCGTACCGGCAGCCAGTCTATGACCCTAAATGCTTTTGCTGAAAAGCCTCCAAACGAACCAAATGCCTCATCTGTGCGACTACTCCAACGCTCACCTAGTAACTCTACAATACGATACAGGGCCGCTCCTAACGGACCCGGAAACAATACAAAACAGGTGACTACACCAAACATATAACGGTGCGAATAAATTAATTCCATTTCAATTGCGACCCGTGCAATTTGTTCGCTGCTGAGCTCATCTGCAGGAGCTCCACTCCACTGTCTCAGCAACTCGCGAGCTTGAGGTAAATCGCTATTTTTAAGAGTCTGATTGATATCAGTGAACAATTGACTAGATTGACGAAAACCCATGGTGAAATATAGCACCATAACGTTCCATGCCCACGCTAGCAGCAGACTAAGACTTAACAAAAAATAATAGATCGCACCGACGATTGCCAATACCGGAATTACCGCAGCAACCCACGCTAATAAACCGTGCCGAAGCACAGTAGTATCAAAATAGCGCTCCAACGTACCGGCATAGGAGAGAAATAGCAGAATGACTCGATTTCGACTACCAGCGGGATGCCATTGCTCCAACAAGAGTGCAAAGATTAACGAAAATATGGTCATGGCAAGATAGTTTTGGTGCTACCAGATTCCATGTTATCGCAACACCGATTTCAACAATTTACCCATCTTTGCTGGGTTGCGCGTCACTTTGATTCCACATTCCTCCATTACGGCAAGCTTTTCCTGAGCAGTACCCTTACCACCAGAAATAATCGCACCCGCATGCCCCATTCGCTTGCCTTGCGGCGCAGTTACTCCGGCGATAAACCCCACTACTGGTTTTGTCATATTGTACTTAATCCAGTAGGCACAATCTTCCTCGTCGGAACCTCCAATTTCTCCTACCATTAGCACTGCATCAGTTTCATTATCGTCGTTGAACAACCTCATCACATCAAGATGCTTCAATCCATTAATCGGATCGCCCCCAATACCGATGCAGGTGGACTGTCCTAAGCCCAGCTCCATTAATTGAGCAACTGCTTCGTAAGTCAACGTACCGGAGCGAGATACTACTCCGACACGCCCTTTCTTGTGGATATGGCCCGGAATGATGCCAATCTTGAGTTCGTCTGGTGTTATAATGCCAGGACAGTTAGGTCCGATCAGTAGAGTTTTATCTTCCTGCATCTTGTATCGGGTGCGCAGCATGTCACGTACGGGGATGCCTTCAGTAATACAAATTACTAGATCAAGTTCCGCATCTACCGCTTCATCTATTGCGGCGGCAGCAAAAGGCGGCGGCACATATATTACTGAAACAGTCGCACCAGTAGCCTGCTTTGCTTCCTTGACAGTGGCATAAATCGGAATGTGCTCAAAATTCTCACCAGGTTTTTTCGGGTTTACCCCTGCAACGAAGCAATTCTTTCCATTAGCATAGTCGACACACATGCGAGTGTGAAATTGCCCAGTCCTTCCAGTAATCCCCTGGGTCATGACTCTAGTGCTCTGGTTTATTAAGATCGCTATGACTACCCCCCCCTAGCTGCAGCTACTACAACATACTGTGCTGCATCACCCATGTTGCACGCTGAAATGATTTGCAGTCCGGATTCAGCCAGGATTTTCTTACCTAGATCAGCATTAGTTCCTTCAAGACGCACCACTA
>SMUY01272033.1_pt1 | contig 12867 bp, 12 predicted proteins | sample 2456441 | NCBI WGS metagenome assembly SMUY01 (sample SAMN11095931, study PRJNA526329) | marine sediment metagenome | biome: Marine sediment; feature: Surficial sediment; material: Deep marine sediment; isolation source: Hadal surficial sediment | place: Pacific Ocean | collected 2014-11 | depth...
GAGGTCGAGATCGTGGTCGTCGAGCATGTCGATGGGGTCACCATCTGCGCCGTGTATCCATCCAGCGGCACCGAACCGAACGAGTGCGCACCCGGGGACGGCGGCCGGAACCGGATGCGAAACAACGACGTGAAGGTCGAGTTCGAAGTCCGTGTGCCGGCAGGGGTGGGGTTCGCCGGTCGAATGGTGAACTCGACCCTCCGGGCCGAAGACCTCACCGCGGACGTCCGGGCGCAGACGGTCAACGGCAGCGTGTGGCTGTCGACTTCGCGGGGCGCCAGCGCCAAGACTGTGAACGGGTCGATCAGGGCCTCGTTCGGCGAGATCTCCTGGGACGGCGAGGCCGTCTTCGAAACCGTGAACGGCAACATCAGGCTCGAGGTGCCTGCACAGATCAACGCCGACCTCGAGATCAGGACGAGCAATGGCCGGATCACCACGAACCTGCCGATTACCACGACGCGCGCGACCCGTCGCCGGGTGGAGGGCACACTTGGCGAGGGCGGTCCCGTCCTGCGGCTGAAAACCGTCAACGGCAGCATCACCCTCGGCCCGGCGGATTGAGCCGCAGCTCGGTTCGGTTCTCTCGACACCCGTGGAGCAAAGCTTCAGCCTTGCTTCGCAGGCCTGAAGGCCTGCGCCACAGAACCAACCTACTTGAACGCCGGGCGGCGAGCCCGTCAAGAGAAGTCGCGTGACGTGTGGCCAGCTGGCCTTCGGCCGCCCCCCCGCGTAGCGGGGCTGTGAGAAAAGCTCTACTAGCGAGGCGAAGCCTCGCTAGTAGAAGTCGCGTGACTCGGGTGTCGCCTCGGTGAAGGCGAAATCGTGAAAACGCTCCGCCTTCACCGAAGTCACGCCGTCCTGCAGCTGAAGCACCCCCTCCACCAACAGAAACGACCGTTCGAGAATCGTGACCCGGTCGGCCGCGAACACATCGGGCCGGACGATGATGTTGGCGACACCGGTTTCGTCTTCCAGCGTCAGAAACATGAACCCCTTGGCGGTCCCCGGGCGTTGACGTGTAATGACGGTGCCCGCGACCCGAACCCGACGACCGTTGCGGACCCGCGGCAGGTCGATCGCGCGCAACACTCCACGCAACGCCAGTTCCTGTCGTCGGAACGCGACCGGGTGCGGCCCGATCGTCAACCCCGTGCCGGCATAATCGGCGACCACCCGTTCGTCCGGTGTCATCGGCGCCAGCGGCGACCCGTCTTTCCGCGCCGGTGCAGACCGAACGGCGCGCTTCGGCGGGCCCGCCGTAGCCGCCTGGAAGGCGGTTGGCAAAGGCGGGCTGACTTCTGCCTTCTGACTTCTGACTTCTCTGTCTCGTTGATCAGAATCTTGTAGTCCTTCTCTAAATAGCTCTCCCGGCTTTCTCACCGCGCGCTCGATCTGCCAGAGCGCTGTCCGGCGGTCGTAGCCAAACGCGTTGAGCGCGCCGATCTCCGCCAGGGTCGCCAGCTCGTCCCGTCGCAGCCCGGCCCGGGCGATCAGAGCCTCGACCGACGCGAATCGAGGTCTCGCCGCGTCCCCTGTCTCGTCGTCTCGTTCCGTCGCAAGCGACCAGTCGGCCGCACAAGTGCGACAAAACCCCCGGGCGCGCGGTGTCGCCCGATCGACGACCTCAACCATCAACGGGTCGTCGCACCCGCATTTGGGACACACCAGCGCCTCTTCGATTCGCTGACGTGCTTCCCTCCTGTCTCCTGTCTCCTGCCTCCTGTCTCCTGCTGTTTGTATAGCGCGGCCCTGCTCTTCACGCAGACCGGTCACATAGCGCAACCCGAGACGGATCGCGCCATCGGGCTCCACCGTGCAATCCCAGTCGGAGTGCTGCACGTCGATCCCGGCAAACCGCACACCACGCCGCTGCGCGTCCTTGACCAGGGTCGCCGGGTGATAGAACCCCATCGGCTGGTTGTTCAGCAACGCCGTGAAGAACGCCGCCGGGTAATGCACCTTCAAATAGGCGCTGGCATAGACCAGCAGCGCAAAGCTCGCGGCATGAGACTCGGGGAAGCCATACAGCGCGAAGGAGGTAATCGACCGCACGATCTGATCAGCCGATGCTCCCGTGATGCCCCGTCTGGCCATCCCTTCGCGCAACGTCACCTCGATCTCCGCCATCCGCCGCTTCGACCGCTTGAAGCCGAAGGCGCGCCGGAGCTCCTCGGCCTGTCCACCCGTGAACCCGGCCGCGACCATCGCGATCCGGAGCAACTGCTCCTGAAACAGCGGCACCCCGAGTGTGCGACGCAGGATCGGCTCGAGCGAGGGGTGCGGATACTGCACCGGCTCGCGCCCCGCGCGCCGCTGCATGTAGGGATGCACCATCTGCCCCACAATCGGGCCAGGACGGATGATCGCCACCTCGACCACGATGTCGTAGAACCGCTCCGGCCGTAGACGCGGCAACGTCGCCATCTGGGCGCGGGACTCGACCTGAAACACACCGATCGTGTCAGCGCGCTGGAGCATCTGATAGACCGCCGGGTCGTCGGGTGGCAGCCGAGCGAGATCGACCGCCCCCGTCCGGTCCGCGCGCCCCCCGTTGATCAGCGTGAAGGTATCCTGCAGGACTGCCATCATCCCCAACCCGAGTAGATCGACCTTCACGATCCCCATGTCGGCACAGTCGTCCTTGTCCCACTGCACGACGACACGACCCGGCATGCTGGCGTTCTCGAGCGGCACCACCTCGTCGAGCCGTCCCTGGCAGATCACCATCCCGCCGGAATGCTGGCCGAGATGACGGGGCAGGTCCTGCATGCGTCGCCACAACACGCTGAACTGCTCGACCCGCGGGTCGGCCCGGTCGATACCGACGTCGTCGAACCGACGCGCGAGGGTGTCCTCCGGGTCGGTCCACTCGAAGTGGTTCATGATCTTGGCGAGCCGGTCGATCTGATCGGGGGCGATCGACAACACCTTGCCGACGTCGCGTGCGGCACTGCGACCGCGGTAGGTGATGACGTTGGCGGTCATCCCGGCGCCCAGCCGACCATACCGCTCGTAGACATGCTGGATGACCCGCTCCCGGCGGTCGCCGCTCGGCAGGTCCAGATCGATATCGGGCCACTCACCCCGCTCCTCCGACAGAAAACGCTCGAAGAGCAGATCCATCCCGACCGGATCGACCGCGGTGATCCCCAGGCTGTAACAGACGGCGCTGTTCGCGGCCGAGCCACGTCCCTGCACGAGGATGTCCTGTTGCCGGCAGAAGTTCACGAGGTCCCACACGATCAGGAAATACCCGGCCAGACCGAGCTTCTCGATGAGATCGAGCTCGCGGGCGATCTGCCGCCGGGCGCGTTCGTGATACGGACGATAGCGCTCGCGGGCGCCGACCTCGGTGATGGCGCGCAGAAACGAGACCATCGTGTCGCCGGTCGGCACCGGATAGGCGGGAAACCGATAGCCCAAGTTGGCCATCGTGTAGCCCAGTCGGTCGGCGAGCTCGCCGGCGGTCGCCAGCGCGTCCGGCCGGTCGCGAAACAGTCTGGTCATCGCGGCGGGGGACTTCAGATACCGCTCGGCATTGCAGGCCAGACGACGACCGGCCCGGTCGAGCGTGGTCTTGTGCCGCAGACAGGTCTGCATGTCATACAGCGGGCGGTCCTCGGCGACCGCGAACCGCACACCGTTGGTCGCGACGAGCGGGACATGATAGGCGTCGGCCAGCGCGATGAGCGCCTGGTTGTCGATCGCCTCGTCCCGCAGCAGATGTCGTTGGAGCTCGACATAGACCTGCGACCGGCCAAACAGCCCGACGAGCCGATCGAGCAACCCCCCCACCCCGTAGCGATACCCCATGAGCGCCGCGCGACCGGCGAGCGCCACGAGCCCGGTGGTGAACCCGTCGAGATCGTCCAGCGTCAGGACTCCCTCGCCCTTGGGCGCGTCGAGCTTCATGCGGGTCAACAACCGGCACAGGTTCCGATATCCCTCCGGCGACTCGACCAGCACCGGCAGACGCCAGAGACCCATCGACGGTGAGCCATGTCGAACCGTTCGACTCGCCGCGATCACGGATCGCTTCCCTCGACGTGGCTCCCCTCCACGTTGCTCGGGGCAGGCGGGAGAGGCAGGGTCAGGCGAACCCCAACCTTTGGCGATCGTCAGCTCGCAGCCGACAATCGGTTTGATGCCGGCCGCGAGCGCCGCCTTGTGGAATCGAGGCGCTCCATACACCCCGTCCCGATCGAGCAGGGCGAGCGCGGAATATCCCAGCTCGGCCGCCCGGTCAACCAGGGCCTCGGGCAAGGAAGCGCCGTCAAGAAAAGAGAACGCGGACGATGCGTGGAGCTCGATATACATGGACGAAGGAGACAGGAGTCAGGAGTCAGGAGACAGGAGAGACCGACTGTAGGCGTCCAAAATGCGCCCAATTTCGTCCACCTGGGCCAATAACGCTCCGGGTTTCAGATATCCAAGATCTACAGCCAGGATGAGGTGACAACGTGTTTCTTCAAGAGAACCCTGACTAATGTTCATGAAACGGGCCTTGTCGGTTCGACCACGCTTCTTGAACCCTTCGGCGATATTGGCGGGATCGAAACAGCAGCACGGCGAATCTGTTGTGTAAGGCCATAGATCTCTGACCTCGGAAAATCTGCCGAATAGCGATAAACCTGTAATACACATTGATGGCGTGTCTGCCAAACAACTAAGTCTTGAAAGGTCTTGGCAGGTGCACGTTTCATCGTCTCCTCCTGACTCCTGTCTCCTGACTCCTGTCTCCTGTCTCCTCCGTTAGTCCACCATGCCTTCCAGGAACCATCGGTCAACACGGCGGTCGTAGAAAATTCGGTACACACCGCCGTCGGTCAACGAGACATCCCATTCGTCGCGGTCCCAAGGCGAGGCGTCCAGCTGCATTCGACCGGCGCTGCATCCCGCCTGGCTGCGTTGCTCCTCGGTCGAATACTGCCGGGATGCTCCCTCGTCGCGCCTGGCACTGACCGAGCGCGGCGTAGTCTCCGACGGGTCTCGATGCGACGCTGGACTTTTGCCACGGACTTGCGGTCTGGGGGCATCGGTCCACCACTGCCCCGAGGTCCGCCAAGGGCCGGACCAGTGCACGACCTCGCCGCCGGGCACCCGTGGCGCCATGACCCGGACCGGGCGGCCTTTCCAAACCCTCACACGCGCCGCGACCGGCACGCGAAACCGCCGTAGCATGGGGCACAGCGGCACCCTCCCCGAGGGACTCGTGTCCCGAGTCAGGCGTTCGCGAACAGGTTCCGGGTAGAGCATCCCGCGCGGGCAGCGCTGAGCTTCTGTCTCATCGGGGTCGAATACGGCCGGTATGCCCCCTCGTCGCGCCTGGCCATGGCCGGACGCGGCACTACGTACGACGCCGGGAAATTTGTCCGCGAGCGTCTGACCCGGGACACGAGCGACCTGTCGCCAGTCGCCGTCCACCGGTGTCTCCCGCACACTGTCCGACCTCAGTCGAGGCTTTCGTTTCGGAGTCTCCCGCTCATCCTGACCTGTCCTGAGCGGAGTAGACCATGTTGTTGTCGAAGGCGCAGAGCGGATCGTAGTGTTGTCGAAGGACCGCATCTCGAAGTCCGCCGTATCGTGCGAATCGACCAGCGCGGGCGAACCACACCGGCCCTCGCCGGCCAAAGCGGTCAACCGGGCGACCAATATCGAGACCTTCTCCGGGGAGGGCCGTACGCGTTCGAGCAACGAGAACTGCTGCGTGCGCGCCGGCACCGGGTCGACGGCCACCGTGACCTGGTCGATCCCAGCAGATGGAGGGTGCGATTCCAGATCGAGCAGGACGAGCGCGCGCAGCACCCGAGGGTCGCGCAACGGGGTCGGCAGTTGCAACGTGCGGGTATGAATGTCCCGTGTCACCAGCTGCAGGCGCACATGGATCACCGCGGCCCCGACACCGGCGCGATCGAGCCGCGCGCACAGCTGGTCGAACACCCGACTCAACACGAAGGACAGCGGCTCGAGCCCCTCGACCGGCCACTCGAGCGCCAGCGACGACTCGAATCGCTCCTCGACCGGCATCGGCACGAGCGGCCCCTCGTCCTCGCCACGGGCGAACCGCTGCAAGGTCAGCCCACCCACACCCAGCCGTTCGAACAGCTCGGCCGAGGGCAAGTGCACCAGATCGCCGAGCGTTCTGACTCCCCAGCGACGCACCGTGGACAGCAGGGCGAAGGCGGGGATGGCCAGTGCGGTGCTGCCCTTCACCCAGGTGCCACGACGCGCCCGTGTGGCAGTCCCCTGCGCCTGCGCCAGCGCCTTCAGTACGTCGAGCGGCAGCGGGGCCAGGGTGACCGCTTCCCGACCCGGCTCGATCACCGTGAGCCCGCCCCGTTCCTGCACCACCAGCAACGCCGCGGTCCGGGTGGACGCGACCGCAATGCGGAGATACAGCCCCCGGTCGGCAGCCGACCGGCGCAGGGTCGCGCCCAGTTCCCGAACATCGCCGAACATGCTGGTCAACCCGGTGGTGTCGAGCACCACGAGGTTGTCGCCATGGATCTCGATGCGCGGGGAATACTCGCGCGCCAGACGCACGAGCTGGTTGGTGACGCGCCTGGTGTCCCGTGTCTGACGCGGGACACTGGCGCGCGGTACACCATCGGCGCCTCGGAAAACCAGACCGCGCGGCGGGGCGTAGAGACAGGCGAACATCTAACTAGACGGGGCTGCGCCCCGAACCTTGCTTGCGTGGGGCTCTGCCCCACACCCCGGCTCGTCGCTCGCGGGGACCCCGAAAGCCCCACTCCGCGCCCGCGAGGCGCGCCGTGCGCGCCTTGGCCGTTACCGACGGTCCACACCCAGTACAAAATTCTCGTTTCGGCTCCATAACGGCCTCACAAGTGCTCCAAGAAGGCAGACGTCAGAATGGAATCTGTGGGCTTCGTTGGCTTTCTGACTTCTGTTCTTCGGGTCGAGGAAACTCGGGACGCAGGGTGATGCACTCATCGTGTGGCCGACGGGCCCGGATGACCCGGGCTTGACACTCGAGCCCCTGGAGCAGCCGGTTCCGGTCGTGCGTGCCCGACCACCGACCGGCGATCGAGCTGGACCGCAGCACCACCGTCTGTCCTTCTGCACTCCGCGCGATCGGCGCTGGTCCGAGCAACAGCCCCACGGTCTCGCTGTCTTCGAGCAGGCGTGACAACCGCAGCCAGGTCGTCATCGGGATCTGCCGGATCGCACGCCCTGGCACATCCGCCAGATCGAGCGCCACAACACCGAACCCACCGGCATCCAGTACCAATCCCACTGCCTTGAGCGCCCACTTGATGGTCTGCGACAGGTCGCGCGACAGCTCCCGTCCACGGATCCATAAGAGACTGGATAGATCGAGGCCGGCCGCGGCGCCCGACACCGGGTCGAACCGGTCGCAGGTGTCGATGAGCGCCACGACCTCGCCACGCGTCGTGGCGGCCGCGAGCACCGAGGCCAGCAGACTCGTGCGACCGGATGAACGAGGTCCGACAATTTCCGATAGGTGACCACGCGCGAACCCACCTGCCAGCTGCTCGTCGAGCGACGCCTGGCCTGTTTCGGCCAGATCGTCAGGTTTTCGGTCAAGTGCACGAAACGTGGTGCGATCCAGCTTCCGTGCGCGTAACAACGACTCGAGTCGGGTAACAGAAGCACTAGACATGTTTCGCTTTTTGTTCGCTATTTGAAATATAGCTCGTCCTCGGCCAAAGATGCAAGAGGAATTACGAGGAATACAAGGAGGTGTTATCTGACGACGGAACGAGAAAAACAGAAATGCCTGGCAGTCGTGGGTCGTCTTCTAACCAGGGACCAGGAACCCAGGAACCAGGGACCGGGGATCAGGGATCGGGGATGGCGAAGCCCTCCGGCTGTCTCCTGCTTCCTGACTCCTTAGGGCATTCGCTGATACCATGACCATACTGTTGCTCTTCGAAATCCTCGACATCCTCGGCCGCGGCATGAAACTGCGGTGCCCGTGTTGCGGTCATGGACGGCTTTTCAAGACCAGGTTCCGCACCCACGAACGGTGCTCGGCCTGCGACGAGCGCTTCGAACGCGAGCCCGGTCAAGGGTTCGGCGCGATCTACGGCAATCTCGGTCTCTCCGTCATGCTCGCCGCTACGGGCTACCTGATCACGAATGCCTTCTCCTCGTTGACGATGCCCCAGCAGCTCGGTATCTGGACCTCCGTCGCCGCCCTCGGCCCGGTCCTCTTCTGTCGTCTGCCCAAGGGGCTCTGGACCAGCATCATCTGCCTGGGTGAAGGGCTCTACATTCAGTGGCCGACCCGGTAACCGACACCCCCGCCAACTCGACCGACGCTCCCGACACCCCGCCCGCCACGCCGCTGGTCGGGTCTGGGGTGCTCCGGCGGCTCGGCGTGGCGTTCACCTTCGACAAGTTCCGCAATCTGTGGCTGGCGGCCTTCACCTCGGCCACGGGCACCTGGGTGCAGCGGTTCGCCCAGCAGTGGCTGATTCTGAGTCTGACAAAGTCGGCGTTCATGCTCGCGCTCAACACGGTTTTCGCCGAGCTGCCGCTACTGCTGTTCACGTTATTCGGCGGGGTCATCGCCGACCGTCACGACCGCCGGCATCTGCTGATGGGGTCACAGGCATTACAGATGGCCTGTGCCCTGACCCTCGCCGCGATCGTGTTCTTCGACGTCACCCGGGTGCGCTACATCCTGGCGCTGTCGTTCATCGCCGGTGTGGCGCAAGCGTTCGGCGGACCGGCGTTCCAGTCGCTGCTCCCGTCGCTGGTGCCGCGGCAGCATCTGCCGAACGCGGTGGCGCTGAACTCGATCCAGTTCAACCTCGCCCAGGCGATCGGCCCGGCCATCGGCGGGGTGGTGCTGGTGAGCCTCGGCATGGCGGCCTGCTTCGGTCTGAACGGGCTGTCGTTTCTGGCTGTGATCGCCGTGCTCGGGCTGATGCGGGTGCCCCCGCCGGCGCCCGCCACCCGGGAGCGGATTCTGACCGAGCTACGGGGCGGGTTGCGGTATGTGCGGCAGAACCGCGCCCTGCTCGCGCTCACCGCGCTGTCGTTCGCCACCACGTCGCTGGCGCTGCCGTTCAGGGCCTTTCTGCCGGTCTTTGCCGAAGACGAGGCGCATCTCAGCCTGATGATGACGATGTCCGGGGCCGGCGCGGTCGTCGGCGCGCTCATCGTTGCCTGGCTGGGTAAGTTCGAGCATATGGGGCGCACGTTGCTGCTGGTGCAGCTGGTGTTCGGCGGGCTGGTCGTGGCGTTCGCGCTGCTGCCGATCACCGAGGTCCGCTACGTGCTGTTGTTTCTGATCGGAGCGGCGCTGCTGATGATCTTCTCGCTGACCAACTCGCTGGTGCAGCTGACGGTGCCGGACGAGCTCCGGGGCCGTGTCATCAGCATCTATCTGGTGGCGTTCCGCGGCGGGATGCCGCTGGGCAGTTTTGTCAGCGGCTACTTCACCACGCACTTCCCGACGTCGGCGGTCATCGCCGTCAACGGGCTGCTGCTGTCGCTGGTGGCCGCCGGATTCCTGATGGGGAACCGGCAGGTGCGGGAGCTCTGAAGCAGATGGCGGGCAGGCGCTCACCAGGCCCAAGTCGCACGAGGGGATGTCGTGGAGAAGCAGGTCACTTCGATATCGACCACGACGTCCTGCTCGAACTCAACCGGGACTACGTCCTCCGATCGATGCACACCTCTATTCCGGCTGTTCGACGAGGTTTGGCGGAGACTCCAGCCAGCCCCAGTCCGCGGTCTCCGATTCAGAGATATGCCCTTTGGAGCGATGTGACGAACTTCACGTCCGTAACGTGCGTCCTCGAGAGACGGTCGTCGTTCGTAATGAATAGATCGACGCCAGCCGCTGCCGCGCATGCAAGTTGAATCGCGTCGGGTGCCTTGATGGTGCGGTCGGCGCGAATTGCGGCATACGGCGGCGCGCACGCCGCATCGAACGGCAGAATCGTCGCAATCTGCCGAATCGTCGTCTCGTGATCGCGGATGGCTGCTTCGCCCGCCTCCCGCGGTTTGACCAGTAGCTCCCCTAACGTCAACGCCGACGTGAGTAGCTGATCTCCGCGCTCGAGCATCCGCGACCGCACCTGCCTCACACGCGCCGCGAACTTCCCGCCTTCGAGCAGGTAGACGAACAGATTGGTGTCCCAAAAGACCCGCGTCACTCGAATCCCTCGCGCAGCTGTCGAACATAGTCGTCGGGATCCACGCCCTTCCAGAGATCACGGTAACGTCCCGCCAACACGAGGAGAGGATCCGCGGGTGAGGCCGGCGCCCACTCGCGCGCGTACCAGTCCAGCAACGGATGATAGGTGGTCGGAATCTCGCCACGGGCCGGTACGGTCTTCCCCCCTTCACGCTTGGGATGACACGGGTCACCCGGACGAAACAGACGCCGCCGAGACGGCCCGGTTTCAAACAACATGCGGTAGCGACCCGTGTCCGGCGGCCGATTCGCGACACAGTGTACGGACAGGTGCGGATACACTCCGGGCCGCTTGTTGTCGGTCAATGCCTCCTGCACGAGACGGGCTTGAATCTCCTTCAGACTGAAATCGGTCGCACCGGGCCGTTCGCGATGCAACAGGGCTGTCGCGATCCACACCTCGTCTGCGACTCTGATTCCGGCAGTGACTCTTCCCATATAATTATTGTATTTCAAATAATATTGGAAATAGAGCCATCTGCGCGCGGAGATAGCCAGCCGACCATCTCCTACGGCGTGTGGTCACACCGACCGCGACACACTCACTGTCAATCTGAGGATCAGGCGCTGCGACCGGGGCAACGGCCGCCATCGGCCCTACCGCACGAGCGGACGCCAGTCGAAGGTCCAGCTGACCGGCAGCTCCACCGGCGTGTAGCAGATCGCGTCGTCGCACGCCTGATACTCGAGCACACCCTCGATGGTGAGCATCGCGTTCGGCTGTGCCGCCAGCCCCGCAATCTCGCGGCTCATCGGGATGGTCACCTCCTGCACCAGCGTGAACGGCTGCTCGTAGACCTCCACCCGTTCGTCGAGCGGCTCGAAGTGGTAGATCTGTGGCTCTGGATAGGTGACATCGTGCACCCGGATGAACTCCGGCGTGTCGACGCGCAGGCTGATGACCTGATAGGTGTGGTCCCCCGGCGCGTAGACGTGCATGTGGCTCTTCGGGGTGACGTCCACCACGAGCGAGAACCGGTTGCCCGGCGCCACGGTGCCGTCGGTCGCGTAGACCAGCGCCTCGAGATGGTCGGTGGTCAGCCGGGTGGCGTTCCGGTCGGTGCCGTTCACCGGATCCCCGAGCGCGACCATGATGCTCGACACGGTGAACCGCTCCTGATATGCCTGCTCGAAGAACCGCGCCGTGACGCGCCGCTCGGTGTCCAGGATGAACGTGCCCGGATACGGGATGCCGTAGAAGCGCGTGCCCGTCTGCTGCTCGCGGTTGAGCAGGTCGTACTCCTGGATGACGACGGACCCTGTGTCCGACAGAATCGGGAACTCGATGCCACGCGCCTCCGAGAAGGTCCGCAGCGTCTCGACCGAGTCGTAGGTGAGGACGACCAGACCCAGCCCCTGGGCCTGGATGTCGGCGTAGCGGCTTTGCAGCTCCACGAGCTGCGTCTTGCAGTACGGTCACCAGTCGGCCGAACGATTGAACACCAACATCGCCCCGTTCGGCCCCATGATCGACTGCAGGGTCTGTGTCTGTCCGTGCTGGTCGGTCAGACTGAACGCCGGCACGACGTCGCCGACCTGCGGACCGAACTGCTCGACGTCCGGCAGGTCCTGGGCGACGCCGAGGGTCGCCAGCGTCACGACGAGAATCAGCGAGAGCACGAGTGTCCTGGCCCAGAAGTTCGCTACAGAAGTCCCAGGCGGGGCATCCCGCCTGGACTGCGTTGCTCCTCGGTCACAAATACTCAATTTGCTCCCTCGTCGCGCCTTGCCAGCCGGGCGCCGCGCCAGGGACTTCTGCACCGAACCGCTGGGCCAGAACACTAGATGTCGCACTGTTCGTTCCTCCTCTGTGTTCAAGACGACGGACACGCGGAAACCCTTTCGCGCCTGCCGGGTCATTAGAATAACTCGCTGACCCATGCGCACGCGCCGATATATCCTGTCGTCGCTCCTTGTGACGCGCGTACTGTTGGTCGCGGTCCCGATCACCGCCCACGAAACGGAAAATACCCACGTCCTGATCACGTTCACCGAGCACACGTATCAGATCGACATCCTGAACGACCCCGACTGGCTCTGGCTGATGCTGTCGCTCGAGGCAGGCTTGATCGTCCCCGACTTCGAGGCGCGCGACCGGCAGCTGGCGGAGCTGACCGACCGGTTCGCCGAGGAGCTGCTGGTCCCGTTCGACGGCGAGCCGATCGACATCGACCGCGTCGAGTACATCGGGCCGGTCGAGCACGACCCGACCGCGCCGATGGGCTGGGGTGAACCGGGCATGTTCCGCCTGTCCGGAACCGTCCCGGAGGGCGCCGAGCGCTTTGCGTTCGCCTACGGCCTGGTGGTGGACCAGTACCCGCTGACCCTGTCGGTCAATCGTGGCGCGCCGGTGACCCGCTGGCTGGTGCCCGGCGAGCGCAGCGAGGCGTTCGTGCTCGGGATCTTCCTGCTCAGCCCCCGGCTGAAGCTGATTCTGCTTCAGGTGACCGCCTTCACCGTGGCCCACACCATCACGCTTGGTCTGACGATCTACGGGATCTTCGCACTGCCGTCGTCGGTCGTCGAGCCGCTGATCGCGCTGTCGATCGCCTACGTGGTGATCGAGAATCTGGTGACCCGCGAACTGCAGCCCTGGCGTGTCGCGCTCGTGTTCGGGTTCGGGCTGCTCCACGGGATGGGGTTCGCCGGCGTACTGTCCGAGCTCGGGC
>SMUY01065643.1_pt1 | contig 12862 bp, 10 predicted proteins | sample 2456441 | NCBI WGS metagenome assembly SMUY01 (sample SAMN11095931, study PRJNA526329) | marine sediment metagenome | biome: Marine sediment; feature: Surficial sediment; material: Deep marine sediment; isolation source: Hadal surficial sediment | place: Pacific Ocean | collected 2014-11 | depth...
GTATGGGTACAATTTAGCTGATGCAGGCCACTAGTACTATCGAAATCCTGGTCTATGGCGGGCAACAAAAAGAGCGCGCCAACGCCGCACCGGCCCGGCAAACCCACTGCCCTTCGCCGTGGCAACCTGCTAACGTTCGGGGCATGGGGGCCGAAGACAGGAAGACGGTCATCGTCACCGGGGCCAGCCGCGGCATCGGCCACACCACCGCCATGTGCTTCCTCGAACGGGGCTGGCGCATCATCACGTGCTCGCGCGAGGACACGCCGGCCGAGTGCAAGCGCGACCCCAACTGGACGTTGCACATTCCCACGGACCTGGGGGACTCGGACAGCCTCACCAACTTTATCGACACGGCCAACGAAACCCTCGGCGAACGGCCCCTGCACGCGCTTGTCAACAACGCCGGCATGTCGCCCAAGACCCCGTACAAGGAGCGTCTGGGGTGCCTGAACGGGGACCTGGATGCCTGGCGGGAGGTCTTCGAGATCAACTTCTTCGCCACCCTGAAGCTTTCGCGGGGCTTCGCCTCGGCCCTGCACCGGGGCAAGGGGGCGATCGTCAACGTCACCTCCATCGCCGGGCACGCCATCCATCCCTTTGCCGGGTCGGCCTATTCCATCTCCAAGGCGGCGTTGTCGGCCCTGACCCGGGAACTGGCCAACGAGTTCGCGGCGCTGGACGTGCGGGTCAACGCCGTCGCCCCGGGAGAGATCGAAACCGATATGGTCGAGCCCGAGTACGAGGTGCTGATCCCGCGCATCCCGCTCGCCCGCATGGGCACGCCGGCGGACGTGGCGAGCACGATCTACTACCTGTGCTCGGACGACGCGGGCTACGTCACGGGCACGGAAATCTGGGTGACCGGCGGCCAGCACCTGTTCTAGGTCCGACGGTTGCCGGCGGCCCCGGCGGTCCCGGGCAAACCGGGCCACACGAGCCCCGGAACCGAAGAACGGGGCACCAGCACGTCCATCACTCTGTTCCCAAGGCTTTCAAATCAACAAATAATTCATAAATACGTGTTTAATGGGAAGAGGAAGGAATCCATTCCGGCGGACACTGCGCGGGATTTCCTCGGATCGGGTCGAAGGGTACCCCGGGGATGGCCGCCGAGTCTTTAGCGCCTTGCTAGAGCGTCTTGCTAGATTTTGTGATGGTTCACCGTTTACCAGCAAGATATGCGTCGTGTATGATCGCCGGACCCCCCATCGGGCGGCGATTGACGATCCGGTAGGTTGCCCATGGCCGACAGGCACTCCAGGAAGGCGGACGAGCCCCCCATCCAGGTCGCTTACGACGCGGATGCGGAGCGCACCGGCGCGCCGCCGTCGCGCGGGGAAGGCGGTCCCGGCGGCGCTTCCGGGGCACCCACCATGATGGCCGACGGGGAACCGGCGGTCGCGGAAGGGGCGCGTGACACGGACGGCGTGCACGGGCAGGCCCGGCACGGTGCCGATGAGGCGCCGTCGGACCTGGGCCAGGGCATCGGCCTCGAGGAGTGGACGCCGCCCTTCTATTTGAGGTATCGGCTTCCCATCATCGGCGGCGTGGTTCTCAGCGCCGCCTGGCTGGCCGCCTCCATCACCTTCATCGCCCAGCACATCGGTTGGCGCGACCTGTTGCTCCTTCTGCCCCACGAAGTGGGCGGCATGGCGGCGGGGATGCTGACGCCGCTGGCGCTTCTATGGATGGTCATCGCCTTTTTCGAGCGGGGCCGGCGGCTCCGCCACGACACCGAGGCGCTGGGCCGGAATCTTCACCGGCTGGCCTATCCGTCCGCCGGCGCCCAGACGCGGGTCAACGAGATCACCGAGGCGCTGCGCCGCCAGGCCCGGGAGCTGACCCAGGCTTCGGAAGAGGCGGCGGTGCGGGCGGAGGCCGTCAACCAGTTGGTCCGGCGCCGTACCCTGGAGTTGTCGCAGGTGTCCGAGGATGCGGATCTGCGGGCCCAGGCCATCGCCGAGGTCCTGCGCCGGCAGACCGAGGACCTGCGCGCCGCCGCCGAGACGGCCGCGGCGCGGGCGCGCGAGGCGGGGGAAACCCTGAACCGGCATTCGAGCGCGTTGGTGGTGTCGTCCGATCGCGCCTCGGCCCGGGCCGAGGACCTTAGCCAGACCCTGCGCCGGCGCAGCGAGGAACTGGCCCAGACGTCCCAGGAAGCGGCGGCGCGGACCCGGGAATCCGCCCAGGTCTTCCACAAGCACACGGAGGAACTGGAACACGCGGCGAACCACTCGTCGGCGCGCATGGACGAGGCCGGAGAGGCGCTCCGCGGGCGCCTGCAGGATCTTTTCGAGGCCTTGGACGAGGCCAACACGGGGGTCCGGACCGGCGCCGAAATCCTGCACGGCCATTCCCAGGACCTGTCGCGGCGGTCGGACCGGGTGGCGACCCAGACGGATGTGTTAAGCGAAAACCTGCGCCGGCAGACCGACGAACTCGCCCAGGTGTCGGAAGAGGCGGGGGCGCGGGCGGAAGCCGGCAGCCAGCTGGTCCGGGAGCGGACCGTGGAGTTGTCGCAGGTGTCCGAGGACGCGGATTTGCGGGTCCAGGCCATTGCCGAGACCCTGCACCGGCAGACCGAGGAGCTGCAGGCGGCGGCCGAGAAGACCACGGCGCGGGCGCGCGAGGCGGGGGAGACCCTGGACCGGCAAGCCAACGCTTTGGCGGCCACGTCCGACAGGGCATCGGCCCGGGCCGGGGACCTCAGCCGGACCTTGCGCCAGCGCAGCGAGGATCTGGCCCAGACCGCGCGAGAGGCGGCGGCGCGGACCACGGAATCCGCCGAGGCCTTCCACAAGCACACGGAGGAACTGGAACACGCGGCGAACCACTCGTCGGCGCGCATGGACGAGGCCGGAGAAGCGCTCAGCGAGCGCCTGCAGGGGCTTTTCAAGGCCTTGGACGAGGCCGGCGCGGGGGTCCGGACCGGCGCCGAAATCCTGCACGGCCATTCCCAGGACCTGTCGCGGCGGTCGGACCGGGTGGCGACCCAGACGGAAATGTTGGGCGAAGCCCTGCGCCGGCAGACCGACGAGCTCGCCGGCGTGGGCGAACGGGTGGCGAGCCAGACCTCCGACATCGGGGAACACCTGGCTCAGCAGTCGCGGCTGCTGAGCGACACGTCCGACAGCGTCTCGGAGCGGGTCAAGGCGGTCGGCGACGCGCTCAACGACCAGGCGCGGGACTTGGTGTCCACCGCCGAACACGTGTCGTTGCGCGTCAAGGCCAGCGGCGATGCCTTCCGCCAGCAGGCCGCGGATCTCGGCGACGTGACCGAGCGCACCGAGGCCCGGACCCAAGCCATCGGCGAGTCCGTGCGCCGCACGTCCCAGGACCTTTCGGTGCTTTCGGACAAGGTGCTGGGCCAGGTGGAACACGTAGGCGAGGCGTTGAAAAGACGGTCCTCGGACCTGGCCGAAGCATCCGACCAGGCCCTTGCCCGGGTCGGCGAAATGGGCGAGGCGCTGCGGGGCCGGGCCGATGAGATGGCCAAGACCGCGAACCAGAGCCTTTTGAGTATCGGCGCCGTCGGCGAGGGCTTGCGCCAGCGCTCCCAGGATCTGGCCATCGCCTCGGAAAAAGCGGGCGCCCACGTCGGCGCCGTCATCGACGGCCTGCACAGGAGTTCCGAGGGCGTGGCCGCCGCCTCGGCGAAGGGTGTCGCCGGTGTCACCGCGGCGACGGGGGCGCTGCGCCAGGGCGCACGCGAGGTCGACGCGGCGGCGGAACGGACCGGCGAGCTTGTCGACGTCGTGCGCCAGCAGTTACGCGATGTCACCGATGCCTCGCAAACCGCGGCAACGCGGATCGAGGCCCTGGGCGAAGTGGTACAGGACCGCTCCCGGGAACTGACCGCGTCTTCGGCCCGCGCCTCCGACCAGATGGACACCGCGGCGAAGACCCTGGAGGAGCAGGCCGGGGCATTGGCCGAAGTCTCGGCCCGGTCGGCGACGCTGATGGCCGATGCCGGAGAGATGCTGCGGCGGCACAGCGACGACCTGCGTGCATCCTCGGACCGGGCCGAAGGGCGCCTCCAGGCGGTCGGCGAGGAGGTGCACCGGCGCGAGAAGGAACTGGTGACGCTCTCGGACGAGGCGGCGGCCAAGGTGGAGGCCGTGGCCGAGACCCTGCGGCGGAACTCGGATGACCTGTCCGCCGTGGCCGGCCGGGTGGTGGACGACGCCGGGCGGGCGGGCGATGCCCTGCTCGAGCGCTCCCGCGAGGTGGCGGCGGCCTCGGACCGGGCGGCGAAGCTGATTTCCCTGGTCACGGACGCCATGCACCGCCAGGCCGACGACCTGACGTCGGTCTCCGAACACGCCGTGCAGCGCGTCGGCGCGATGGGCGGAACCCTGGAGGAGCGCTCGCGGGAACTGGGCCGGCTGGCCGACGACACCGCCGGCCGGCTGGCCGAGGCCGGGGAGACATTGCGTGTCCAGACCGCGGACGTGGGCATGGCCTCCGATCAGGCGGCCGGCCAGATGCAGGTGGTGACCCGGTCCCTGAACGACGGAACCCAGGCGCTCGGCGTGGCCTCCGAGGCGGCCGCATCGCGCATCAAGGCGGTCGGGGAAATCATGCACGAACACGTGCACGACGCCACCTCTGCCTCGGACCGTGCGATGTCCCGGCTGGAGGGGATCGCCGGTTCCCTGCGCGAGCACACCGGCGATCTGGACACCGCCCTGGAACGGGCCGGAGAGCGGCTCCACGATGTGGGGGGGTTGTTGCGCCAGCGCTCCCAGGACCTGCATGCCGCCTACGACGAGGCGTCGACCCATCTGACGGCGTTCGGCGATACGCTCCATCGCGAGGCGGCCGGGTTGTCCGAGGTGTCCGGCCAGGCCGCCAACCAATTGGGCAAGGTGGGCGAAGGCCTGCACGAGCGCGCTCACGAGGTATCGATGGCGGTGGAGCGGGCGGCCAACCTGGTGACCCTGATGACGGACGCGCTGCAGCGTCATACCGGGGACCTGACGGCCAGTTCCGAGCGGGCGACGGAACAGGTGGGTTCCATCGGCGACGCCCTGAAGGCGCGCGCGGACGAACTGGACGACATCTCCCGGCACACCCTGGCCAACCTGAGTCGGGTGGAGCAGGGCCTGAGCGCACGTTCCCAGGAGTTGGCCAACGCCTCGCGAGCGGGCGCCGAGAACGTGGAAAGTGCCGCCGAATCCCTGGGGCACCGGTCCCGGGAACTGACCGCCGCCGCGGCGACCGCGACCGCCGACCTGGAGCGGGTCGGCAGCTCGCTGGGGCGGCGTTCCGAGGAAGCGGTGGCGGCAACCGAGCGCAACGCCGCCATGCTGCGCCAGATCGCCGATCTGTTGCGGCACCACGCCGAGGAGGCGGCTGCCAAGACCGCACAGATCGCGGCCAACATGGACGGTACCCACGAGTCCGTGCGCCGGCAGTTGGAGGGGCTGGCGGCAACCTACAAGAAGGCGGAAACGGGCATGGGGATGCTGGGCGAGGCCCTGGCCCGGCAGGCCCGGGAGGTGGCGCTCGTCACCCAGCAGGCCGTGACCGACGCCGGCGTCTGGGACGACGCCCTGCGCAAACGCACCCAAGGGCTGAGCGCCACGTCGGACAAGGTGGTCGAGCAGGCAGATGCCGTGAGCAAGGCCATGGGCCGCCAGACCGCGGACATGCAGGCGGCCGTGCGCGAGGCCGCCGAGGTCGCGGACTCGCTCAAGGAACAGACGGACAAGGTGGGGATCGAAAGTTTCCTGCGCCGGGCGACCTTCATCTCGGAGCGCTTGCAGTCCCTTGCCGTGGACATGAACCGGCTGTTGGAAACCACCGTCAGCGAAGACGACTGGCGCCGCTTCAACAGGGGCGAGAAGGGCATCTTCGTGCGCAAGATGCTGGGATTCCGGGAGAAGGCCAAGCTTGACGCCATCAAGCAGAAGTACCAGGACGACGACGAGTTCAGGCGGTACGTCACCCGCTACCTGTCCCAGTTCGAATCCCTGCTCAAGGAAGCCGCGAAACGCGACCACGACGGGATACTGAACGCCACCTTCATGTCCTCGGACATGGGCAAGGTCTACATGATCCTGGCCAAGGCCCTGGGGCGGGGTATCTGACGCCGCGCCTGCGGCATCTCCAACATTCCGGGCGGGATCGCACTTCGGGCGGCAGGCGCCGCCCGGGCGTTCGTGCAAGCGCGTCCTAGCACCCTCCTTCTATGACAGAAGGACTAAAGGACCGCCGTCGCCACCGTCAGCACCAGGCCCAGCGTCATACCGAGCACGATGCCGATGGCGATGCGGATCGTCGGTGCGATGGGGAATGGAATCATGACTGCCTCTCTTCGTTGTCCCGTTCAGCGGGGCGGCGGCCCGCGGTCGCGGGCTTTTCAGGGTGAAATGACCGGGTCGTTTTGACGTTCGCTATCACTCCCAGGCCGGAAAACGGCCTTCCCGAGCCAGGTCCGTCATGTTGGACCACAGACGGCCCATGAAGGTTCTTCGGTCGCCGGTCCAGGCCATGGCGGGGCCGACCAGGACGTGGCAGATGAACGGCACGGGAAGGACCGTTCCCTTGGGCAGGGACTTGCCGGGGCCGTGCAGAAATACGGGCACGACGGGCACGCCCGGGTGCCGTTTGGCGAGATGGGCGATTCCGGATTTGAAATTCTGAAGGCGCTCCGGCTCGCCACGCGTGCCCTCGGGATACAGGATCAGGATATCGCCGCGCTTCAAGGCCGCCGAACAGGGGGCCAGCGGATCGTCCCTTCGTGCGAGGACGCCGCAGCGTTGCATCGGAATGACGCCGAAGATATTGACCGCCAGCCAGGTGAACCACCCTTTGCCGAAGAAATAGTCCTGCGCCGCCACCGGGCGCAGCCTCGCCAGGTGGCGGAGGGGGAACAAGGTCATCAGCACCAGCGCATCCAGGTGGCTGTTATGGTTGGCGACGATAATCGCCGGGCCGGACCGCGGCAGATGTTCCCGGTGGCACAGGCTGATTCCCAGCACGCCCCACACGAACGGGCGTACGAGCGTCACATGAATCAACCAGCGCAGCGCACCAATCATCGGTTCCTCCTGGCAGTCCCGCTAATAGTGGAGCCCGTGGACGAAGTGATAGAACAGCGGCGCCGCGAAGATCAGGCTGTCGACGCGGTCGAGCACGCCGCCGTGGCCGGGCAGCAGGGTGCCCGTGTCCTTGACGCCGAGATCGCGCTTCATGGCGGAAATGGTGACATCCCCGACAAAGCCCGCGATCCCGATGAGCAGGCCGGCGAGAAGCCCCTCCCGGTGATCGAGCGGCGTCAGCCAGGGCGCCAGAACAACGGCCAGGATGACCGTGGATACCAGGCCGGCGATCAGGCCTTCCCACGTCTTGTTGGGGCTCACCCGGGGAACCACCTTGTTCCGTCCCAGCGATTTGCCGGCGATGAACTGGACCACATCTCCGAACTGGGTCAGGAAGACCAGATACATCAACAGACCGGCACTTCCCCCGGCCGGGTTTCCCGCGTCGGGCAGGACCACGAGAAAGCCCAGATGACCAAGCGCGAAGACGGTGATCATCACTCCCCAGTTCACCGTGCCGACGGTCCGCAGGTAGCCCCCGGGTCCACCGGCGAACACCATGCCCCCGGAGCAGAAAAGAAGCGCATACAGCGGCACGAACAGGAGGGCCGTGTCGTAGTACCCGCTGAAGAGCCAGTAATACTGGAGCGGAATCGCCAGATAGGCCCAGAGGGCGATGGACCGGTCGGCGCGGCGCACCGTCACCAGGGAGAGGTACTCCTTGAGGGCGAGGAAGCTGATCAATGCCAGGAAGATCAGGGACGCGGTCCGGCTGATCGTCATGGCCGCGGAAAATATGGCGACCATGATCCACCACGAGCGGAGCCGCGGGGTGAGTTCGTTGACGCCATTGTCCGGAGCCAGGCGGTTGAAGACGAAAACCCCCACCGTCGCCAGGACCAGAAGCGCGACGATACCCCCGAGCGCCATCTGCGCATTTGGTGTCAGAGCGCCGACCATGGTCACGACACCTGCCGGAGGGCCTTGTAGGCCCGGTTGATGATGGTGAGGACCGACAACGGTAGCATCGCCGCCAGCACCACGTCCGGCCACGGGGCCGGCGCGGCGCCGAGAAAGAGCGTAAGCGCCAGGGTCCCGAAAACCACGGCGCGGGTCTTCTTGGTCACCGGGCCGTCGATGCGCCGGTCGGCCCCGATCTGGACGGCCACGACTCCGGTCATCTCTCCGATCACCCCGGTCAGGACCACGGCCACCACCAGCCAGGGGGATACGCCCGGAACCGCGGCCAGCGGCAGGTAAAGCACGGCGTCCGCGACCACGTTCAAGTGTTCGTTCAGAATGCAGCCCAAGGGGGATTCCATACCGTGCCGGCGGGCCAGCAACCCGTCGATGTGATCGAAGGCCAGGCGCACCAACAGCACGCCGGGAATCAGCAGCAAGGGCCAGCCCGCCTCGGGCCGCGCAAGGACGGCGGCGCCGGCGGCGAACGACAGCACCATGGACGTGACCGTCACCTGGTTGGCGGTGACGCCCCGGGCGGCCAGGACACGCGCCCAAGGACGGAATACCCTTTCGAAAAAAGGCTTGGTGTTAAGGACATACGCCATCACTACTCCTCCGGTCGCAACGCCCTAAAGCGCCCGATCGCATCGCCAACGGCGCCAGGCGCCGGATGGCGCGGCACCGACAGCCCGGCGATGGCGGCGGTCGGGAGACAGTCGATGGGGCTCCCATGGCGGAGAATGGCAGGCATGGATCACTCCTTTTTTCCGTGTCGCCGGCTGTTGTCCGCCCGGGTGGCGCTCGGCCGGGCCGCCGGTGGAGCAACGCCGGTTGGACGTTCGAACGGTGCGCCCATCCGGCGGGGCCCGGGGGCGAACGCTACTCGGCGAAGATGTTGCGCAGCTGCCGCTCCCCGATGGGCATGATGGCGCCCGACTTGAAGGCCTCCCACAGCAGGCCGTGGGGGGTTCCCGCGTAGTGTTGGGGCATGTCGTCGCGGTCGCGGTCATGGCGCCAGGCGGAGGCGGCATAGCGGCCGGCAATGGTCTGGATTTCACGGGCCTTTGCGCACGGGGACAGGTCGCCGAAAAAGTGCTCGGCCAGTTGCCGCAAGGCGCCGTCGCGTGTGCGGTTCGCTTCCTCGCGCCACCATGGGATGCCGCCCTGGGGAAACTTCAGTCCGAGGGCATCCTCGATGGTTTGGCAGTGGCGACTGAGAAATTGTTCCAACGCGTTTCCCAGCCACTGGGACAGGTCCTCGTCCAGCGGCTCGCCGGACAGGCACTTGAGCGCGATTTCGCGCAGGTCGTCGATCGGGCCAAACATAGCGCGCACCCCACTTCGGGTCCGCGCCTATGTGCGTGCACCGGAGCACCGGTGCGCGTGCAGCCACGATGCGTCATCGCGGCCGATCGACAAGCCCGTCGGACCATGGAAGTGGGTGTGATAACTGGCAGTGTGTCCCATCGTAAGCCTCCTCCGTTCCTAAAAACCCCTGGCGGCGAAAACGACCGGCTGAATGAGCATTCACTCTCTTATTGTTAAAATGAATATATGTTCACTCATTTTTAAACCAAAGAATATGCGCGATTGTGGCGAATGTATGACCTTTGAACCAAATCTACAATGAGCGCGCATTCACTCATCCCTCTATCAAAAAAATAATTTATGCGTTCAGGACCCGCAGACACGCCGCCGTGAGGGTGTCCGCCAGATCGGAAATCCTCTGCCGGATGCGGCGGCCGAGAATGCGCGTATCGATCACCTGCAGGATGATCCCGAGGACCATCGACGCGGCCACGTCCGGGTCCTGCTTGGGGATGTCGCCCCGCGCCATGCCGTCGCGGATGACCCGCCGGAAGACCAGGTAGGGGTTGGGCATGCGCGCGGTCAGCTTCTGCATGTAGCCGTGGCGGGTGATGAACAGGTAATTGATCATCGTCGCATCCTTGTCATAAGCCGCGCAGAAGTACCGGATGATGGCCAGCAGCTTGGTGCGCGTGTTTGCCTCTTGTTCCTGAATCTTCGCCAGTTCCCGCCCGAGGGCGGTGAAGTTCTCGACGAAAAGGTTCGAGGCCAATTCCTCCTTGCTGGCGTAATGCCGATACAGCGTTCCCTCGGCGACGCCGGCGGCGGTTGCAATGTCGCGAATGGTCGTCTCCCTGACACCCTTTTCGGCGAACAGCTTAAGCGCCGTGCGGTCGATCCGCTTCTTGGTTTTGGTCCCGTTACGCATGTCAATATGTGAGTGTTCACTCACATATGATCATGGCGGCTACGGCCTGTCAAGCCCTTTCCGGTTCCCGGTCCCCCGATGGCAGGCCGGGCGGGGTCGCTCGCCGCGACGAAACGCTTGGTTCACCGCCGATCACGGTGAATACTCGCCGGCGCCCGCGGGACGGCCCGGCGGGCGGGGAGCAGCCGTGAGGAAAGATGGACTCTGAGGCGCAAGCGCCCGCCGCGGGGCGCCCCAAGGTGATCGCGGCATGGCTTCTCGCCCTCTGCGCCATGGTCTTCGCCATGGTGGTGTTGGGGGGAGTCACCCGTCTCACCCACGCCGGGCTTTCCATGGTCGAGTGGAAGCCGGTTACCGCGTGGCTGCCGCCGCTGGCCGAGGCGGAATGGCAGGAGGCCTTCCGCAACTACCGGCGCTTTCCCGAGTACAAGGACCTCAACCCGGACATGACCCTGAGCGGGTTCAAGTCCATCTTCTGGCTGGAGTACGCGCACCGGCTGTGGGGCCGCCTCATCGGCTTCGCCTTCCTCATTCCGTTCGCGGTCTTCGTGGTCCGCGGCTGGGTGGGCCGGCGGCTGGCCGCAAAACTGGTCCCCGTGTTCGTCCTCGGCGCACTCCAGGGACTGCTCGGCTGGTACATGGTGAAAAGCGGCCTTGTGGACCGCCCCGACGTCAGCCAGTACCGCCTGACCGCCCACCTGGGCGCGGCGTTCGTCATCTACGGGTATATGCTGTGGGTGGCGCTGGGGCTTCTCTTTCCCGGACCGGAGGGCGGCCACCGGCCCGCCGCCTTCGGGCGGTTCGCCTACCTGGTGGCGGGGTCGGTCCTGGTCACCGTGCTGTCGGGCGGGCTCGTCGCCGGGCTCGACGCCGGGTTCGCCTACAACACCTTTCCCCTGATGGACGGCGAACTGGTGCCCGCGGCCCTGTTCGCCATGGATCCGTTCCTCGTCAACTTTTTCGAGGACATCGCCACGGTGCAGTTCACCCACCGGCTGTTTGCCCTGTTGCTGCTCGCCGCCGTCGGGGTGTTCTGGCTGCGCGCGCGCAACGCCGGACTGGCGCCGCGCGGGCGCGTTGCCCTCGACGTCCTGGCGGTGACGGCGGCCGGTCAGGTGGTGCTCGGCATTTCGACCCTGCTGCTGGTGGTCCCGGTGCCCCTTGCCGCGGCCCACCAGGGGGGCGCCCTGGCCCTGTTCACGGCCGCCCTGTGGACGGCCTACGAGCTGCGCCCGGCGGCGGGGCAGCGACAGGGGCGCCGACCTCCCGGCTGACGCGGTCGCCGGCCCCGCCCGCCGGGTGGGCGCCGGCGCCGCCGGACTCGCCGAAGGGCCAACTCCTGCTTGATATTTTGGCCGGCGCCGGGCACCTTCTCGGGCCGGGGCCGGTGGGAAAGGGCTTCGGCCGGTGCGGCAAATACGGTACAATGGGCCTTCCTTGGTGAGACGGTCCCACGGCAAAGGCGATGGCATATGAATAGGTGGAGGCGTTTCCGCCCGGCGCTGATTCTGACCTTTTTCCTTGCCGCGGGCGCGGCGATGTCGCCGTCGCTGATCGGGTGCGGCACCGAGGATTCGCCGCTCGGCCGCGTTTTCAACGTCCTCAGAGGCCAAGATATCGCCCTTCCCCGGGACGCGGTCCGCGAACTGGAGCGCTTCCGGGAGGTCTACGACGCCTATGCGGCCGACGCTGGCAAGCACCGGCGGTTCGAGCAGTTTCGCGATGCCTTCAAACGCGTCCGCTTCAGCTACGTGCGCGAGGTCGCGGACGCCAAGCTCATCGACGCCGCCATCAAAGGGGTGCGCGATCTGAACGCCGAACCCGGTGCCGTGCCGGCGGGAGAATTGGTGGAGACGGCGCTGGATTCCATGATGTCGGCGCTGGATCCCCATTCGGCGTACCTCAACGCGGACGAACTGCGCGATATCCAAGTCACCACCAAGGGCGAGTTCGGGGGGCTCGGGATCGTCGTCACCATGGAAAACGGCATGGTCAAGGTGGTGTCCCCCATCGAGGATACGCCGGCGTTCCGCGCCGGGCTCAAGTCCGGCGACCTGATCACCCACGTTGACGGCGAACCGATCAAGGCCAAGAACATTTTGCGGGCGGTCAAGAAATTGCGCGGCCCGCCGGGGACGGACGTCCGCCTGACCGTGAGCCGGCGCGGACAGGCGCCCTTCGATCTCACCATCACCCGGGCCATTATCAGGGTCCGCTCCGTGCGCTGGCGGGCCGAGGGCGCCGTGGGCTATGTCCAGGTCGTCAATTTCAGCGAGAGGGTGGAGAATGGCGTCGAGAAGGCCATGGACGCCCTGCGCGAGGAACTGGGCCCGCGCATGAAGGGGCTGGTTCTGGACCTGCGCAACAACCCCGGCGGGCTGCTTAATCAATCGCTTTTCCTGGCCGACGCTTTCCTGGAAGACGGCCAGATCGTCGCCGTGCGCGGCCGCGCCGTCAGGGACACCGTCTACAAAGCCAAAAACGGGGACCTGGCCAACGGGGTGCCCATGGTCGTGCTCATCAACGGGGGCTCGGCCTCGGCCTCGGAGATCGTCGCCAGCGCGCTCCAGGACCACGGCCGCGCCACGGTCATGGGCGTACGCTCCTTCGGCAA
>SMUY01324317.1_pt1 | contig 12862 bp, 11 predicted proteins | sample 2456441 | NCBI WGS metagenome assembly SMUY01 (sample SAMN11095931, study PRJNA526329) | marine sediment metagenome | biome: Marine sediment; feature: Surficial sediment; material: Deep marine sediment; isolation source: Hadal surficial sediment | place: Pacific Ocean | collected 2014-11 | depth...
GGTAAAACGAAATCGGTGTGCCCAATGAAGTAGAGATAATGAGATTAGCACAACGAGAAAAACTCTCGTTACGGGAAGGGCAACCATGGCCTGCAATTTTTCATAACCTGGTTCTGTAATCCATCCCAATGGAATGGCTAATCCAAAGAAAAAAAGTAAAACTGGCATTATCAAAGCTGAGATTACTCCCCCAGCTCCAAATAATGCCCACCAGAATGGTTCATTGCTCTTCTTCATCTATATTGATTATTTTAAGATTAACCAAGTAATTACTATCGAGAAAAATATCCAGGCTGCATAATTTAGTCCTGAAATTATATAATCCGGCACCTTGTGCTTACCCAATTTTATCACTATGGCTTTTGGAGCTAGATTAAACCAGGTAATACTATGGTAAAGCACTAAAATAAACGCAATACTATGCAGAATTATGGCAATTGGGCTTTGTAGCCAGGACTGAAAATTAGCGTAAGCATCCGGTCCCTGATTTATCGCCTGGACATGCAGAATAATTATTATGGCATAAAATGCCACTCCGAAACTGGTTAATTCCCTAAGAATAAACCGCGTATGTGACCACTTCTTAACCCACCAAAAAATTGGCATACGTTTAAAATATAAACGTGGATGACCTTTATAATACATGGGATACCTGTCGTGTATCATGAAAATTAGTAGTTAGTAGTTTATAATTTTTACCGATTTCCCCACGGCATCAACATTGATTTCCACCAATTGTTTGTGCTTTGCACTTTATACCTTTGAATTGCCCCGGCAGGATCTACATCTTTAGGACATACTTTAGTACAATCGCCAACCAATGTACACTGCCATAAACCATCATCCTGAGAAATTATTTCCTCTCTTTCTTTAGCTCCCTGGTCCCGATTATCGTGATTATACCTTTGTCCCAATGCAATTGCTGCAGGCCCAATAAATGTTGGTTCTAACCCATATACAGGGCATGCCGAATAACACAACATACAGTTTATACACATGCTGTATTGCTTATAATCTGCAAGTTGACTGGGGGTTTGCAGATATTCTCCTTCTGATAAATCTTTTTCATCTTCGCGGATAATCCAAGGCTTTACTCGTTTTAATTTCTCCATAAAGTCACTCATTTCTATAATCAGGTCTTTAATCACAGGAAAATAATTGAGAGGTTCGATTCGTATTGGTCCTGGTAAATATTGATGCAAAAAAGTAGCACAGGTAAGTACCGGTGATCCATTTATCATCATCCCGCAACTTCCACAAACACCCATTCGGCAAGACCATCGAAAGGACAATGAGCCATCCAAGTCATCTTTGATGTAATTCAGTGCATCAAGGATTACCCAATCTTTATTATAGGGTACTTCATAACTTTGAAATGATGGTTCTAAATCCACTTCCGGATGATAACGAAACACTTCTAATGTGATATTTGAAGCCATATATAGTTAGTTTAATTTCAATTAATTTATTCTATCCAAGCTGTTATTAATTTCCATAAACCCTATCTCCCGGAGGCCATTTGGTAATCACAACCGGTAAGTATTCAATTCTGGGTAGTTCTCCATCAGTTTTATAAGCCAGTGTATGAGCTAAATAATTCTCATCATCACGCTCAATGTGATCAATTCTTTGATGTGAACCCCTCGATTCTTTTCTGTTGAGCGCTGATTGGATAATTACTTCTGATAGATCAAGTAAATTTAACAATTCAATGGCTGACATAAGTTCAGTATTAAAAGTCATTCTATGGTCTTTAATTGAAATCTGAGAAAATCTCTGCTTGAGACTCCGGATTATTTCCTGACTTTTTTCCAAAGACGCCTGGTCCCGATAAATACCAACTCCTGTTTCCATAGCTTGATGCATTTCCTTTCTGATCCCAGCAATTCTTTCTTTTCCACCTTTTTTGAAATATTTTTCCTTGATTGACCTTTCCTCCTTTAAGGTAATGCTTATAGGATCGAAAGTGGATTTCTTTTGTGAACTCGCAAACTCTGCAGCAGATCTTCCGGCCCTAGCCCCAAATACCAGCAGTTCTGTTAATGAATTCGATCCGAGACGATTTGCTCCATTAATGCTGACACAAGCAGTTTCACCAGCCGCGTAAAGCCCTTTCAAGGGAGTAGCGCCATTAATATCAGTGTGGATACCTCCCATTACATAATGCACGACCGGTCTCACAGGGATCATCTCCTTAACAGGATCTATATTTTCATATTTGAGGCATAATTCACGGACAAATGGAAGTTTAGTATTTATCTTATTTTTACCCAAATGTCGTATATCAAGGTTCACATAATGTCCGTATTCCCCTTCCAAAGTATTTCCCCGTTCAAGTTCTTTAATAAATGCCTGCGAAAGCCTGTCCCGGGGTCCTAATTCCATTGACTTTAAAACAGGTTCGGCTTGAGGTGTACCAAGATCATAGTCTTGAAGATAACGATAACCATGTTTGTTTAGTAAATACCCTCCTTCTGCCCTGGTGGCTTCAGTGATCAATATACCTGTAAAAGGCAAACCTGTAGGGTGATATTGGATAAACTCCATATCCTTCAATGGAACACCTGCCCCATAAGCTAACGCCATACCATCTCCTGTTTTAATGTTAGCATTAGTAGTAAAGGGGAACACTTTTCCACATCCACCGGTACATATTATTATCGATTTAGCAGCAATGACCTGGAAATGGCCGGTGGCTAATTCAATGGCCACCACTCCCTGACATCTTTCATCTTCAACAATTAATCGTGTGACAAACCATTCGTCATACCTTTTGATTGGATCGTATTTCAAGGAAGTCTGAAAGAGTGTATGAAGCATGTGAAATCCAGTTTTATCTGAAGCATACCAGGTACGTTCTATTTTCATACCTCCAAAAGGGCGCACCGCGATGGTCCCATCCTCATTTCTGCTCCATGGACAACCCCAGTGTTCCAGTTGCAATAATTCCTTAGGAGCTTCTTCCACGAAAGCTTCAACAGCGTCCTGGTCACACATCCAATCTCCGCCGGAAACTGTATCAAATGCATGGTAATCTAAACTGTCATTTGGTTTTATTACTCCAGCAGATCCTCCTTCTGCTGAAACAGTATGGCTTCGCATCGGATAAACTTTCGATACAACAGCTACGGTAAGTTCTTTATTTGTTTCAGCAACTGCAATGGCAGCTCGTAATCCAGCGCCTCCACCTCCAACAATTAATACATCATAGGAATGAGTTTCAAACTGGCTCATTATATTTTAACATTATAATCCCTGATCGGGTATGATACAAATGAGTTCTGCATTGGAAGACGGTTGAAATTTGCTCAAAAAGGTAATCACAAAATTCTCCTCTTGCAAGTTTAATATGCACCACCGGGATGTTTTCTTGTCGGAGATACTTAATCAGTGTAATCGGTAACTTGAATGTTGAAAGCCTTGGACACTTTATTTAATTTATTAATCACTTTTTTTTAATCTGGCTTTCGGCAATCAATATTTTATCATGATCACTGAACTGTACAAATCCTTTGTACATTACTGTTTGAAATGTTCTGGTTGATGTCCTGGAATTGACCCTTTGGTTGAACTGGTGACTGCTAATAATTATGTTCTCCAATCTGTTATATTTTTTAGCCTTTCCTATCTTAAATCCAGCAAAAAATAAATACTCCCTGAAAGTTTGTCTCATCGGGTCAATTGATATCTTATAACCCGCGGTAAAAATAGTCAGCCCAATAATCAATAAAATCAAAGATAACCAGATACTTTCAGGTCCAATTAGAACACCAGCCACAATCAGAAGAATTGACACCAGGTTAATCTGAAATGGAAAATACTTCTTTAACGGGATTCGAATCAATTTTAATATAAGGTTAATTTAAATATCGTTTTAAAATAGCTTGTAATTCATGTTCCTTCCATAGTACTGATTGAAGTAATTTAAATTGATTACGTGCCCGATACAAATTTTGCTCTGAATAATCTACTTTGTAATAGCTATTGTTTGATAAATAATCAGTTAAAAATCGCATCCCTTGTTCATAAATGATTGATTTTACTCCAAAAAGAAAATACTTTATTTCATCTGAAGTAATTATTTTATTTAAGCTACTTAGATATCCTTCACACAAACCTTCAAAGATATTGATTCTTACGTCAACCAAATTTAGGTCTTTTTCATCTTCGGTTGCAGCATTAGTAAAAGACCTAACCATGTCTCCAAAGTCGTTTATAATAAACCCCATACCAACGGTGTCGAGATCAATTACCGCTTTTGCTTTCAAGGTAATGTTATCAAATAAAATATTGCTAATTTTAGTATCATTGTGAATCACTCTTAATGCCATAGTTTTAACCGCAAGCTTATCCACTTGTAATATCTTATAATATCTTTCTGTTGTTTCAATTTCATTATTTACTGACGATGCCAAATCTTTACTATTTATGATAGAGTTTTGAAAATCCTCATATCTATAATTTATATTATGAAAGCCTGGTAAAACTTCTATTAATTCATTGGCCGGAAAATGCTGTAAAGATTTCGTAAACTCCCCAAATGCCAAGGCGGCTTGGTAAGCCTGGTCTGGCTCAGTCACAAAATCAATGGTCTTTGAATTAGTAATATATTCGAAAGCTCGCCAATATTCTTTGTTTACAACCACGTAATAATTATCATTTAGAGATAAAAGTGGTTCCACAAAGGTAATATTGGAATTACCCCTCAGAAATTCCGTAAGTTTTCTATGATTATTTTCAAGGTTGTCTGGATTCGAAAATACAGAGGTGTTAACCTTTTGCAGAACAAAATTTGGGATCTCCATACTTGAAGTAGTTACTAAGTAGGTCTGATGAATATGACCAGAACCAAAAGGATCAATTTCCAGTACTTCATTTTCTGATGAAAATTTGTTTGCTATCTCAATGATTTTTTCTAAATCTACCAAAGCGGTGAATGATACATTCCTTCTTCGACCAGGGTTTTTAAGGCTTTTTGAACTATTGGTTTATCTTCTCGATAGGTGACACCGTACCATTGACTGGTTGTTTGGAGAACATTTACCACCGCTTTGCCTGATTCGATCATTTTATCCACAACATAGGGAATCAAATACTCAGATTTTGGCAGATGACCTTCATTTTCAATGAAAGTAACAAATCCTGATTCAAATTCATCAAAAATTGATGGAGTGAATCCCCAAAAATTCATAGACACAAAACTGCGATAAATTTCCACCATCTTATCATCAGCTTCCTTATAATAAATTCCTCCATCTCTTTTCTGTACCCCGTGCCGTTCATTGATTTTTGTAAGATTTCCATGGGTATCAATTTCGCATACCCCACGAGAAACAACTCCATGGTCCGAAAGCGTTTTTTCCAAATGATAACCCACCATGGAATATGTTTGCAAACCGCCATCATCGTTCTTTACATTCTCTAAAAACCCTACCATTCTTTTATATGCATCGAATCCATAAAAATCATCGGCATTAATAGCTGCAAATGGTTCATCGATTGAGTCCTTTGCTGTCAAAATAGCATGAGCAGTACCCCATGGTTTGGTACGGTCAGGAAATGAAGGAAATCCATCAGGTAATTCTAATTCCTGGAATGCATAGTGAACTTCTATCTTTTCACTAAACTTACCCCCCAGTGTATTTTTGAAATCATCTTCTATATCTTTTCTAATCAAAAAGACTAATTTCCCAAAACCCGCCTTTATGGCATCATAGATAGAGTAATCTATAATGGTTTCTCCACCAGGGCCTACTGGATCTATTTGCTTCAAGCCTCCGTAGCGGCTACCAATACCGGCAGCAAGAATCAACAATGTTGGTTTCAAGTTTTTTATCTTTTTGATTAGCTATATTGTGCAAAAATTATTCATTTTAAATTTCTAACCCAACTTTTTATGATCCTTTCAACCCTCGACTGGATTTTAATAGGCTCTTTTTTCCTGATTTCATTAATTATTGGCCTATATACTGCAAAAAGAGCTGGAACTAATGCCCGTGAGTTTTTTCTTTCCGGGAGGAACATGCCATGGTGGTTATTGGGTGTGTCCATGGTGGCTACTACGTTTTCTGCTGATACACCTAATCTTGTAACCGACATTGTTCGACAAAACGGTGTATCAGGTAACTGGGTATGGTGGGCATTTTTGTTAACAGGAATGCTTACTGTTTTTGTTTATGCAAAATTGTGGCGCAGGTCTGGGGTATTAACTGACCTCGAATTCTACGAAATCAGGTACGGTGGAAAGCCAGCTTCATTTTTGAGAGGATTCAGGGCGATCTACCTGGGGGTGTTTTTCAATGTGATGATAATGGCTTCAGTATCTCTGGCAGCCATCAAAATCGGAGGAGTAATGCTTGGGCTTTCTCCATTGCAAACTATGCTGATCGCTTCCATTGTAACTGTGATCTATAGCTCATTAGGTGGATTGAGAGGTATTTTATTAACTGACTTTTTTCAATTTGCCATATCTATGGTTGGAGCCATTTGGGCAGCAAAAGTAATAGTAGACTTGCCGGAAATTGGAGGATTATCCAATTTGCTGTCCCATCCCAATCTCTCTGGAAAGTTATCTTTATTGCCGGATTTCAGCGATCCATACTTACTAATACCGGTGCTTATTATTCCTTTAGCTGTTCAATGGTGGAGTGTTTGGTATCCTGGAGCTGAGCCAGGAGGTGGTGGTTATATTGCCCAAAGAATGCTCTCCGCAAAGGATGAAAAGAGCGCTATGGGTGCAACTTTGTTATTTAATATCGCCCACTATGCTCTGAGGCCCTGGCCATGGATCATTGTAGCGCTAGCCTCATTGGTGGTTTTCCCTGACCTGCAGTCACTGAGAGAGGCCTTTCCCGACATTCCTGCAGAAGTGGTTAAAAATGATCTTGCCTATTCTGCCATGCTGACCTATTTACCCGCCGGTTTGTTGGGGTTGGTAGTTGCCTCATTGATCGCTGCTTTTATGTCCACTATTTCTACCCATCTCAATTGGGGTTCTTCCTATATTGTGTATGACTTTTATAAACGTTTTATTAACCCTAATGCCGAAGAAAAAAAGTTAGTACTAATAGGAAGAATATCCACAGTTGTTTTAATGATATTGTCCGCCTTAGTTGCTCTGTTATTAGAAAATGCATTACAGGCATTTAATATATTACTACAAATTGGTGCAGGTACCGGATTGATTTTTATATTAAGATGGTTTTGGTGGCGAATCAATGCCTACACAGAAATATCTGCCATGATCATATCATTTCTGGTGGCTATTTATTTTGAATTAATCCATGTCAGAATAGGTTTTGAACCTATCCCGACGCACCTGCAGTTAGTTTCAGGTGTGGGAATAACCACCCTGGGTTGGTTGATAGTTACATTTTTAACCCAACCGGAAACGGACGATGTACTAAGGAGTTTTTATAAAAAGATATCCCCTGGTGGACCCGGTTGGAAAAAAGTTTTATTAAAAGCAGAACAGGATGGCGATGTGATTGGAGATGGCAATTGGCAACTCCCCCTGGAAATTTTAGCTATGGTTTTGGGTTGTTTTACGGTGTACAGTTCTCTGTTTGGAATTGGGTATTGGTTGTATGGAAATACATCAACTGCGCTTATCTTATCAATGATCACATTAGTTACCGGCTATTGGCTTTTTAGAATTTGGGCGAAGCTGCAAGTGAAATAGTATCGGGTTTGGAGTTTTAGAGTTTAGGGTTAGAATTATCAAACTGTAATCAAGAAAATTCTTCAAAAAATCCGAAACACTCGAAACTTGAATAATTAAATTAAAAATGATGAATTATGATCAATATTATCAAAATTTTAATTTTCGATGATGTAGAATTATTGGATTTCTGTGGGCCGCTTGAAGTTTTTAGTGTGGCAAGATATTTTTTTGACCAAGGAAAGTTAGATGTTTCTACTGTTGCCTATAAGGAAAAGATAATTGTTTCAAAATCAAAAATTGAAATCATTCCAAATGGGGTGATGGATGATGGTAAAATTGATTTACTGGTAATTCCAGGAGGGATAGGTACACGGCCAATAATTAAAGATAAAACCACTCTGGGAAATATTGACAAGCTAATTAAAAAGTCAAAAATAATAGCAACTGTTTGTACAGGGGCCCTGATATTAGCCAAACTAGGTTATTTGAAAGAGATGACTGCCATTACCCATAAAAATGGGATCAAGGAATTGAAGGAAATTGATCCATCTATTAATGTCGATGAAAGTAAGAGATTTATTGACAATGATAAAATCATAACCTCCGCGGGAATTAGTGCCGGTATAGACATGAGCTTATATCTGGTTGAAAAGTTCTTCGGGCAAAGCTTAAGGAAGACGGTTGCAGAATATATGGAGTATCAGTACTAAATGTTTCGAATTTCGAGTTTTGGGTCTCAAGTCTTGCAACTCACAAATCAAAATACGAAACTTGAAACTCAACCGTAACTTAGCAATATTCGGGTTTTCTCATTTACTAGCCCTCTATACATTTGCTAAAAAAATTATGCACGATTATTACAGAATTTCAAAAGCGCTCGAATATATAAAAGAGCATATGCAGGATCAACCGTCTCTAAATGATATTGCAGAAAGTGTTCATATTAGCCCATTTCATTTCCAAAGGCTTTTTACTGATTGGGCAGGAGTCAGCCCTAAAAAGTTTTTGCAGTATCTTAGCCTTGAGCATGCCAAGAAAATTTTGAAACAGCAAAATGGTACTGTATATGATGCAACTTATGAAACAGGACTCTCAAGTACCGGAAGGCTCCACGACCTGTTTGTCACCATTGAAGGCATGACGCCCGGAGAGTACAAAAACCTTGGAAGAAATTTAACCATCCAATACAGTCTGAAGGAATGCCGTTTCGGTAACTATCTGGTGGCTTCTACGTCCGTTGGAATTTGTAACTTGTTATTCTTTGAAAAATCAGCAGTGGAAGTAGAAAATGAGTTCAAATCACTTTGGCCAAATGCCCGGATAGTTGGAGGTGAAGATGAACATCATGGAGCTGTACAAAACTTCTTCGAAAATAAATATATTGATAAAGACAAACTTAGATTACACCTCAATGGTACTCCCTTTCAGTTAAAAGTTTGGGAATCAATACTCCGCATACCTGAAGGCTGTCTGACATCATATGGCAATATTGCAGGAGCAGTTAACCAACCTACTGCTTATCGAGCCACTGGAGCAGCCATCGGTTCCAACCCTGTAGGGTATATCATTCCCTGTCACCGGGTTATTAAAAGTATTGGAGGAATCGGTGAATACCGCTGGGGAGCTGCGAGAAAAATGGCTATGATTGGTTGGGAAGCCGCACAATTAACAGTTTAATCATCATGTTGGATTTATATTCAATTGATACAGAAGCATCCAATGGATTGATTCTATTGGATGCTTTACTGCTATTTTGCAATTACGCCTTTTCAGCATAAACAGTAATACTGAGGATCTTTGTCCTGCTTTCTCTGTAGGCTTTTAATTCAGTCGGACCCACAAATTGTAGTATAAGGTCATCAGACAAATTGTATTGCCTCTCTTTAACTACACTGATATTCAAAAAGCCTGTCTGCTTTATTATGTCCAGGTAAGTCCTTTTTTCCAGAGCCCCCGACACACAACTGGCATACAGTTCAGCGACATTGGCAATACTTTCAGGAAGGCTTCCTTCCAAAACTATATCAGAGATACTAAAGTGACCACCTTTTTTTAAAACCCTGTAAATTTCGAAGAAGGCACGTGTTTTATCAGGTACGAGGTTCAATACACAGTTACTTACTACTACGTCAACTGATCCACTTTCAAGGGGTAAATTCTCTATTTCCCCCAGTCTGAAATCGACGTTTGTATAACCCAGCTTTCTTTTGTTCTCGTTGGCTTTATCAATCATTGCCTGGGTCATATCTACGCCAATAATTTTACCACTTTCCCCAACAATCCTTTGGGCTACGAATACATCATTGCCAGCACCCGATCCAAGATCAAGAACTGTATCACCTTTCTTGATATGGGCATGTTCCGTTGGGATCCCACATCCCAGCCCATAATCAGCATCTTTCTGATATCCCTCTACCTTCGAGTAATTTTCACTGAAAGTTATTTCATCTTCTGGGGAACAACACGAAGGTCCACAGCATCCATTGTTTAAGGTGACAGCTTCTGTATATCTCTTTTTAATAACTTCTTTAATTTTTTCTGACATTATTTTATTTTTTAGATTAATTATTTTTTGATGGTGACGAGAACACCTGAAAAAAGACGCAAAATATTTTCATTACTTTTTGCTGGATTTATCCCTTTTATAATATTCAATAACATTACCATACTTATCCGTCTTGATCTCACAACATTGTAACAATACCTCCTTGAGTTTTTCTCGTCCTCTCTGTACTCTGGATTTAGCGCCTGAATAAGAAATATTTAGTTCTTCCGCGATCTCCTTTTGGGAGATACCATTTATCTCCGACATTTCCAGGGCTTCCCTGTATTTATCAGGTAGTGTTTTGATCATTGGGATTATACATCGGGAAAACTTCTGGGTTTCATCCTGTACTGGATTTTGGTCAGCCACCATCATTGGCATTGGATCTGCGCCTACTTTTTTAGCATTGTATCGAAAGTGATCTGTTATCGCATTACGGGTAATGGCAAATACCCAAGATACCAGCTTTTCTTCATCTTTAAGTAGGTGTTGGGTGGTCTGGATCTTCAAATAAACCTCCTGTACAATATCGTTGACATCGTCACTATTACCCACTTTCTTCTTTACGAATTGATGCAGATAATCATTTAACTCAAGCCAGATATAATTAATGTCTCTAACCATGATATCAAGTTACAATTTTCCTTAAATAATAGGGACGTAGATTTTTATAAAAGACGCAATAAAATATTCAATCCTGACATAAAGTTTAACAGGATTCTTTACTCCAGATATTGAAGCCGAATTAAACACGCTGAAATTTGAATTACAATGCCTTAATTGAAGAATTTTAGTTTATTGTTTTTATCTTGATCATCCTAATTAAGCATCAACCAAAATAAAATGGCTTTCAATTACAAATAATTATAATTGATTCGTTCATAAGTTATAACCATTAATCAAAGGATTTACATACTATTTCAAAACTTCTTATTATGAAATTATCAAAAAGAATTATAGGATTTGCAATTTTAATATTGGTCAGCCAGGGTTGTAAGGAACCAAACAGAATTGAACCAACAGGCAAAATATGGACTGAAGATGAACGCCAGCTATTAATTTCAGGGCTGGAGGAAACCAGAAGAATTGTTTTAGAAGAAATTAAACCACTAGGGAACGATCAATGGTATTTTCGACCTGATTCCTCAACTTGGTCAATTGCTCTGATAATTGAGCATGTTAGCCTCCAGGAGGTGATGCATTACCGGGAAATTTACGTGATCTCCAAAACTCCTGCTCAACCAAAATATGTTGAAAAAGCTCAAGGAAATGATAAATTGATCCTCAAATACGAAACTGATACCATAAAAGGAACAGCAGACTGGGGTGTAACACCTCTAGGCAGATGGTGTGATAAGGCCGATGCTGTGTATCAATTTAACCGGGCCACAGACAAGTTGATTAAATTTGTAAGTGAAACAGATGTGGATCTGCGTCAACAATTTACTTTTAGAGACATCCCGGATGAATCCGATTTTAGACGAATCAGGGATCTACACCAAATATTACTGACCACTATCACGCACACCAAAAGACACATTCACCAAATTAGAAGAGTAAAATCACATCCTGAATTTCCAAAATAAAGTGATAATATGTATTCCTTATTTCAAGCTAACTTGAATTTATATTAAACCAAATATGTAATCTAGGTTGCTGATCAGATTAAATTAAAAGCTTAGTTTACAATCAGTAGTATTTGTTTCCCCAAAGCAATTGATTATTTTCACATCATGTAATTTGAGCAGAATTGAATTTTGAATGCATGGAGAAATGAGAGGTCGTTGAAAAATACTAAACTCGAATAGCAAGATCAATTAATACAATAATGATATTTAGGTTTTTATTAATAAGTTTTTTACTCATTGCCGTTATTCCAGTGTTACCCCAATCTAATCCAGGTTCTTATTCCCCAGATGGCCGATTGGCTGTTTCCGTTAGTGGAGACATTTGGGTGGTACAGTTTGTAAATACTCCTACAATAAAAGATGATACCACAATAGTCAAGGGAGAATGGGTACAAATCACGCGAGGAAAATACAACGACCATGATCCTGTGTGGTCACCTGATGGCAATGCAATAATTTTTTCGTCTGATAGAAACGGCCCACATGATATTTGGCAAATTAACATCTCACATGATAATGTATCACAGGACCTTAAACTGATAATTGAAACACAGGAAGATGAAACTCAACCTGATATTGCACAGAATGGTAGTATGGTATGGGTAAGAGGGGCTGGTGCCGATGCCAACTTATGGTACAAAACCAATAATGGAAAAGAGGAACAATTAACCACGGCAATCGGTGCTGAAAATTCTCCTGCTTTTTCTCCTGATGGAACAACAATAGCATACATTTCTGAACACAAAAAGAGTAAACAACTTCACATTTTGCATCTTCAGAGCAAAAGTGATAAGGTCATCGAAGGCAGCTTCTCTCCGGAATTTCCAGAATGGTCTCCTGATGGTACAAGAATTACATTTTCAACCAGAGGCAGAAATGCAGGAGTATGGATTACAACGCCTAATGGAACTTACCGTAATCTGATAAGCACTTTGAGAGCGAGCTCAACCTGGTCAAAAGATGGATCTCACATTACTTTAATTTCCCTCCCACCTACTCCCCCATCCTACAATGGGGACCCTGACA
>SMUY01203990.1_pt1 | contig 12856 bp, 8 predicted proteins | sample 2456441 | NCBI WGS metagenome assembly SMUY01 (sample SAMN11095931, study PRJNA526329) | marine sediment metagenome | biome: Marine sediment; feature: Surficial sediment; material: Deep marine sediment; isolation source: Hadal surficial sediment | place: Pacific Ocean | collected 2014-11 | depth 0-1...
CCTTCTCAGGCGCCCGATTGAGGGCCAATGGCATGGGCACCATGTCGATGATGTGGCCAATTCTGGATTCCAATAAACAAACCCTTGACTACACCAGAGAGGACATCATGCCGGCGATTAAAGGAGACTCCTTTATTTGTGCCTGTTTAAACGCTAATGATCCCCTTAAAGACATGGTGATGGTATTGAACCAATGCAAGGAAATGGGGGTGATGTCAGTCTCCAATATAGGACCTTCGATTAGCTACGTGGACAAGGACAGCGAGATTTATCGTGTTTTGACCAAGAGTGGCATTACCCTGGACAACGAAATTGAAATGCTTGCACTTGCCAGGGAGATGGATATGGTTTCCATTGGATTAGCTTTTACCATGGAAGACAGCATTCGAATTTTGGAAGAGGCCCAGCCAGATATATTCTGTTTCCATGCCGGGACCACTAAGGGCGGCTTAAAGGGTTATGATTCCGGAGAGTCTATCGAAGAGACCGCTGCCCGGACCGAAGAAGCCAATAAAGAATTGAGGAAAATCAAACCGGATGTAATGTTAATCGCACATGGCGCTGCTCTGGAAACACCTTCAGATGCTCAGTTTATACTCAATCACACCAGCTGTGAAGGCATCTGGACAGGTTCCTCTACGGAGCGGATACCCATAGAAAAGGCGGTGTACGAGGCAGCCAAGGAATTTGCGGATTTGCGATTTCCAGAAAGTTAATATATCCCTCTTATCATGACCAAAACCATAGCGCTCCTTATCACCCTGGACACCAAATACCAGGAAGCTGATTATCTCATTGAACGGATTGAAAAGCGCGGTCATCATGTCTTACTCATAGATATTGGTGTAGTGGGTGAGCCTGGTACACAGGCCTCCATTTCAAGAGAAAAGGTTGCGGAAGCAGGCGGATCATCGCTTCAGGACTTACTGAAAAACCCCACCAGGGAAGAAGCCGGACCGGTTATGGTAAAAGGTAGTATTAACATTCTCCTTGACAGGATAGCAACTGACGAAGTGCATGCAGTTTTGGGACTGGGAGGCACACAAGGCACATCCAGTTGTTGCAATATCATGCAGGCCCTTCCTTACGGATTTCCCAAAATAATGGTATCTACCATAGCTTCAGGTGATACCTCAGGATTTGTGGGAATAAAAGACATCACCATGATGTTTTCGGTTAGTGACATCTTGAAGCTGAACCCATTTACCAGGAAAATCTTGGCCAATGCGGCAGCGGCAGCCTGTGGTATGGCAGAAGTAGAAACAAAATTCTCCATGGAGAAAGGAGGGAAAACCTTAATTGGTATGTCCAACTTAGGAGTGTTAACCACTGGGGCCATGCAAGCCATACAATACATCGAAGAAAAAGGTTATGAAGTCATTGTCTTTCACGCGGTAGGATCCGGCGGAAAGGCCATGGAGCAGATGATGAAAGAAGGGATTATAGGCGCAGTGTTTGACTATGCCATGGGAGAGATCGCAGATGATGTTTGGTCGGTACTTCGAGCGGGCGGCCCTGAACGTTTGACCGTTGCAGGCAAACTGGGAATACCACAGGTGCTGTGTCCTGGCGGTGCTGAGCACCTCGGAATATTGGTGCCTCCTAATGAAGTGCCCGAGGAATACAAGGATCATGATTATGTCTTTCATAGTCCGGTGGTTTTTGTTCCACGCCTGAACGCTGAGGAAATAGTACGGGTAGCAGCAGATATCTGCAAACGTCTTCAACACACTAAAGGAAATGCTTATTTTATGATACCAAGGGGAGGCGTAGGACGGTATTCAAAAGAAGGGGCCAGCCTCTATGACAAAGAGTCAGATGATGTATTTTTCAGTTACTTGATAGCACACCTTCCTGATACTATCGAGGTTGTGGACTGTGAAGAATACGTAGAAGACTCAGCATTTGTGAAGAAAGGTGTGGATTTGTTGATCGGGATGATTGAGAAAGACCATTAGAAGACCTTAGAAATTGCAAATGAGTAATTATGAATCGCTATGATGCTGGTGGTAGAATGTGTTTACAATTATAAAATTTAAATATTACACTCTTGAAAACAGCCTCTAGTTGCCTTCTTGTTTGCCTGGTGTTCCAATTCGCACATTCACAATCAATTCCACTTCCTGAACACCCCAATCCTATTAAAAAACGAGATTCCTGGATCAACCTCAATGGTCAGTGGGATTTTGCCTTTGACCCATCGGACCACGGGCTTGATGAGAACTGGGCTTCAGCAAAATCGAATTTTAATAAAACAATAACTATTCCTTTTCCCTGGGGGTCGAAATTGTCGGGGGTGGCCGATGAGGCCGATATCGGATGGTACAAAAGGACCATCCAGGTATCTTCAACCTGGAAGGAAAAACGCGTGTTCTTAATTATTGGAGCTTCCGATTGGGAAACTCATGTTTGGTTAGATGGTCAATTGTTAGGAACCCATCAAGGTGGCTATGTGCCGTTTGAATTTGAATTGACCGAACACTTAAAATACGATCAGGATATGACCCTGGTAGTGCGGGCTGACGATGCCCGGAGGCCACATACATTATACGGTAAACAGGGTTACGGTAATGCCCGGGGAATTTGGCAGACCGTGTACCTTGAGTCAAGAGGAAAGGAATATATCGATGATATCCATTTTACTCCGGATATTGACAATGAGCAGGTAGAAATTGTGGTTTATTTTCCCTTGCCAGTTAAGGAACAAAAGGAAGTCCAGGTAACCATTCAGGGACCTGAAGGTTCAATCTCCACCACCATTAAGTTCACTGAAGGACAAACCAAAGCAAGGAGTATGGTAGCCATTACTAATCAACGACTGTGGACGCTGGACGATCCCTACCTATATGAGATAGAGGCAACACATGGAGAAGATGTTCTGCAAAGTTATTTCGGTATGCGCAAGATAGGTGTGATGAACCTGCCTGGCACGGATATACCCTATATTGCACTTAACAATGAACCCATTTATTTACAGCTGGCATTGGATCAGTCTTATCATCCGGATGGCTACTATACCTTTCCCAGTGATCAGTTTATGATCGATGAAATCAATCGAAGTAAATCAATCGGTCTAAATGGTATCAGGACCCACATAAAAGTCGAAATACCCAGAAAGCTCTATTGGGCAGATAAATTAGGGCTGCTGGTGATGGAGGACTTGCCTAATAGTTGGGGTGAACCGGAGGAGCGCATGCAGAAGGAATCGACTTACACCTTGCGTGAAATGATCAAAAGAGATTATAATCACCCAGCAATTTTCTCTTGGGTGATAATCAACGAGACCTGGGGAATGACCACCACTACTAAGAACGGCAAGCAGTATCTGCCGGAAACTCAGCGTTGGTTGGTCTCCATGTATCATCTGGCAAAATCATTGGATCCCAGCCGCTTGGTAGAAGATAATTCGATTTGTTGCGGAAGAGGGCATACGGTAACAGATATAAATTCCTGGCATGTTTATTTACCTGGATACGCCTGGGATGAATACTTGACGAATCTGAGCGATAGTTTGTATGTGGGCAGTCCATTCAACTATGAAGATGAGTACCTCCAGGGAACAGAGCCAAATATTAACTCAGAGTGCGGAAATGTCTGGGGTTACGAAGGCAGTACCGGAGATGTGGACTGGAGTTGGGATTATCATCGAATGATTAACAGTTTCAGAACTCATCCGAAGATTGCAGGGTGGCTCTATACGGAGCATCATGATGTAATCAATGAGTGGAATGGGTATTGGCGATTTGATCGTTCAGAGAAATATACCGGACTTGAAGATATAGTACCCGGAATGAGCCTTTTGGATTTTCATTCACCAATTTATTTGTCCACCGGACAGGATATTTGTTACACCGTTAAAGCTGGAGAGGAAATTCAGGTACCATTGTCCCTGTCATCCATGAGCCCTGATATACATGAAGAGGTTATCCTGGAGTATCAGTTACAAACCACTAATTCCATTGGCGGAACGGAGCCCATTGATTTCAGGGGCAGCATAGCAATCAATTATAAACCCTGGATGCAGGAACGTTTAGATCCTTTAGTGGTTAATACACCTAAAATTAACGGTTTATCCACTTTGCAACTGGTACTTAAATCCGGAACAGGGGAAATCCTCCATAAAAACTTTGTTCACATAGTTACCACAAATGGTAAAGAACTTCCCGGTACCGAAGTTTTTAGTGTGTCCGCAAGTGATTATTCGGATTCCCAATGGTCAAAGAAAACCTGGGATGTCTTGAATGGTAAAAAAGTAAACGGTGCAGGTTCTGGCTATTTTGAGTATACTATTCGAGTGCCTGATGATATTAGTGTTACAAGTGCCAGTGAGGTATATTTTATTGTGGAAGCATCAGCAAAAGAGTTGTTTGTAAAAGACCAGGAAGACTACGATCGAGATCAGGATTTCATGAAAGGATCAAAAGTAGCGCCTAGCAGTAATCCTAATTCATACCCCATGACTGATGAGAAGAAATTTCCTTCCACCATTAAGATTCATGTGAACGGACAGGAATGCGGCGAACAGGTGCTGCCGGATGACCCGGCTGATCACCGGGGAGTGTTGTCATGGAATGCACAGCCACATGACAAAAAGTTAAGGGAAGCCGGATCGTATGGATATTTGGTAAAAATCCCGCTTGACGCTGAAATGAAAACTACCATAGCAGATCAAGGATGGTTAAAGGTTAAACTTGAAGTCACAGGAGCGGGTGGATTGGCGATTTATGGAAAGGACTTTGGGAGGTATCCGCTGGATCCTTCACTGGTGGTTGTCGAGTAATTCCTGCGGCGTGGTAGACATCAGCAACTTTAGGTTAAAGAACTATATAGATTACTATTGAGTTAAATATATAGTTTATTCGAACGGTAAGAAAAGAAATTAATTAAAATGTAAACCATGAACATAGAATTAACTACTATACGGGATGCTCAAAAGCAGTCCTGGAACAAATTTTCACCTGGTTGGAAGAAATGGGATGATCTGACTATGAAGTTTCTTCAACCCCATGGAGATGCTATTATTAAGCACCTGAAACCATCTGGTGCTGCTCAGGTGCTGGATATTGCTGCGGGTACCGGGGAACCGGGGCTTACCATAGCCCATATGATGGTTAATGGTAAGGTAACTCTGACCGACTTGTCTGAAGGTATGTTGAATGTGGCTAGTGACAAAGCTAAGGCCAGCGGACTTAGTAATGTAGAGACTCTGGTAGCTGATGCCTGTGAGCTTCCATTTCCCGATGATACCTTTAACGCGGTTAGTTGTCGATTGGGTTTTATGTTCTTCCCTGATATGCAACTGGCAGCTGCAGAAATGGTCAGGGTGTTAAAGCCAGGCGGTGGATTGGCAACTACCGTTTGGGGTGGTCCGGAGAAGAATTTCTGGGTTACCTGTATTAGTCAAAATATCAAACAATACATCGAAATGGCGATACCTCCCGAAGGAGCTCCCGGAATGTTTCGATGTGCCCCAGAAGGGCTGATGTCAGAGTTATTCAGGCACGTGGGTTTAAAGAACATAGTAGAAGCTGAAATCCCGGGAAAAATCAATTGTTCGAGCGCCCAAGAGTATTGGGATTTTATGACAGAAATTGCTGCCCCTTTTGTGGGGGCTTTGAGTACAGCCAGTGAAGAGACTGTTGAAATGGTAAGAAAGGGTGTAATCAATAGTGTGGATGTGCGATATCCTGATGAGACTACTCTGGATACCAGTGGAATTTTGATTTATGGGGAGAAGTAATATAAACCAATGAAAAGCACGTACTCCAGGAGACAATTCGCCAGTACCTTTGGGATGTAACGCGCAGGCAATTGCGTTGACCGATGAAAGTTAGGGACAGAAGCGAAAGATTAATAATCTATGGCATACTATTAGTAACCTTATCAAGCTGCGGAATGAAAGATAAATTGACGTTTTTCCCAGATAGAACCAGTGCCATTCCCGAGAAAGATATTCCGTCTTATGCTACTGAACACTGGATTGAAACTTCTGACGGAGAAACCATTCAGTCCTTTCTGTTTTTACATGATAAAAACAAAAAAAGTCCATTGATCATTTATTTCCACGGAAACGCTGGAAATCTTTACCATCGGTTTGATAATGCGGTTAGGTTATTCGATATGGATCACGATGTACTGTTGGTTAGTTATCGGGGTTACTCGAAAAGTACAGGAAAACCCAACGAGAAAGGTATCTACATAGATGGAACATCAGCGGTCAATTACGCAACCCAAAGTTTAGGGTATAAAGAGGACGAGATCTCAATCTTTGGCCGCTCTCTGGGTAGTGCGGTGGCCATTCATATATCACAGCACAGAAACTTCAAAAACTTGATTTTGATCACCCCGTTGACCTCAGGAAAGGAAATGGCCTCTGCCATGGGACTCGGGTTTTTGAAATTTATCGCAGGTAACTCCTATAACTCGTTGGAAAAAATCAACAACATCCATTCCAGAGTCCTCATCATTCATGGAGACAGGGACGAAGTGGTTCCATACCATATGGGAGAAAGGTTATTCCAGGCATACAATGGGTATAAACAGATGGTGACCATAGAAGGCGGAATGCACAACGATTTGGCAGAAGTAGATCCAATGATATTTTGGGGAGAGATTGAAAGGTTTATTCAATAGAAGCTGCTAGATGAACAATCTCCACATGAGACTACTCGGGAAACCAGTGAATTATTGATTTATGGGGAGAAATGGTTGGTTTTTCGCAGTTTACTTATTATCTATAAATATTGTTTATTGAACTATATCACACATATTACAAAAACAATATGAAAACCATACTACCACCTTCTATTTTTGAAATTTTACTTTTCCTTTATTTCCTGGCACCTATGTCATACGCTCAGGTTCCTGATGATCAAGGAGATATTTCCCAGTCAATTAATGAGAAAAGCTATTCTCCCTATGCAGGGAGAAATTTTCCTGCTGCAGTGTACTGGGGGGATACTCATTTACATACCGCCATCTCGATGGATGCGGGGGCGTTTGGCAACCGCCTGGGCCTGGAGGAAGCATACCGGTTTGCCAGGGGTGAGGAGATTATTACCTCCAACAAAATGAATATCCGTTTGTCAAGGCCTCTTGATTTTCTGGTGATCGCCGATCATTCTGATAATATGGGCTTTTTCCCTGACCTGATTGCGGGGGCCCCTCATATTTTATCTGATCCCACCGGAAAAGACTGGTATAATAGGGTAATGGCTGGCGAAGGGGTTGGAGTAGCCCTTGAATTAATAGGAAAATTTTCTCAGGGAGAGTTTCCCGAAGCGCTGATTTATACTCCTGACAGTAAACCTTATAAGGATGCTTGGGCGAAAACTGTAAAAGCCGCTGAACAGTTTAATGAACCAGGAACATTTACGGCATTTATTGGTTATGAATGGACTTCTCTGGTGAAAGGCGCTAATATGCATCGTGTGGTAATTTATCGGGATGGCAAGGATAAAGCCATACGAATGGTCCCATACACTACCATACCTCCAACCGGTAGCACCAATCCCAGGGACTTGTGGGCATGGTTGAAAAATTTTGAAAGTGAAACTGGTGGAGATGTTCTGGCAATAGCTCACAACGGTAATTTGTCCAATGGAATAATGTTTCCTCTGGAGGCACAATATGATGGGAAAATGTTAGATAAAGCTTATGTGCAACAGCGAAGTCGATGGGAACCTTTATATGAGGCAACCCAGATAAAAGGTGATGGGGAAACTCATTCGTTTCTATCACCAAATGACGAATTTGCAAATTATGAGACCTGGGATGTAGGCAATCTGGATGTATCAGAAGCTAAAAGCAATGACATGCTTGCGGGAGAATATGCTCGTGAAGCACTAAAACGAGGTCTGATTATAGAAGGAAAACTGGGAATCAATCCATACAAGTTTGGAATGATCGGTTCTTCCGATAGTCACACTTCATTGGCCACAACTCAAGAGGACAATTTCTTCGGAAAGCATTCAGGAGCTGAGCCAAAAGCCGAGCGGATGATGCACCCATTTATGAAAACTGATCAAGGGGTTATTATGGGTTGGCAGATGGTGGCCTCAGGTTTAGCGGCTGTGTGGGCCAGAGAAAATACCAGGGAGGCGCTTTTTGATGCTATGGAACGCCGGGAAGTATATGCAACTACTGGCTCCAGAATGCTGGTACGCTTCTTTGGAGGGTGGAACTTTACTGAGGAAGATGCAATAAACCGGCTGCCAGCAGACATCGGTTATATGAAAGGGGTTCCAATGGGAGGAGACTTAACCAATGCTCCGTCAGGAAAAGCCCCTTCTTTTCTGGTGGCGGCCCAGAAGGATGCCCTTGGTGGTAATTTGGATAGGATCCAGATCATCAAAGGCTGGCAGGATAATAGCGGAAATACCCAGGAGAAAGTATATGATGTGGCCTGGGGAGGAGACAGGAAGCCAGGTAGAGATGGCAAACTGCCCGCTGTTGGAAATACCGTGGATGTAGAAAATGCCACCTGGACTAATACCATCGGTGCACCCGAACTGATTACGGTGTGGACAGATCCTGATTTTGACGCCGGACAACGGGCCTTTTACTATGCCAGGGTATTGGAGATCCCAACGCCTCGATGGACGGCATACGATGCCAAATATTTTGATGTAAAAGTGGGGAGTGAAGTAGATATGATCACCCAGGATAGGGCCTATACATCTCCAATTTGGTACACACCGGGGAATTAAATAAACAGTTTACGAATAACAACTTAACTTATATTCATGAGAACCCTAAATAAAACTTTAAAAGTAACTCTTTCTCTACTGATCCTCATAGGTTCAACAGGTCTCTACGCCCAGAACCGTCAGGTGGGAGAGATGCAATTATCAGATGACCAGGCAGCCACTATTTTTAAAAAAAGGGGATTCTCCCCCTACGCGGGTAGAAATTTCCCTACCACAGTTTATTGGGGTGATACCCACGTGCACACCAGTAACTCCCTGGATGCCCGAGCATTTGGTAACATTTTAGGCCCTGAACAGGCCTATAGGTTGGCAAGGGGGGAAGAAGTGATAGCCAGCCACGGTCAGGCGGTTAAGCTATCTCGCCCATTGGATTGGCTGGTGGTAGCCGACCATTCCGATGCCATGGGTACTATGAATGAAATAGTTGCTGGTAATGTAAACCTGATGAAGGATCCGACGGTTAGGGACTGGCACAATCGAATCAATGAAGGAGGAGAATCTGCGTTGTTGGCCACCATGGATGTCATTGAAGCACTTTCGGCTGGAACACTCCCAGCAGTAATGTTGGAGGAACCGTTTGTCATGTCTGTTTGGGAAGAATACATAGATATTGCTGAGCGATTTAATGACCCAGGAAATTTTACTACCATTATAGGATATGAGTGGACCTCTAATGAAGGTGGAAACAATTTACATCGAAACGTACTATACCGGGATGGAGGAGAAAAAGCCAGACAGGTTTTGCCATATACCACCGCCGAAAGTGTTAATCCGGAAGATCTTTGGAAATGGATGCAAAATTACCAACAAACTACTGGCGGAAGAGTACTTGCACTAGCTCACAATGGTAATTTATCCAATGGTATTATGTTTCCGGTGGAAACTAACCCGGCTACCGGTCAGCCTTTATCAGCATCATACGCTCAAACCAGAGCTCGTTGGGAGCCAATGTATGAAGTCACTCAGATAAAGGGTGATGGCGAGACCCACCCGTTTCTGTCACCTAACGATGAATTTGCGGATTATGAAACCTGGGAGAAAGGTAATTTGAATCTGAGCGTAGCTAAAACCGACAAAATGTTGCAGTACGAATATGCCAGAGAGGCTTTAAAAAACGGGTTGAAACTGGAAGAACAGCTGGGTACTAACCCTTACAAATTTGGTATGATCGGTTCCACAGACTCGCATACAAGTCTAGCTACCGCCGAGGAAGAAAATTTCTTCGGGAAACATTCAGGCAACGAGCCCAGCGGTGAACGTGCCGAGGGAATAATGGCCAAATTTGGGGATGCTGTGGTATTTGACTGGGAACTTGTGGCCTCAGGTTATGCCGGTGTATGGGCCACTGAAAATACCAGGGAAGCACTTTTCGATGCAATGATGCGTAAAGAAGTTTATGGTACTACCGGACCACGTATGATGGTACGATTCTTTGGTGGCTGGGACTTCACAAAAGAAGATGCTGCTAACAGGTTGCCGGCTGCGGTGGGCTATACCAAAGGTGTACCCATGGGAGGTGATCTAACCAATGCGCCCAGTGGAAAATCTCCAGTTTTTTTGGTAGGTGCCATCAAAGATCCCTACAGTGGAAATTTGGACCGGATTCAAATTGTAAAGGGTTGGATGGACAATTCAGGAGAAACTCACGAAAAAGTGTATAATGTGGTATGGGGTGACCGGGAAAAACGTAAGATAAACAACAAAGGAAATCTTCCCGATGTGGGCAACACCGTTGACGTAACCAACGCGAGCTGGACAAATTCCATTGGAGATGCAGAATTAATTACTGTATGGACTGATCCGGATTTCGATCCAGACCAGCGGGCCTTTTACTATGCTAGAGTAATTGAGATTCCAACTCCACGCTGGACGGCTTATGATGCCAAAAGATTTGGAGTGAAAATGCCCAATGAAGCGCCGATGTTCACTACAGAAAGGGCTTATACTTCTCCTATTTGGTATACCCCCGGTAACTGATTATTTAGATCAGTTTAGCTTAATTTCAAAATCATGAAGAATATTTTTAAGCAACCCCTGGTCCACTTTCTTTTAGTTGGGTTGGGGTTTTTTCTTTTATTCAAGCTGCTGAATCCGGAGTTGGAAGATTCTAAAACTATTGTGGTGAATAAAGAGGTTCTACTCAAACATCTGCAATACCGTTCGAAAGCTTTCAATAATGAAGTTTTTGAAAAAAGGTTGGCTGAAATGCCGACGAATGAACTTGACCAAATTATCCGGGAGTATGTTCGTGAAGAAGCTTTATACAGAGAAGCTATGGCTTTGGGCCTGGACCAGCAGGATTATATTATTAAGCGGCGAATGATCCAGAAAGTTGAGTTTATGACTGAAAGTGTGGTGGATGCTTTAATTGAACTGACGAATAATGAGGTAAATCAATACTATCAGGAAAATAAGGAAAACTACTTTCTGCTACCACAAGTAACATTTACTCATATCTTTTTCAGTTTTGAACAGAGAAATAGGGAGCAAGCCGCGAAAAGTGCAGAAAAGGAATACAAGTACCTAAATAAGCATGCTGTGCCCTTTGAAATGGCTACCAGCAGGGGGGACCGTTTTCTTTATCATACCAACTACGTGGAACGCGATCCTGAATATGTGGCCAGTCATTTTAGTAAATCCTTTGCTGAGAGAATTTTTGAGGCCTCACCATCCTATCAATGGATAGGCCCTTTTGAATCAGCCTATGGGTATCATTTGGTCATGGTAACCTCCAGTGAACCTGGCCGGTATCCTGAATTGACTGAAATCTGGGACAGAGTTAAGCAGGACACTAAATACTGGCAAAAACAACAACGCAACACGGAAACCATCCAGGGTCTGATTGACACTTATGAGGTTAAGCTGGAATATGAACAAACCTCTTGAAAGCTCTGCTATCTGGTGGGAATTAATCCTGTTGATTGGTCTGACATGCTCCATTAGCTCACTTTATGCTCATGAGAGCCGCCCCTTATTTATCGAGATCATTGAACAGCAGGACGGAGTTTACCTCCTTCAATACAAAATTCCTTCCAGTATCCAGGATTTCAACCTACCCGAAATTTATATGCCGGAGGAGTTTGAGCCACTTGGTACAATGGCCACTTATTCGATGGGACAGGGGGTCTTAAAAAGTCAACGATACAAGTCTGATATCTCACTGAGCGGCCTTGAAATTCAAATTCAATACCCGGTGATTAACCCATCGGTTTCCAGCATCATTAAAGTCCAATTAATGGATGGATCAATGTTTAGAGCGGTCCTGGGACCTGATCAATTAATTTGGATGGTACCTGAGGAAGAACGCTTTTGGGGGGTGGCATGGCAATACGCCCGCTTAGGAGTAAAACATATTTTAGAAGGCTGGGACCATTTGCTGTTCCTGGTTTGTTTGATCTTGGTTGCAGGCACACGAAAGAAGCTTTTGATTACCATAACCGGATTTACCCTGGCACATTCTATTACTTTGGCGCTTTCTGCATTAAATTTTGTTCAGATACCCATTCCTCCAGTTGAAGCAGCAATTGCTTTAAGTGTAGTTTTTTTGGCCACAGAAATAGCTGTACAAAACAAAAACTCTTTGACCTACAAATACCCGATCCTGGTGTCATCGTCTTTCGGATTGCTACACGGGTTTGGTTTTGCGGCCGTCTTGGGTGAAATTGGTTTGCCACAGCAGGAAGTTATTACCAGTCTGTTATTCTTTAATATAGGAGTTGAAATAGGTCAGGTCTTGTTTATTGTGGGAGTACTAGTGGCTCTTTGGATTGGTAGGAGGATAATGTCAGTTTTTTGGATCGACAATCATTTTAATTTGTCAACCAGGACCATGGAAAAAGTTACCGTTTATGCAGTCGGATGCGTTGCAAGTTATTGGGTGGTAGAACGAGTGGCCGGATTTTTTTGATGAGCTAAGGTTCGCGGATCATAACTATTTTACAAACGGTGCTCCCGCTTGAATCATCGCATCCAATAATGATTCCATTTCAGTATTCAATACTGCTAGTTCACTTTTTATCACATCCAATTGAGTCTTCACGATCTTCATAGTTTCCTTATTAGTACCCGTCGGCCCATAAGTCGACCGGGCAATGCCTCGATAAATAGCAGCCAGACGTTGAGAAATGGTAGGGTCCGTTTTCTCTCCC
>SMUY01402802.1_pt1 | contig 12856 bp, 6 predicted proteins | sample 2456441 | NCBI WGS metagenome assembly SMUY01 (sample SAMN11095931, study PRJNA526329) | marine sediment metagenome | biome: Marine sediment; feature: Surficial sediment; material: Deep marine sediment; isolation source: Hadal surficial sediment | place: Pacific Ocean | collected 2014-11 | depth 0-1...
CGATCAACGGCATATTGCGGTCGACTCGCAATCCCCGAGAGCCGACCCGGCACCTCGAGACACGACCCGACACCTCCCCGACAACCGACGGCGAGACACGATGAGCGAATCCGAGATCAGCACCGCCCCGGCCGCACCCTCCAACCACACGACCGACGCCAAGCCTGAGGCGCCCGCTGCCAATCCCGAGGCTCTCGACGCCGAACCCGAGGCCCACACCGCCGAACCCGAGGCGCCCGCCGCCGCCCTCGACGGGCTCGACCGGCGCTCGTTCATGGGCTTCTTCGCCGGCACCAGCCTGGCCGGAACGTTGTTTCCCGGTGTGCTCTGGGCCCAGCTCCGCGGCGGACGAGGGCCGGAGGAGGAAGCAGTGATCACGGCCGCGATGATCGCCGAGGCCGAGAAGATCGCCGGCCTCGATCTGACCGACGAGGAGCGCGAAGCGATGCGCCGCGGCCTCGATCGCAACGCCGCCGCCTACCAGCAGCTACGCGAGCTGAAGATCCCCAACGAGGTGCCGCCGGCGCTGTTGTTCGAACCGGCGATGCCGGGTGTCGAAGTCGATCTCGATCGCGACGAGATTCCGATCCGGGTCAGCCGCCAAAGTCCGCCGGCCGTTGGCGACGACCTCGAGGAGCTGGCGTTCCTGCCCCTGACCCAGCTCGCGGAGCTGGTGCGCACCCGCCAGGTGAGCTCCGAGCAGCTCACGACGATGTACCTGGATCGCCTCGAGCGCTACAACCCCAAGCTGCTGTTCGTCGTCAACCTCACCCGCGACCTGGCGATGAAGCAGGCACGCCGCGCCGACCAGGAGATCGCGCTGGGCAAGTATCGGGGGCCCCTGCACGGCATCCCGTGGGGCGCCAAGGACCTGCTGGCGACGCGCGACTACCCGACGACCTGGGGAGCCGAGCCCTACAAGGACCAGGTGATCCCGACCGACGCCACCGTCGTGCGCCGCCTCGACGACGCTGGCGCCGTGCTGGTCGCCAAGCTGACGCTCGGCGCCCTCGCCCAGGGCGACCGCTGGTTCGGCGGCCGCACCCGCAACCCGTGGAACACGGCGCAGGGCTCGAGCGGCTCCTCGGCCGGACCGGGATCAGCGACCGCCGCCGGCTGCGTCGGCTTTTCGATCGGCACCGAGACGCGCGGCAGCATCACCTCGCCGAGCACGCGTAACGGCGTCACCGGCCACCGCCCGACCTTCGGCCGCGTGTCCCGCGCCGGGGCCATGGCGCTGTCGTGGAGCATGGACAAGATCGGCCCGATGTGCCGGGCGGCCGAGGACTGCGCCCTGGTATTCGCCGCCATCCACGGCGCCGACGGGATCGACCCGTCGGCGCGCAGCGTGCCGTTCGCCTGGGATCCGTACCGTGACCCGCGGACGTTGCGGGTCGGCTATCTGGCCGACGCCTTCGAGCCGGGGCCGCGCTACGACAACCGCGAGTTCGACCTCGCGACGCTGCGCACCCTGCGCGAGGAGATCGGCATCGAGATGGTCCCGGTGGCGCTGCCCGAGTTTCCGGTCGGGGCGATGAGCTTCATCCTCACCGCCGAGGCCGGCGCCGCGTTCGAGGAGCTGACGCTCAGCGGTCGCGACGACCTGATGAAAAACTCGTCCTGGCCCAACACCTTCCGAACCTCGCGGTTCATTCCGGCGGTCGACTACATCAACGCCAACCGGGCGCGGACGATCTACATGCAACATTTCTCGGAGGTGATGCGCGATATCGACGTCTTCGTGACCCCGACATCACGCGGCGGCGTGGTCGGCGCCACCAACCTGACCGGCCACCCGCAGGTGGTGGTCCCGAACGGTTTCAGCGACCAGGGCACCCCCTACAGCATCTCGTTCCTCGGCGGCCTGTACAAAGACGCCGAGGCGCTGTTGCTCGCCCACGCCTACCAGCAGGTCAGCGATTTCCACCTGCGCCACCCCGACGTCGACGCCCAGCCCATGCCAGAGGATTCGGGAAGCTGAGCGGCCTCGTCGGTTTTGGAGGCCGGACAAGTAGCGATCAGGGGCGCGCGCGCGGCGCCGGCGGTTTGCGGGACGCAAGTTGACACCCTGGCTTGCCGCTCGCTACCGTCAAGCTACCCGTTGGCTCCATAGAGTTCCCGCGCTCGACCGGCGCGGCGAATTGCTCAAAGGAAGGCCCCATGCACAAGCTCCTCCGCGCCGCCGTACTCGGGATCATCGGCTTCGCCGTTGCCCTAGCACCCGCCCTCGGCCAGGAGCAGCAAGCCGCAGATCTGAGCGAGTACGTCGGCGCTTATACGGTCGAGATCCCGGACTACGGCCTGATGGAGATCGCCATCGCGATCGCCGACGAGGGCGGCCTGACGCTCACGGCGATGGGCACCACCACGCCGTTGAAGCACCTCTCGGGGACCGCCTACGAGCTCGACACGGCCGACTTCGGGATCATCAACATCGGCTTTGTCGCCGAAGATGACGGCAGCATCTCGGCGTTGACGCTCGACGGCTACGACTTCAGCTTCATCGCCATCAAACAGAAGCAGTAGCTCGTGCGGCCGGCAATCAACCACCGGCGAGATCTCAAATCCCTGTGGCGATCGGTAGCGATCGCGGCGGGGATTTTTCTTGCCCTCGCATCCACGGTGCCGGCGGCGCCGCAGCAAGCCGAGACCTACGATCTGCTGGTCGTCAACGGCCGTCTCGTCGACGGCACCGGCAACGCCTGGATCTACGCCGATGTCGCCATCCGCGGCGACCGCATCGCGCGGATCACGCCCCGCGGGGGGCTGGCCGGCGCCGCCGCCGACGAGACCATCGATGCCACCGGGATGGTCGTCGCCCCCGGCTTCATCGACATCCAGAGTCATTCGCGGGCCCAGTTTCTCAGTGGTGACGGCCGGGTGATCAGCAAGATCACCCAGGGCATCACGACCGAGATCATGGGCGAGGGCACGAGCAACGCCCCGGGGGCCGACTTTCGCGGCCCCCGCGCCTTCGACGAGTGGCTCTCGGCGATGCAGGAGCACGGTGCCTCGCCCAACTTCGGCTCGTTCATCGGCGGCTCGAGCGTGCGACGCTGGGTGATGGGTGATGCGCAGGGCGCGCCGAACGCCCAGCAGCTCGCTCACATGCGCACGCTGGTTCGCGACGCCATGATCGACGGAGCTTTCGGGGTTGCGACGGCGCTCGTCTACCCACCCGGCAACTTCGCAACAACGGAAGAGCTGATCGCGATGGCCGCCGAGATGTCGCCCTATGGAGGGGTCTACATCAGCCACCTGCGCTCCGAGGCCGACACCTTCCTCGAAGCCATCGACGAGGCGATCCGCATCGGGCGCGAGGGTGGCGTGGCGGTCGAAATCTTCCATCTCAAGGCGGCCGGTCGCCGCAACTGGTACAAGGCCGAGCTCGCCATCGCCCGCATCGAGGCGGCACGCGCCGAGGGCCTCGACATCCAGGCCAACATGTACCCGTACACCGCCGGCAGCACCGGGCTGAACGCCTGCATGCCTCCGTGGGCGTCGGCCGACGGCAAGCTATTCGACAACCTCACCGACCCCGGCATGCGGGCAACGATCCGCGACGAGATCCTCAACCAGAAAACGGTGTGGGAGAATTTCTGCGCCCTCACCGGCCCCGACGGCGTCTTGATCCTTGGCCTCCGCAAGGAAGAAAATCGGCAGTATGCCGGCATGTACCTGGCGGAAATCGCCGCCGCGATGGGCAAGGAATGGGTCGACGCGCTCATCGACCTGATCGTTTCAGAAGAAGGCGACCCCAGCACGATCTACTTCATGATGAGCGAGGAAAACGTCGCTCTGCAGCTGGCGCAGCCGTGGATGAAGTTCGGCACCGACGCCGGCGGCGCCGACCCCACGAGATCCGGTGCACTGACCCACCCACGCGCCTACGGTACGTTCCCCCGCATCCTCGGCAGGTACGTCCGTGAACAGCGCATCATGCCGCTCGAGGAAGCCATCCGCAAGATGACTTCGGCGGTCGCGAACCGCCTGTCGATCCGCGACCGCGGGCTGCTGCGCGAGGGATATTTCGCCGACCTGGTGGTGTTCAACCCGGCGACGATCGGCGACGTGGCGACCTACGCGCAACCGCACCAGGTCTCGCTGGGCGTGCGTTGGGTGCTGGTCAACGGCGCCGTGGTCGTGCGCGAGGGCGAGCACACCGGAGCGCTTCCAGGGCGCATCGTAAGGGGCCCGGGGTACCGGCCACAATAGGAGCTCCGAGCCCGGATATCTCAACGGCTCGCGGCCGCGCCGGCACGATGGCCCACGATGAATGGGTTGCGCGTGATTCGAGTGCTAGCCGAACGGGAAGCAACAGCCGTTCGGAAAAACGCACCCTCGACGAAGCCCCCGCCGGCGCCATTCGCTCCTCGAGCTCCTGTACGAGCCCCTCGATCCGGTTGCGCAGGTCGTGTAGCGATCCGCGAGACGGTTTTCCGGGGCCGCTGATCAATTGCCGCAGAACTGATCGATGCGACTCGAGTCGAGCTAAGACCGCGGCGGCCTCCGCGTCGGTCTTTCGTAGTGCGTCCAGCGTGCCGCCTGCTCCTGCGGGCGCGGTCTCGTCCCACGTTGTATAGAGCCGAACCTCGATGGGCCCGAAGGGCACGTTGGTGGAGTTCGAGAACGTCCCGGCCTCACCGGGGGAAAGCCCTGTCGACGTCGTCCCTCCGCCGGGCAGGCCCACGGTCGAACCCTGGACGAAGGTAAAATCGCATGTTTGAACCTTCGGTGTCTTGACGTCGAAGACGATCTTGTTGAAGTAGGTGGCCCGGCTGCCGATGTTGGAGGCAGTCCCCACCATCTGCAGCTTGCCGAAGGAGTCTTCCTGTTGCGTGTATTCACCCAATCGCAGGCGACCCTGAAGCTGGTCATTCACGGAGGTGCTGAACGAGCCCTCCAGCGAATACGAGTCCACCTGCGAAGCGGGAACGTTGGTGGACATCATGAAACATCCGCGCTGTCCCGCCAGCAACGCCGTGTCCGTGACGATTCCGCTCGCCCGGAGCCGGCGGCTGCGGCCGAGGACGAAGGTGAAACCCGTCCCGACGATGCTCCCGTCCGGCGAGAAGAAGGTGGCCTCTACGCGGATGAAAGTCGGAGGTCCGGCGCCGACAACTTTGTTCTGGACCTCACCCATGACCACGATGTTTCCGAACGTATCTACCGCGGCATTGAGCGTCGGGGGTACGAAGACAGGGTTCGGCACCGAGGGTGTCCCGGTGATGACGAAAGTGACTTCATTGGACGGATCTAGGCTCAGTCCATTGGAATTCCTCGCCCTCACTCGGATGTAGTATTCGCCCTCTCCGATCTTGAGGTTGATCCTCGTGGCGTTCTGAAACGTATCGAAGTTGACGAAGTTCAACTTTCCCGGTGCAACACCTCCCTGGACTTGATACGAGTTCACGGGTCCACCCGTGGCCGGTGGAAGCCAATCCAAGATGACCCGGTCGGCCACCAAGGTGTAGGTGAGTCCCCTCGGCGGACCCGGCACTTGGTCCGGCCCACCGGGCGGCGGCGCCGGCGCCGGATAGATGAAGTTGATCGCCGCAATGTCATCGCTGCCGAGCCCACCGGTGATCGGTGCCTCGTTGCTGCTGTCGGCTTGCACCGAAACGGCCGCGAAGCAAGCGGGGGCGGCGGTCGGGTTCATGATGTTGCCGGTGATAGGGGTGTGATCAATGCCGATGCTGTGGCCGATCTCGTGGGTCTCGATGTCTTGGAAACAGCTCGAATTGGTCAGGAAGGACTGCGTGCCGTCGTTGTTGATGACGAAGCCGGCGATGATGCGGTTGAAGGCGGTGCCATTGACCGTCACGCCGCCGTTGGCGGTGGAAATCGTGCCGCCGACCGCAATTGTTCCGTCGTCGGCGAGCTCATCACAGGGATCGCCGAAATAGATCGTTATCCTGCCGGAGAAGGGGTTGTTCGTGTCGCTACAGATTGCGGTCGTTGACGCGCCGCTCAACACGTTATTGCCGGCGACAAGCGTCAGCCTGCTTCCGGCGCTGTTCCATAGGCCTCGCGCCACCCCGATCTCGGCAAAACCACCACCGGCGAGGTTGGGCTGGCCGCTGGCCAGGATGTCCACACTAACCGGTGTCGAGCTATCGGCCTGGTTCCAACGTACATCGAAGAGACCGAATGCCGGCGTGGGGTCGACGATCGCGGCGGCCGCCTCAGCGGGCTGCGTGTTGAACCGTCGCATGGGCGCGACGCTGCCGTCCTGTGGGCCGATCCAGTTCCTGAGCTCGGCGACAAACGGAGCGAGAAGGCGCGAATCCTCGAATTCGCTCGCGTTGGCGAGATCTGCCTGGTCCGAAGTGCCGAAGGCCGCTCGAGTAGCTTCGCCGTCGCCGCTGACCGGGTCTCGGTTGATCGTCCATTTGCCCTGCCACAGTCCGGTTGTTTGCAACGTGCCGTCGCGGGGTCGTTCCACGAGAAACAACAGCACCTCTTCCCCAACGGTGAAAGTAGCCTGGTCGTAGACCACCATTGCGAGGTCACCGATTTGCCCCCCCAGTTGCTTGACAACGAGCTCGGTGCCCATACCGACGCCCTTGATGTGCTCGTCGATCTCGATGGTGACGTAGGTGTAGATGTAAGGCACCCGTGGGTCGCGCCCGTACGCGATGCTGATGACCCGCCCCGTCAGGATCGCATCCGAGATCCGCGCGAGGTCCGGATCATCGAGCTTGATCCCTTGCGCCCAGGCTGCGGCAGGGCTCAACAGGATCGTAGCGAACAGAACGATGGCGCCCGACGACGCGAAGCTGCACAACGAGGGCATGACCATTCTGTCAGCGCGCATTTTGGGGCCTCCCTGGGGGCGGGTCCGCAGTTTGCGTAGCACACGCTATTCCGTAGCACACGCTACAGGGAACCTGCGTGCGGTTTCAACGGTCACGGGGTGTGACGCCGCGGCTACGACTCCGCGTTGGCCGCCGTTATTGCTCCGCGTTCGCCGCCGTTACTGCTCCGCGTTGGCGGCGGTACTCAGGTCGATCGCCAGGATCTCCTCGAGGTCGCGGGCGAACAGCATCGTACCGGCGAGTGTTGGCACCGTCCAGGCGCGGCTGTGGAACACATCGGCACGCGCCACCACCTGCATGCCGGCGGGCGAAACCGTGACCAGACCGAGGGCGCCGTCTTCGTCGAGAACGATCAGCTTGCCGTCGGCGAGCACAAACGACGCCTTGGCGAATGCCCGGTCGCGCCAGACGACCGAACCATCCGTCATGTCCAGTGCGGTGACAAACGAAGGTCCGAAGTCGCCGCTAGCCCCGAACAGATGGTCGCCGATGCGAATGGCGTTGCCGAAGTGCACCCGCATACGGTTGGTGAACCAGACCTCGTCAACCTGGGTGACACCGTCTTGCAAGGTCAACCGCAAGGCGCGGCTGCCACCGCTGTAGGCGGACGAGACGAACAACAGGTTGTCGTCGCCCCAGATCGGGGTCGAGATGTTGAGGCCGTAGTCGGTGTGGTGTGGATGTCGCCACAGCATCGCCCCGGATGTCGGATCGAAGCCGGCAACGTAGTCGACCATGAGAGCAACCAGCTGCGGCTGCCCATCGACGTCGATGATGATCGGCGTGGCGTGGGCGTTGTCGAAGTCACCACCGCGCCACACGATCGACCCGTCCTCCGGGTCGAAGGCTACGACCGCCTGGCCGCGTCCGCCCACCGGCAGGATGATCGCTCCTTCGTATTCGATCGGGCTCGACGAATAGCCGCGCGGCCGCACTGTGCCGTCGAGGTCGTCCCAAAGGTTCACCGACCACAGAAGGTCGCCGGTACGCTTGTCGAACGCGTGGAAATCGCCGACGAACCCGACGGTGAACAGACGATCTCCGTATACCAGGGGGCTCGAGTGCGGCCCGGTGCCTTCGGCGATGTCGAAGCCGCGCAGCCGAACCCCGTAGTCGTATTCCCACAGCGTCTCCCCATCGACGGCGTTCATCGCGATGACCACCTCGCGGCCTCCTCGCCGGTACATGGTGAACAATCGCCCCTCATCGACCACGATGGCGGAGTAGCCGGCACCGAGACCACGCCGCCACACCACGAGCGGCCCTTCCGCCGGCCATGAATCCGCGAGCCCGGTGACATCGGCGGTGAAATCGCCGTGCGGTCCGCCCCACCGCCGCCAGTCGCCATCCTGCGCCGCAGCGGGCGTGGCAGCGCGATCGGCACAGCAGGTGGCGGGCTCGGCGTCAAACGCGCAGCACGACAAAGGCTCGGCGCTCAACCCGGCGGCGCTGGCGATAAGCACAGCGACGGGAATGGTTGCTCTCGCGAATCTGTTCGCCACAGAAGACTCCAAAGGATTTGCGTGTAGCAGGGTGCTGAAGAACCCAGCGCCCTGCTGACTGCGGGAGCAACGGGAGCAAGAGAACCGCCGTTGACCCCCACTGTCAAGACCGGGCGCAGGTGCATAGTAGGATCCACCGTTGCCGGCAACGCAGCGACGTTCCCCAACCCGGCAGACCTTGGTGCGCGTGTTCGGTCTCGAGCGCCCGGGCGGCGGTGAAACGATCATGCCCGAGCTAACAACGAGATACGGTCGCGCCTTGGCGGCTCACTTCGACGATCAACTGCTCGACGGGCCGTCGGCCGACGGCGACGGCACGCTTGACAAGGAATAGCCCGACCGAATTCGCTCAACCTCTACGGTGCCCCTAACAGCACCCCCAGGGATCTTCACCATCCTGCCAGGAGCCGCAAATGTCCACCCATCCGCGCACCCGCTCGCACCGTTGCTTCCGTTCTCCCCTGCGCCGCTCTCCATTGTTCCGCACTCGATTGTCCGGCTGGCTCTGCTTCCGCTCCATCGCGGTTCTCGCCGCCGGAGCCGTTCTGCTGGGAAGTACCGCAACGCTGGCGACCGCACCGGCTGCCGCCCGCCAGGAGGCGGAAGCGCGCGTCGTCACCTCAGCCGACGTCGCCCACCTGGAGTGGCGCAACATCGGCCCCGGCGGCGTCGGCGGCCGCATCGTCGATTTCGCCGTCGAGCCCGGCAACACCGACGTCATCTACGCCGGCACCGCGTACAGCGGTGCCTGGAAGTCGGTCAACGGCGGCATCACCTGGGAGCCGGTGTTCGAGAAGGAGAACCGCGCCGCAATCGGCGGCATCGCGGTGGCGCCCACGAACCCCAACGTGGTGTGGATCGGCAGCGGCGAGGCCAACGGCCGCAACCTGGTGAGCACATCGTGGGGCGACGGCGTGTACAAGTCGGAAGACGGCGGCAAATCGTGGACCAACGTGGGGCTGCCGCTGTCGCAGCAGATCGGCCGTGTCCGCATCCATCCCGACGATGAAAACATCGTCTATGTCCCGGTCCTCGGCTCCCTGTGGCACAACAGCGACGAGCACAACGATGCTCGCGGGCTGTGGCGAACCACCGACGGCGGTGAGACTTGGGAGAAGATCCTCTCGGCCGGCGTGCACGCCGGAATCGTCGACCTCGACCTCGACCCGCGCGACCCCGATCTGATGTACGCCACCGCCTGGCAACGAGAGCGCGTCGATTGGAGCTGGCTGCCGACCGGCAACGACAGCGGCCTCTTCCGCACGACGAATGGCGGCGACACCTGGGAACAACTCACAAACGGCCTGCCGCTCACCGATGTCGGTCGGGTCGGCATCTCAATCTGCCGCTCCGATCCCGACACCGTCTACTCGATCTTCGAAGGACCCGAGGGTGGGGTGTTTCGCTCCGACGATCGGGGTGCGAGCTGGGAACGTCGCAGCGACCAGGTGCGCGGCTCGCAGTACTACGGCCAGATCCGCTGCGACCCCAACGACCCCGACACCGTCTACGCCCCCCAGACCCAGTTCATGGTCTCGCACGACGGCGGCCTGACGTTCGGCAACGAGATGGCGGGCAAGCCGGTGCACGTCGACCACCACGCGCTGTGGATCGACCCGGCCAACTCGAACCATCTGGTGCTCGGCAACGACGGCGGCATCTACCTGTCGCGCGACCGCGGCGACACCTGGCGCTTCGTTCATCTGCCGATCACCCAGTACTACGAGATCGGCGTCGGCATGCAGGAGCCCTTCTACTACGTCTGCGGCGGCACCCAGGACAACAACTCGCACTGCGGCCCGAGCGGCACCCGTAACACCGACGGCATCGTCGACGACGACTGGTACGTGACCACCGGAGGTGACGGCTTCTATACCCAGACCGATCCGACCGACCCGACGATCGTTTACTCGGAGTCGCAAAACGGCGGCCTGATCCGTCTCGACACCCTGACCGGCGAGCGCAAGCGTATCAAGCCGGTCGACCCGCAGGACCTCCGCGTCGCCACCACCGAAGAGGAATCGGGCGGCGAGCCGGGCGACCCGCTACCGCCCGAAACCGACCGTATCGACGAGTTCCGCTGGAACTGGAGCGCGCCGCTGGTGATCTCGCGTTGGGATCCGGCGACGATCTACTTCGGCGCTCAGGTCGTATTGCGGAGCCCGAACCGCGGTGATACCTGGGACATCATCAGCCCGGACCTGACCCGGGCGCTGGTGTACGAGAATCCGATGAACGATTTTGGAACGATTCGGGTGATCGCCGAATCACCGCTGCGTGAGGGCGTGATGGCGGTCGGTACCGACGACGGGCTGGTGCAGATCACCGAGGACGGCGGCACGACCTGGAGCATCACCGAAGCGATGCCCGGTGTCCCTGAGATGGCGCTCGTGCGCCGCATCGTACTGTCGGCGCACGACGCCGCAACGATCTACGTCGTCTCGTCGTTTCACGAGTACGCCGACTTCACGCCCTACGTCATGAAGAGCAGCGATCTGGGGCGCACCTGGGAGTCGATCACCTCCAATCTGCCCGACGGCAGCCCGCTGCGCGCCTTCGCCGAGCACCCGCGCAACCCCAACCTGCTGTTCGTCGGCACCGAGCACGACGTGTGGGCGACGATCGACGGCGGCGGCAACTGGATCTCGATCAAGAACAACCTACCCACCGTGGCGATCCACGACATCCTCGTCCACCCGCGCGCCAACGACCTGGTGATCGGCACCCACGGCCGCGGCATCTGGATCCTCGACAACATCAACGTCCTGGAGGGCCTCTCGAACGAGGTACTGGCGGAGCCCGTGCACTTGTTTGCGGCCCGGCCGGCGACCCAGTTTCGTCGTTTCAACCGGGGGCGCGGTAACCGCGGCACGACCTACTTTGTGGCGCCCAACCCACCCGACGGGGTGATGATCGACTATTGGATCGCACCCGACGATGCCGCCGCCATCGAGCTCACGATCCACGATGCCGCCGGGGGGCGGGTCCGTCGCTTGCAGATTCCGCAGGGCCGCGAAGGTGCCGGCCTGCACCGGATTACATGGGACATGCGGTACGACCCGACCTGGCTTGCACCGGCCGGGCAAGGGGACAGTCGCGGCGGCGGCGGTCGCGGTGGCGGCGGTCGCGGTGGCGGCGGTCAAGGAACCGTGCAGAGCCCATGGGTGATGCCGGGAACGTACGAAGCCCGCCTCACCGTCGGTGACACGATGAGCACGGCATCAATCGAGATCGCCGGCGATCCGCTGATCGAGATCGCCGACGCCGACCGGCAATACTGGCACGACCTGCAGGTATCCCTGAGCCGAATACTGGCCACCACCCGCGCCGCCACGGCGACAGCGCGGATCATCGACAACGTCCTGACCCAGACGACCGCCGCGATCGAGACCGGCCCGCCGATCAGGGATCTTCCCGAAGAGGTCGCCGAGCGCGTCGACCGCGTCACCTCCGAGGTCAACGATGTGATCCGGGCGCTCGGACAGATCTCGGGAACCGCTGGGCAGGCTTACAACGCGGTGCGCTCCTCGACGACGATGCCGACCGACGAGCAGATCCGACTCACCGAGGTCGCCTACGAGCGGCTTGGCCCGCAGCTTGAAGAGATCGAGCGGCTACTGGGCCAGGAGATGCCGATGATCAGCGGTCTGCTCGACGGACTCGGTGTTCCCTGGACGATGGGGCGTCCGGTGACGCTGCCCGACGCGGCGCGGCCGCCGCTACGTCGCTGATCGCGATCATTGCTAGAGCTGACGACGAGATACCTGCGCAGCGGCGTCAGCCGCGCCTCGGCTTGATCGCCGACTGGATGCTGAGAAACTCGCCGATGTTGTCGGTGGTGACGATGCCGACCAGCGAACCGGCCCGCAAGACCGGAATCGTCGAGCACTGCGAGGCCTGCAGCCGTTGCAGCACGGGCTCGAGCATCTCGAGCGAGTCGGCGGTCTCGAAGTCGCGGTCCATGACGCTACCCACCGGGACCTCCTGGCCGCCCTGGGCGAGCGCCCGGAAAAGCGCCGCCTGGGGCAGCACGCCGACCACGACGCCCATCTCGAGCACGGGAAAATCCTTCTGCGCCGTGGTCAGCGTCAACGAGACCGCGTGCGACAAGGGCTCGTCGGGCGTCAGCGCGTGGAACTCGGTGATCATGGCGTGCGCCACCGGGATGCCGCTGAGCGCCGAGCGCATCTGCACGATGCCGGCTTCCTGCGAGGCGCCGATCCAGACGAACAGGGCGATAAAGATCAGAAAGGCGTTGTAGCGCAGGCCGACGAGGGCGAACAGCAGCGCCATCCCCTGCCCCACCGTCGCCGCCACCCGGGTGGCTTTGGCGTAATCTATCCACATCGCCAGTACGGCGCGCAGCACCCGGCCGCCGTCCATGGGGAACGCCGGCAGCATGTTGAACAGCACCAGGACCACGTTGATGACCATGATGCGCTCGAGGAACGAGCCCGCGGTCATGCTCAACGACGTGGTCGGCTGATATTGCCCCTCGAGCAGCAGGACAAGAAAGAGGAGCACCGCAATCACCAC
>SMUY01199769.1_pt1 | contig 12855 bp, 11 predicted proteins | sample 2456441 | NCBI WGS metagenome assembly SMUY01 (sample SAMN11095931, study PRJNA526329) | marine sediment metagenome | biome: Marine sediment; feature: Surficial sediment; material: Deep marine sediment; isolation source: Hadal surficial sediment | place: Pacific Ocean | collected 2014-11 | depth...
ACCCCGGAGCAATCGGGCCGTCGGGTTTGAAAGAAAAAGACGTTAACCTCAAAATTGCAAAAGCGCTTAAAAAATTGCTCCAAAAAAACGGTAAAAAATATGGAATTGAGCAAGTTTTCTTAACAAGAGATAAAGATAAGTTTATCAGGCTTGAAGATAGAACAATTATCGCTCGCAAAAAAGGTGCTGATCTGTTTATATCTATTCACTGCAATGCCGCACGGAATAAAGAGGCATACGGGATTGAGACATATATCCTAAGCTTAACTAAAGACAAAAATGCCCTTGAGGTCGCTGCGAGAGAAAATGCATTTTCAACCCAGGATATAAGCGATATGGAAGATATTATTAAAAAGATTGTAAATAATACTAAAATAGACGAATCGAAAGAGCTGGCGGCACATGTTCAAAGATCAATCGTAAGCAAGGTAAACAAAAAATATAGTAATGTAAAAAATAAAGGCGTAAAAAAAGCACCCTTCGTTGTGCTAATAGGCGCAGACATTCCAAGCATACTGGTTGAATCATCTTTTATAACAAACCCGAGAGAAGAAAAAAGATTGAAAAGCAAAAACTATATAAATAAGATTGCTGACGGCATATTTGCTGGTGTGGTAGAATACTCAAAAGGAATTCAAACCGCATATGCTAATTAGATGTCAAAAAATATAGAGATTGCAAATATCTTTAGCCGTATAGCAGATTCGCTTCAAATACTTGAGGATAATAGGTTTAAAATCAGGGCCTACAGAAACGCTTCCAGAAATCTATCTGAACTCTCAGAAGATATAACAAAGATTGCAGACAGTGGAGAGCTTTCAAAAATTCCAGGTATTGGAAAAGACTTATCTCTTAAAATTCAGGAATACCTTTCTACAAACAAAATTGCTTATTATGAAAAAATTCAGGAACAAGTACCCCCTTCACTTATAGACCTTCTTGATATTCAAAGCCTTGGACCAAAAACGCTCTCACTATTTCATAAAGAATTTGGAGTAAACAATTTAGCCGACCTTGAAAACACGCTAAAAAATGAAGAGCTGCAAAACATTAAAGGCATGGGTAAGAAAAAAATTGAGGATATAGAAAAGGGAATTGAACTTTTTAAAAAAGGACAACAACGGCTTAATATTGGAATTGCCCTTCCGATTGCACTTTCAATTGTAAAGCTGATTGAAGATTTGCCCCAGACTTCGGCCACCACGTTTGCAGGCTCTCTACGGAGGATGAAAGAGACCATAGGCGATATCGATATTCTAACTGTTGCTGCAGACGGCAAAAAAGTTATAAACGAATTTGTAAACTTCCCTTTTGTTACAGAAGTACTTGCATCCGGAGATACAAAGGGAAGTGTGATTATAGAAAATGGCCTTCAGGTTGACCTAAGAGTTGTTGGAGAGCAGTCTTATGGAGCTGCTCTTCAGTATTTTACGGGCTCACAGGCCCATAATGTAAAACTAAGAACAATTGCAGTGCGAAATGGCCTCAGCATAAACGAATACGGGATTTACAGGGGAGATAAAAAATTAGCAGGCAGTACAGAGCAAGGCATATACGAAGCCCTGAAACTTCCCTTATTTGAACCTGAGCTGCGCGAAGACAGGGGTGAGTTTGAAGCGGCAATTAATAATAATCTTCCAAAGCTAATAAATTATAGTGATATTAAAGGAGATATACACACGCATTCAAACTGGAGCGATGGCAAGAGTTCCATAGAACAAATGGCACTGGCTGCCAAGAAAATAGGATACGAATATATTGCCATCACAGATCATTCCCCTGCTTCGAGAATTGCAAACGGTCTTGATATTAAAAGACTGGCTCAAAAGAAAAAAGAAATAGAAAGCGCACGAAAAAATATTAGTGGAATAAAAATTTTAATGGGATCAGAAGTTGATATTTTGAGCGACGGTACTCTAGATTATCCCGACAATGTTTTAAAAGAACTGGACGTTGTCGTAGCTTCAGTTCATAGCGGCTTTAAAATGGATAAGGACACAATGACAAGTAGAATTACCAAAGCGCTTAAAAATCCTTATGTACATATATTTGGTCATCCAACCGGAAGATTGATAAACCAAAGGGAGCCTTACAATGTTGATTTAGAAGAGGTTTTTAAAACTGCAAAAGAATTTGGAAAAGCAGTTGAGATAAACTCTTCATACATGAGGCTTGATTTAAATGACATAAACTGCAGAAGAGCAAAAGACTTGGGAATTAAAATTACAATAAATACTGACGCGCATCATACAGACCAGTTAAATTATATTATGTACGGAATAGGCACGGCAAGACGTGGATGGATTGAAAAAAATGATGTTATAAATACTATGAGCTATAACAAACTGTCCTCCTGGTTAAAAAAAGTAAGAGAGAGCCCTAAAAGTTAACAAACTATTTCTATGTCATCAAAAGCAGAGATTTCCTATAGTGAAGCAAAAAAGACGGTAGAGAAATTACGCAATGAAATACAGCGGCATGACCGTTTGTACTATATAGAAAACCAGCCTCAAATCTCTGATTCTCAGTACGATAAATTAATGAGGGAGTTAAGAAATACTGAAGATGCTCATCCCAAATTAATCACACCGGACTCTCCTGCTAGGAGAGTAAGCGGCACTATTGCCCAAGGCTTTGAATCAGTCCAGCATATAGTTTCAATGATAAGTATGGACAATATTCAAACCGAACAGGACGCTCATGATTTTGACAGGCGTATTAAAAGATTTTTAGAATTAGATGAACTGATAGATATCGAATATGTATGTGAGCCGAAATTTGATGGCGTATCAGCCTCTTTAACTTATAAAAACGGATTACTCAGGACAGGAGCCACAAGAGGTGATGGTAAAAACGGAGAAAATATCACTCAAAACCTAAAGACAATCAAAGCAATCCCACTGCGTTTAAATAACGATAGCAGACCGCCTGGGATTGTAGAAGTTAGAGGCGAAGTAATCTACTCAACTGCAGCTTTTGCCAAGTTAAACAGAGAATTAACAAAAGAAGGAAAGCCTGTATTTGCTAATGCAAGAAATGCAGCTTCGGGCTCTCTAAGGCAGCTTGATTCAAGCATTACTGCAACACGGCCCCTTGATTTTTATGGCTGGGGAATCGGGCATATTGAAGGATTTAGCTACGAATCTGAATGGGAAATCATCGACAAACTAAGAAATTGGGGCTTTAAGGTAGACCCGAGAATCTCTATGTTTAATAACATAGAGCAAGCTATTTCATATCATCATGAAATAGAGAGTTCCAGAGATAAGCTTCCGTATGACGCAGATGGAGTAGTTATAAAAGTAAACAATAAAAAATTTCAGCGAGAGCTTGGATCAACTGCCAAGTATCCCAGGTGGGCTGTCGCATATAAGTTTAAGTCAAGGCAGGCAACAACAACCGTAAATGACATTATTGTTCAGGTCGGAAGAATGGGTGTCATCACTCCACTTGCAAAAGTAGAACCTGTCGTTATTGCCGGGGTCACAATCAGCAATGCGTCACTTCATACGCAAGACATCGTTATTCAAAAGGATATACGCAAGGGCGACACGGTTTTAATTGAAAGAGCAGGAGACGTTATACCTCAAATAGTAAAATCTATACCCGAGAAAAGAACGGGCAAGGAAAAGAAATTCAAAATGCCATCGCACTGTCCTTCATGCAGCACACAGATAGAAAAAGAAGGCTCTTATTATTACTGCCCTAATCTTAGCTGCCCGGATCAGGTTAAAGGAAGAATAGAGCATCTTGCTTCCAGAAGGGCTTTTGATATCAGGGGGCTTGGAGAAAAAATAGTCATCCAGTTTTTGCAAGAAGGAATAATCAAAGATCCCGCAGATATTTTTTCTCTAAAAAAGGAAACCATAATAGACCTTGAAAGATTTGCTGACAAATCAACTGAGAATCTCATAAATGAAATCCAAAAAAATAAACGGGTTACTTTCGATAGATTTTTAAATGCAATTAGCATAAGGCACGTTGGACAAAGAATGTCTCAGGTAGTTGCAGAAAACTTTAAAGACTTAGATACACTCATAAATGCAGATGAGCAACAACTGCTAGAAATTGATTCAGTTGGTCCCGAAATAGCCAAGAGCATTGTTAATTTCTTTAAAATAGAGAGCAACATAAATACTATAAATAAAATGTTAGACGCAGGCGTTGAGATAATTTATATACAAAAAGTAAAGAGCGATAAATTGAGTGGAATGACATTTGTCTTAACAGGCACTTTAGAAAATTACACAAGAGATGAGGCAAAAGAATTAATTGAGAGCCTTGGCGGCAAAGTCACTTCGTCTGTTACAAAAAAAACCTCTTATGTTATTGCTGGCGAAAATCCAGGGTCAAAGCTAGATAAAGCTATGTCACTTGGAGTAGAAATATTGGATGAAAAAGGCATAAAAGACCTGCTGAAATAGAGATATTATCTTATTAATTTTAACATAGGCAGATGAAATATCAGATATTTTGTGTCTTTATTTTTTTTATTTCATAAAGCATAATCCCTGCGGCAACCGATACATTTAGAGAAGATACTATTCCAACTTGTGGGATTTTTACCAGGTAATCACACTGTTTTTTAATACTACTGCTAAGTCCCCTGCCCTCTGAACCGACAACAAGAGCTATATTGCGATCAGTAAAATTTTCCTCATACACATTTTTTTCTGCATTTTGATCACAGCCTACAACCCAAAAATTATTTTCCTTCAGATTTTCTATTACCCTGGGCAAATTCACCTCTTGCACTATAGGGACATAATTAACCGCTCCTGCAGAAGCTTTAACTACTGCGGGTGTTATTCCTGCTGACCGGTCTTTAGGAATTATCACGCCGTCGCCGCCAAGGACATTTACTGATCTGATTATAGCACCCAAATTCTGAGGGTCTTCAATATGATCAAGAACAACTACAATTTTATTTTCATCACTGCTTTTAAAACTCTCAATAATTTCTCCAAATTCTGTATACTGAAAATCTTCTATCTCAGCGGCAACTCCCTGGTGCTTTGTTGATTTGCATAACTTAGAAATCGCCGAATCATTTAAAGAGCTTAACTTTAAATTATTTTTCCTGCAGAGGTTTTCTATTTCTAAATAAAAAGATTTTTTTGAACCTTCATGTATGAATAGCTCGGCAATCTTAGATGGTGAGTTAATTAATAACTCTTTTACTGAATTCCTTCCGTAAATAATCAATTTTTTGGTTCTGGTTTATTTATCCCAAATTCCTGTTCGGCTGCAAGCAGTTTAAGAACTACATTATCCCTTATCCACTTGGGATCCCACCATTCCACGGGTCTTACAGCAATGCCATGAATATATACGCCGTAATGCAAATGATCGCCGGCTGCAAGACCCGTAGTGCCGGTTCTGCCGATAATTTGTTTTTTCTTAACTACGTCCCCGACTTTTACACCGATAGAGCTCATATGGCCATATAGACTTGATACACCCATTCCGTGGTCAATGATTACAGTACTTCCATAAATACCCATATTGCCTGCATAACTTACAACTCCTGCGTTTGCAGCTTCTATAGGATATCTCTTTGTAACAGCCAGGTCGTATCCCAGATGATACTGTTTATCTATTGGTTCATCATTAAGAAGGTAAGTTCTTTCATCTGCAAAATTAGCCTCAACTTTAGATCTGGAAAGCTGATGAAAGTTTCCTTTCCAGAGTATCTCATTAGATGATTTTTTTGATATCTGAGAAATTTTAGAATCATTTTTCTTTCTAAGTTCACTGTTTACTTTTAAAAATATATCTTTTATATCAGAAGGCTTTTCACCTTTAATCAACGACAGCATTTTATTTAAGATAAATTTTTCGCTTATATTAATAGAACTTTTTCGGTAACTGACAGGCCTTATTCTATTATAAAAAGAGTTTCTTGTTGAATTCCCGGCTTTATCAACGCCAATTATAAAAACGCTGGAATCCTTGCTTTTATTATATGGAAACGCAAAGAAACAAAGATAAACATTGCTGTCCTTAAAATAGCCGTTATATCCAGGAAAAAAGTAGTCATCTACAACTACTCCGCTAGACTTAGTATCAGAAGATGTTTTGTAAATTACAAGACCGCTGCCGCCATGATTCAGATATTCCTGTGAACCTATAACTTCTAATTGTGGAGGTTTTGTATCTATTATTACGTCTTTTTCAAATACGGTTTTGTTGCCGTGTAAAAAGTTCAAATAAGACCTGTCGACAGCCTCAATAATAATCTTAGCAGGGCCTTCTATTGATGTTTTCGTATCAAATTTAATATCAAAGGAATCACTAAACTTAGCAGAAGAGTAGTCTTTTCGTTTATCTCTAACAGACTTGTCTGCAAATTGAATTTTGACTATTACATACTTAAGCCCACTGCCCCTGTCTGTAATTTTAATATTTACAGGTTCTGTCCCGACATACTCTGAATCAAGATTAATAGAAACTTCTGGTTTGTACCATTCTATATAATTAAAAGAATAAATTACGCCCGTTACAATAACTGCAATTATTAAAAGTATAAAAGCTCTTTTTATTAAAACCATATTAAAACGATTTCCTCCCCTTTTTAATAAAGACTATTATAAATTAACAAATTATTTTATATTGAATAAACTAAATAAGAATAAAGAAAATAATATATTTTATAATCAGACTATTAAATCAAGTGGATTTTCAAAAATTCAATCCTAAGATACACGATAGCTCTAAAGTTGCCGAGTTAATTATAAATAGCACAAGTTATCATAATTTTTCCGGATTATCATTAAAAGAACTAAAAAATAGTCTATATAGTAAAATAACTAAAAATAAGTTCTTTTTCGAAAATATTTATCTATTGGTTGAAGATAATCATTATTTGGGAGTTATAATATTTTCATACAACAAAAAATCAAATAGTTTAATTAAGTTAGCAAAACTTCTTGTAAACCTAAAAATAAACGAATTCATTGAAAAATTATATTTGATTTTTCTTAACAATAATATAGAAATCAAAAATGACGGCGTTTACCTGGATTTAATATATATAGAATCTAAGTTTAGAAATGATGGAAAAGGCACTTTTTTACTAAACAAACTAATTCAGCTTATAAAACATGAAAACAAAAAGCAGATCGTACTGCATGTAAGTTCAAATAATTTAGTAGCAAGAAATTTTTATGAAAAATTAGGATTTGAATATAATATCAGATATAAGAACATTGCAGGTAACAATTTCTTAGCAATGACTTATAACTTGAATTTAAATTTAAATGAGAAAAGAATTTAAAAATGAATTTAGCTGGTCTTTTTCCAGAGACAATCTATTTAACGAATGCAAAAGAAAATATTATTACAACTACTATGGCTCCTGGGAAGGCTGGAAAAAAGATTCGATAGATGAAGTAACAAGAACACTTTATGTACTGAAAAACCTGGTAAATAGAAAAATCTGGAAGGGTGATGCAGTACACAAAGAAATTTCAAGGGTTTTAAAAAGCTTTGAAACTACAGGCATGATAGGAAGCTATGAAGCTTCGGTTAAGAGAACTACACAAATAATGAGAGAAGAATTTAAATTCTCTAAAGAAAAAAAGTACTGGAGCACAGATAAAAGCCTTAGAAAAGTAAATGCACTATTTGAACACGAGTATGAAATGGATGTTTCAGACCAGGAGTGGATAGATAACTACAATGAAGTAATAAAATGTCTAAAAAACTTCCATAACTCCGAAATCGTAGATGAGTTAAAAAACATAGGCACAGACAGTATCATTACAATTGACAGCATCACCCCTACCCCATTTGATTTTAACGGCGAGATTATCTACGTAAACCTTGATCTTGCCTACAGAGTTGATGACGAGGTAAAAATCGTTGACTGGAAAACTGGTTCTGCACAGAGCAACACGCTTCAGTTTGTAGTCTATGTTTTTCACACAAATGAGACACTGGGAACACCACTGAATAAACTTACAGTAATTGAATATAACCTTCAGGATAACAAACAATATATCCACAAATTTAACGAAAAAGAGATACTTGAGGCAAAAGAATATATTGACAGCAGTATGTCTAAAATGAAAAGCTATCTATACGATCCTCTAAACAACTCTGCTGATATAAGCGAATTCCCCAGAACCGAAGATGACTGGAAATGTGCATACTGTAATTTTAAAAAAATTTGTTTTGATCTACCTTAAGCTTTGGATTTATCAAAAGCTAAAAACATTTTATTATTCATTATAATTCATAATGTTATTTACAGATTTCAAAAGCGAGAAAATTGAGACTTCAGAAGTCTCAATAAACATTAGTCACGGCGGAAATGGCAGGCCATTACTACTGCTTCATGGCTACCCTCAAACTCATATAATGTGGCATAAAATTGCGCCGCAGCTCTCAGCAGATTTCCACGTAATCTGTGCTGACTTAAGAGGGTATGGCGACAGCTCCAAGCCCAAGAGTGCCGATGACCATTACACATACTCAAAGCGTGCCATGGCAAGCGACATGACCCAGGTTATGAATACCCTAGGTTATAAAAAATTTTTTGTAGCAGGACACGACAGGGGCGGCAGGGTTGTTCATAGAATGTGTTTAGATTTCCCTCATAATATTGAAAAGGCATGCGTTATGGATATAGCGCCTACACACACGATGTTTAATTCTACCGATAAGAATTTTGCTACTGGTTACTATCACTGGTTTTTTCTAATTCAACCCGGCGGTCTTCCTGAAAAATTGATAGGAAGTGATCCAAAATATTATTTAGAAGAAAAGCTAAAAAGGTGGAGCGGAAAAAATAAAGGTTTCAACAAAAAGGCTGTAAGAGAATATGTACGGTGTTTTTGCTCCCCTGATGCAATTGCCGCAAGCTGTGAAGACTACCGGGCTGCTGCTACAATTGATTTGATTCATGATGAAGCAGACTTTGAAGAAAAGATTAAATGTCCTTTACTGGTATTATGGGGAAACGAGGGATTTATACACAGAACTTATGATGTTTTAAAAACGTGGAAAGAAAAAGCAGATAATGTACAGGGAAAAGCTCTGTCTAGCGGACACTTTCTCGCAGAAGAAAATCCAGAGGAAACATTAAAAGAATTGACCGTATTTTTTAATGATTAGCTATAATAAATACTTAATATTTTACTTGAAGTTTATACATTAAATAAATTTCTTTAACTATATTTTTATTAGTTTAATTTTTATGACAATTTTAGAATAAAGTTAATATGAAATATTAATTATTATATGTAACTATCATATATTATTTATATATTTATGTTATATTTTAATTTAACAATATTGCAATTAATTAAAGCAAATCATTAAATGAGCGCATATTTTAAAAAGATCAATGACTTTTTCACAAAAACTCTCTGGTATATAGATATTCGTAATATTGGTGAGTTTAAATCTCTACTAATTCGGATTACAAGACTACTTTATGCATCTGCTAGAGAGTTTACAAAAAATGATCTAAACCTAAGAACTATGGGTTTAGTGTACATGACTATTTTCTCTTTAATTCCATTTCTTGCCGTTAGCTTCTCTGTATTAAAAGGTTTTGGTGTTCATAATCTGTTAGAACCTACTTTACTTAATGTGCTAACACCATTGGGAGAAAAAGGACAACAAATCACGAATCAAATCATAGAATTTGTCTCAAATGTTGATGTAAGAGTTCTTGGAGGGATTGGGTTTGGTGTACTTTTCTACACCGTTTACTCGCTTGTAAAGAGACTGGAGGATTCTCTCAATTATATCTGGAAAGTAAAAAGCGGAAGAAGTTTTATGAGAAGATTAAGTGATTACATGAGTTTGACGCTTATTGGTCCGGTTTTGTTCTTTATAGCAATAGGGCTTACGGCCACAGCATCAAGTAACACACTGGTACAAAAAATCCTGTCTGTAGAACCCTTGGGGGTTATCTTTGTATACATAAGCAAGATACTGCCGCTCTTTATAGTATTTTTTATTTTTACTTTCACTTATAAGTTATTTCCAAACACCAAAGTAAAAATAAAATCGGCAATGCTGGGAGCTTTTATAGCAGTAATACTGTGGCAGGCTATAAATCTGCTCTTTAAAGAAGGCATACTGATTTCAACAAATACCACTGTTATATACTCAAGCTTTGCCGTTATATTAATATTCCTTCTCTGGCTGTACTCAAACTATATGATTCTTCTGATAGGCGCTCAGATTTCATACTGTCATCAGAACATAAACTTCCTGCATATAACGAAGGACGCTTTTAAACTAAGCAGCAGAATGAAAGAAAAACTTTCTTTGAGGATAATGCAGCTGATTTCACAAAACTTTTACAATAGTAAAGAAAATCTAACATTAGAAAGCCTGACCGAAATACTAGGGTTACACCAGGACGACATTTCTGAATCATTAAATAATCTTATTGACAATAAAATTCTTACTGAAACAAATGAAGAGCCCACGTCTTACCTGCCCGCCAAAGATCTCGAAATGATCACCGTAATAGATGTGCTTAAGTCTGTCAGATTCAATTCAGTAAACGAACAGTTTATTGAAAATAATTATCTAAATGAAGCGGTTGTAAATGATATAATGAACAAAATAGACAGTTCGATTGACTCTGCAGTAAAGGAAATGAACTTTAAGGATTTCGTGTCAAAAAACTAATTTTTAGAATATTAAATAATTATCTCTTAAATAGTAAAAAAGTATTAGATAATACATCACTGGAAAAACCAGTATTAAACTATCAAATCTATCCAATACCCCGCCATGCCCGGGAAGCAGTCCCCCTGAATCTTTTATACTCACACTTCTCTTAAACATAGACTCAATCAGATCCCCTAAAACAGCCACTACACCTACAACAAATCCCAAAAGCATAGCCCATTTGTAACTAATAGGACTACTAAATAGGAGATTTATAAACATCCCAGAAAGCAGAGCCATAAAAATACCGCAAACAGTACCTTCTACGGTTTTACCGGGGCTCAGTCTTGGAACAAGCTTGATCTTCCCTTTATATTTACCAAAGAAATAAGCTGCACTATCATTTAGAAAAGTGCAGGCAACTACAAACACTATCCAGAAAAACCCAATATCATTGTTTTTTATATTTGTATTATCAATATAAGGAAAGATACTCTCATTAATGTTTCTAATTAAAATAGCATGACTTAAAAACCAGCCAATATAAACAATTCCTAAAAATTTTGTTCCCGCACCTATTAGTGTGTTAGATAAATCCTGCTTTTGTAAATTAATGAATAAAGTGAATATTGATACGAGTGTAAAAAGAAAAATAAAATATAAATATCCAAAATTAGCCCCTATCGGCAGGATGATACAAAACACTATTCCAATAATATTTTTGTTATCCAGATTCTTGTTATCTACCAATCTAAAAAATTCATAAGACCCAAATCCTACAATCAGCAATATAAACGCAAGAAAATAATAACTGCCAAAATAAAACACGAGCAGCAGAAGCGGCACACCAATAATTGCGGTTAAGATTCTTTGGGTTAAATTACTCATCTATTTAGTATTATTAATATATAAAATATGAATAATATAAAACCATTATTTGAACATACAAATCGACACATGAATATAGCCGTCTTTGTGTCGGGATCAGGAACAAACCTGAGGGCTATTTGTGATAAACAAAAAGAATTAGAAAATAAAGGTGAAAAGCAGTTTGGAGCAGTAAAAATCGTTTTCACAAATGTTCCAAACTGCGTAGGCACTGAAATTGCAAAAGAATATAAAATCCCTGTTGTTTCCTTAAGTTCAAAAAGGTTTTCTGAGAACTTAAACCTAAATGCTGATAGCGAAGAACTAAGAAGACATTTTGATGCAGCCACAATCAAAGCAGTTGAGTCTATATGCAAGCCGGATTTGATCGTGCTTGCAGGCTACAGGAGAAAACTGAGCAGTTTGTTTTATGATAGTTATGAAAATAAAATTATCAATCTATATCCCGGAGATATAACAAAGGATTACTTAACTGCCGGTGTTCAGGCCCCAATTCAGGCTCTTCGAAATAACGAAGATTATATAAAAGCAACCGTATATTTAGAGCAAAAGGATAAGAGATTTGGCAAATCGATACTTCAATCTTGCAGCGTTTCGTTAAAAGGTTTCTCAGAAGATGACATCGATACAATAAACAAAAATATAAGAGAGCAGGCAGAATGGATCATTTATCCGTATGTTGTTCACGAGCTTATTGCGAAAGGAAAGGTTGGTATCGATGCTGAATACAGGTTATATTTTGATGATAAATTAATTAATGAAGACGGCCTGCAGTATGACGAGCTTTATAGAATAAATTTATCTTGATTTATAAGTAAATATTTTATATATCTTAAATTTGAAGTTCTTAAGTTTAGGAGGAATAAATGGGAAGTATTCATGAAGTTGCTAAAACAGATGAGATAGAACCCGGAGAAGCAAAATTAATAGAGATTGATGGACAAGAAATTGCACTTTTTAATCTAAACGGTGAGTTCTATGCTATATCAAATGAATGTTCTCATGTCGGCGGGCCGCTTTGTGAAGGTGACATAGAGGGTAATAAAGTTGTTTGTCCATGGCATGGTGCAGAATTTGATATTAAAAGCGGTGAAGGTCTGTGCGACCCGGCAGAAGGCCCTGTAGAATCTTACCCGGTTACAGTTGAAGGTGATGTAATTAAAATAGAGCTTTGACATTATAGATATAAAAGAACTTGTTTATTAAAATTTACCCTGTTTTTGATAGAGGTTTAACTTCTCTTTCAAGCCTGTCAGCTAGTAGATCCTTATGTACTTCAAGATCAAAGGTTGTTTGAAGGTTAAGCCAGAACCTCTCGGATGTACCAAAGTA
>SMUY01226044.1_pt1 | contig 12841 bp, 10 predicted proteins | sample 2456441 | NCBI WGS metagenome assembly SMUY01 (sample SAMN11095931, study PRJNA526329) | marine sediment metagenome | biome: Marine sediment; feature: Surficial sediment; material: Deep marine sediment; isolation source: Hadal surficial sediment | place: Pacific Ocean | collected 2014-11 | depth...
AGTGTAGTGTCAAGCCTGAATTGCATGGAGGGATCGGGAATTCCGGTCGCTGTGGTAAAACAGACTGGACGATCGAGCGCAGAAGCATGGCTGTAGCCATGGTTCAAGGTGGATCGTTCAGGATGTGAAGCCACAATGGGCGGAAACCCGATCAGGACAAACTGTAATTCCGCTATAGTGATTAATTCAGCCATCATTTATTCACAGCAAACATAATGGTTCAATGCCACGTCCGCCTTCGTGCAATATGCAGGCCAGGGCCAGTTATTACTGGCGAGGGCTAAGCTCAGCGGGAATCCAGGATCGAATTCCACTGTACAAGCCGCTCGGATTGACGCTCCAGTAACTCTTCGCCGCCGCTGATCGTGATCGATTCCAGCGTGTCTCCCATCTGGATTGCATCCACGACCGATTTGTCCTGTTCCGAGACCACGGCGCCGAATACCGTATGGCGGCCATCCAGCCAGGGCGTTTCGATGTGGGTAATGAAAAACTGGCTGCCATTGGTGGCCGGACCGGCGTTGGCCATGGACAGCACACCGGGACGGTCATGTTTCAGGTCCGCATGGCATTCATCCTCGAACTTGTAGCCCGGACCACCCGTACCCGTACCGGAGGGGCACCCACCCTGGATCATGAAATCATCGATGACCCGGTGAAATTCCAGGCGATCGTAATAGCCGCGATTCGACAGGTTGATAAAATTGCTCACCGTCACGGGCGCATGCTCGGGGAACAGTTCCAGCCTGATCATGCCTCTTGAGGTCTTCATCTCAACCATGATGCGGCCACTTGACTCGTTCATAAGATCTCCTCTGGTTAAAAATATTGAAACTTTTTAGCGGATATTACGGTCTTAACTCCAAGAGATCGTGGGCAAACCCTGGTTTCTCCCTCATACCAGACAAGGTTTTGTACACTCCTCATCCTTGGCCCGCGATCTCTTTAATCCTGATCTCTTTATTCGTGATCCCGGAACCCCGAAAATCCCGCCAGTTTCGCAAATCGGCGGCCCCGGTCGGCATAATCTGCAAACCTTGGAAAACTGGGCGCGCCGGGCGAGAGCAACACCGTGTCACCGGGCCTGGCCAGCCTTGCAGCCATTTGTACTGCCTGGGCAAGGTCATCGGCGCAATCAATTCCCCCGGCGGCATCCAGGCCTGATTCCCTCAGCACGGCGGCGATATCCGGCCCGCTGTCGGGCATGCAGATGACCGCGTAGGGAACCGTTTCTTTCATTTTGGGTACCGATGGCCGCCAATCAACCCCCCTGTCCATGCCACCTGCCAACAGGATTATCCTGCTGCCCTGCAGCGCTTCCAGTGCCGCCAGTGTCGCCACCGGCGTCGTTGACAGGCTGTCATTGACGTATTCGACACCATCACGGCAACCCAGGGACTGCAGGCGGTGTGGCAATGCGGCAAAACTATCGAGCGCCGCCAATGGCTTTTTGCTGTTTTCGCCCGTCTGTTCTACGATGGTCAGCGCCGCAGCCAGGTTGGCCAGGTTATGCGGGCCCCGCAGGGAAGTCCGCGGCAGATTCTCAATGCGCGCCTTGCCATGCCACAGTTGGTTTTCTCTGACAAAATAGCCCTCTTCATGGCCAAACCAAACCAGGTTTGGCTGGCCCCGAAGCCGCCTGGCAAGCAGCTCATCCGCATGGTTTACGATCAGCGGGGCGCCACCGCACAGGCTTGCCAGGCGCAGCTTGTCATGCTGGTAGGCCACGGTGCCGCCGTGCCAGTCCAGGTGCTCGTCCGTCAGGTTCAGGATTGCAGCCACGGTGGGCCGGGCCTGCAGGTCAACCAGTTGGTAGCTCGATAATTCAATCACCCACCAGTCGATCCCGATATCCGTACAATCCAGTAACGGCTGGCCGATATTGCCCGCAAACTGCACACGGCAACCCGCAGCAGACAGCAGGTGGGCGGTCAATGCGGCGGTTGTGCTCTTGCCCTTGGTGCCGGTGATGCAGATCGTCTTTTCATCCGGATGCTGCGCAAACCACAGGTTGCTGGCCGAGGTGAAGCGCGTACCGGCTTTTCGCAGCGCCGTGAGTTCACTGCGGTACGGGCTGATGCCCGGCGAACGGATCAGGAGATCATGCCTGGCCAGGGTTTCGACCATGAAAGGGCCACGCACCAAGCGGTTGCGGGAACCGGCAAACGATTCGTCCTGCATCCTGTTGCCGGGACCCTCGTCATAGATCGTGATGCCCTTGTCCGGAAAGTGCCGCCGCAACCAGCGCCAGGCAGCGAGGCCTTCCCTGCCCGCCCCGAGAATCGCGATATCGCGCGACGCCAACTCAGAGAGCAACATCTTGCAATACCCGCTTTGGAATGCAGTGTTCGCCGCGCGCGGAAACCAGCATTTCGAGTTCTGGCACTTCCAGGGAAGACAGCTCACCGGCCAAGCTCTGCACGATAGCCATGTGTTTCCAGGCTTCCATGCCTGCCAGGTGCGACATGGCCGAGCGGCTTTCATCGACGCTGCCTACGCATTCAAACGGTTTTTCAACGCCCAAACGGCACAATGCCCTGAACCCCGCTTCCTGCTGCGGCTCATCGAGTAGCTTGAAGCCCATCATCCCGGCCAGTTTTTCGGGTTCAACAAAGGGCGCCAGGGCCAGCGTGGTGAAGCGGCACTTTGGACAATCACCACACCAGCGCTCATCGATATGCGGCCCGTCAAGGTGAAAATTCCGGTTGCAGCTTGAAAATACCGCGTGGTACTGGTGCAAGCGGGCAAAGCGCTCGGCAACGGCCAGCTCCTTCAAGGGCCTGAGCAGGGAAAAATACTCGATATCCGGGGATACGTTCAGTTGGATGGCCGTGCGGAATCCGCGTTCAAATTCCAGCCCTTTGGAATACTGGTGATTGATCGCGTCGCCGCCGGCATCCGTGAGGGTTGCCTCATCCGCCGAGCTTTCGTTGGAGAATACGATCCAGCGGTGACCATACAAGATCGCTGCACAGAGCAATATGGCCGAATTGATCGCAGTGACCGGCACGTGACCGTTGAGCGCCCCAGCCTCGTTCATTTTTGCCAACACCGGTGACAGGGTTCTGCCAATCTGGATCAAAGGCAGACCTGCGACAGCGACGGTATCCGCGATCACAGCGGAATGGCCGACGCACATCGGCTGCACTTCTATGCCCGCTGCACGTAGAATTTCGAGGCTGACCAGGCTGTCCTTGCCGCCACCCATCGCCACCAGCGCACGTTCCGGCAGGTCCAGGTTGAAGGTACGCGCCCCGGCGGTGCTGTTGACCGGATAATTTACCCGTGCTTGCAAGTCTATCCGGTGGTGCCAGGCGAATTCGCCCAATCCACGCACGTAGAGCCGCGTAAGAAATTCCGCCAGGCTTTCATCAAGGCGATGATTGCCGATGTCCATTTTTGCCGGCACACAGGCCTTGTAATAGCTCACGCCTGCAATAAGGTGCAATAGTCCCAATGCCTGTTCAAAAGCCGCCTGTCTCGACGGGTCCAACGGCCAGGGCTGATGCGGAAACACGATGCGCTCGACCAGTGCCTCGCCATCGTCGAAGGACCAGGCCAGCAGCGCCTCGCCGCTGGCCGGATCGTATTCATGGTTCAGGAAGCGGAAGCGGTCAATGGAAATGCCGCCCGGCAGCACAGTACTCATCCGTTTTACTCCACACAACTGTCCGGAACGTTACCGGAAGGCACCGGGGCTGTACAGCAGCCGTTGTAAAGCTCGGAATTTCTCCATGAAATAGCCATAATCTGATTTAAAATTGCCTGATACAGGCCATTGAGCATAAATCATTGAGTGGCAGATCATGGGCCAGCCTTTACCCGATTCCGCATCCTCAGATGCAATGAGGCACAGTACAGAAATCCTGTGCCATGTCGCGTTCTGGTACGGCCCGTTGTTTGCCGTGCCCGTTTACATCGCGTTGCGCAATCCCGGGGACATGATGATAAGCCTGCCCCTGCTGGCGGCGGGCCTGCTCATGCTGTTGCTGCTGACGGCGGGACTGACCTCAGGGCTGGCTGCCGCGCTTGATTCTGCGCAGCGCATAACATTCGCCACGGTCCTGCTGGCTTGCGCCCTGGTGCTGGCGGTCCAGGCCAATGTGTTGCACCCCTTGTCCTATTTTGGCCAGTTTGATGGCCGTGTCGTCAATTTCAGAAAGTTTGGCTGGCTGTTCTGGCTGGAGTGGTATGGCTTCCTGGCCGGCTTGATTCTGTTGCCCTTGCTGCTGTCCCGCTTCAGGCAGATACCCGCCTGGTTGCCATGGATTGCGATTCTGTCTTTCAGCTTGCTTTGGCTTCCTGCTGCCATTGGGGAAAGCGCCCGTCCCGTGGATGACAGGCGCAGCGGTTTCGATGAATCCGTATTCGATTTCTCCCCTGTCGCCAACCTGGTGCACCTGCTCCCCGACGGACTACAAAGCGACGTGGTAGAGCAGGTATTGAGCGAGAACCCGGCGCTGGCAAATCGTTTTCGGGGCTTTACGCTCTATGCAGATCACCTGGGTATGTACCAGGGCACCGCACCCGCCCTGCCAACCCTGCTCACCGGCCGGCCATTTGAATTTGAAAGAGGTCATCGCTATGACTGGATAACACCCTTCATTGATCGTCATTCCTATCAGAATGTGCTGGCCAGTCACGGTTTCACGCTGGACCTGGTAGTCATCGACCAGGCCTACTGCGTCAAGCGGGCGAAAAGCTGCGTAGTGCGACCCTTCAGCGACTGGAAATCACGTGGATACGATAAACGCCGCAACAATGACCGCCTGTATTCTCTGAAATTGCTGGCAGACCTGTCGCTATACCGCCTGCTTCCAGCATTCCTGAAAGAGAAAATTCATAAGCAGGGGGAATGGATGCTGGCGGACAGCACGCTGGACGGGGCATCTCCGTGGCCGGACCCGGTGATTCGTGAGTGGACAGAACGCATGCGCGTGGGTAATAAGCCGGCAATGTACAAGTGGTATCACTACATCGGAACCCATAAGCCACCTTTCTGGAACAAGGAATGTGTGCGCATCAGCGGCCTGGCCCGATCAAGGGCGAGTTTCCTGGGCCAGGCAAGTTGCATACTCGAGGGCATTGCCTTACTGCTGGAAAAACTCCAGCACGAAGGCATCTACGAGCAGACCGCAATCATCATTTCCGGCGACCACGGCCATGACATTGCGCCGCGTGATATGAATGGGCCTGCGCAATTCATCTCGCTGTCAGAAAAGATGATGGGCACAGCCAGGCCGGCCCTGCTGGTGAAAGAAATGGGAAGCTTGGCGCCGCTGAAAATCAGCGCTGCGCCAACCAGCCTGATCGACGTCGCAGGGATGGCCCTTTCATTGGTGGGAATCCCGGCCGACGAATTTTCTCAGCTTACAGCGAGGATACCCGCAGACCCAGGCCGGAAGCGGTATTTTTACCATTACCCGGTAGAAAAATTAGCCCGCTGGAGTGCGCAACCCATTCCTTATGATCTCTACCAGGTCAATGGCCCGGTCACCGCTGAGCAGTCCTGGGAACTGCTCAATATCCAGGCAGAGGGGCCTGCGCCGCAACAATTCCCGGTCATCAGTCATCGCACCGCATCTGAATACCTGCGCGGAACCAAGTTGCACCCCTATGATCCTGACAAGGAAACAGCGTGGATTATTCGCAAACAGCTCGCTTTTGTGCTCTCTATCCCGGACGCCAATGCCGGGAATCTGCAACTCATCCTGAGCATGCACGTTCCGGACTGGGTGGGCGATCAATCATTCGAAGTCAGGATCAATGATTTTGAGTTGCAACAGGATTTTGAAATCCATCCTACCCGGCAATTCTGGCAGGACGTCGCGATTGACATTCCCCTGCATGCGCTTAGGGAGGGTAATAACTTCATTTCCCTGAAGTTTGAGAAATTCAGGACTGTTCCGAGCAACGAAAATCTAAACGCTGCAGGCCTGTTGAAATCCATTCACATAAAAAGAACGCGGCGCCCGGGGTAATGATCCCGGAGGCGCCGCAAAGGCACTAAACAGGCACCTTAGGTCGGAATGCCTGTGAACTGCAGGAGTGTTTTATTGGTTCAATTTTGTACAGGCTCCACGTTGACCCGGACCTGGATGCGCTCCCCGGGTTCATCCTGCATGCGGGTCAGGTACGTGACACCCTGGTATTCATAGGTGACGTCCCAGCCAATAATCTGATGCGTTTCCTTCCACTCGGTGTTGATGCCGCAACGGTCCTCCAGCGAAGCATAAAAACGCTGCGGATAGGCACGGCTTTGATTGTCCCGTGCAATAGCGCTACCCAATGCAACACCCGCAAACGTCATGGCGTCACGGCCACTGCCACTGCCAAACTGGTTACCAATGAGGCCACCCAGGATTGCACCAAGAACCACCGGGGTTCTTGAACGGTATCGTGGCACTTCACGGTAGACCTCTTCCTGCCAGCAAACCTCTTCATTTATCGGCCGGCGGATGATCCGCGTTACGGGTTCTGCCTCCACAACCCTGGCCCATTCGTACTGGGCGTCGTCCTGGCCGGCGAGGACAGGCAGGGTCGTTGCTGATGCGATGAGTGCAACAATGATCGATTTCAGAGTCGTCATTTTGATCTCCTATTGCCAGGGTTCGTGATCGACATGCACAGCTTATTCCCCCTTGCCTGAATAAAAGCTGAACGCCGAAAAATAAATGCCTGGTCGGCACCCGTGGCGCATGTGGGCAATCTGTATTAGTGTACGGTCGACCTTATAATGCAGGATCAGTGTTCACCAGAATGTTCAGCACAAGGCACATTCGTGCAGGAATTAGTGGTTCTATGCCAAGCGGATGTAACGTAGTGATGGACATTCTGGTGAGCACCCGCAGGGCGAGCACACAAGCCGTCATCTGCTGCGTTAACGCCTCTCGGCGTAGCACCACTATGCCTTCAAAGCGCCGCCTTGCAGCTAACGGCTTGTGAACTCGCTGATACTACGTTATAAGGTCGACAGTACACTTACATGTGTGTCCCTTTGAATCTGAGCCCATCCTGGAAAGGAATAGAGAATGCCCAAGTATCAAACCGAGAATATCCGCAACATTGTCCTTGTTGGCCATACCGGTTGCGGTAAAACAACATTGGTGGAATCGCTGCTGGCCAAAGCCGGCGCCATCGGTGAAGCCGGCTCCGTTGAGCGGGGCAGCACCGTGACCGATCACGACCCGCTGGAGCACAAATACCACCACTCGCTGGATTCAGCCCTGGCCAGCCTCGATTTCGAGGGCATTCACGTTAACCTGATCGATACTGCAGGATTCCCGGATTTTCGCGGCCCCACGCTGGCCAGCATGGCGGCGGCGGAAACCAGCGCGATCGTGATCAATGCCCACAACGGCATTGAGTTGTCCACCCGGCGCCTGATGCGCCGCGCCAAGAACCGGCGCCTGTGCCGCATGATTATTATCAACCGGATAGACGTGGAAGGCATTGACCTGACCAGCCTGGTCAAGCAGATCCGCGATGAGTTCGGACCCGAATGCCTGCCCGTAAACCTGCCGGCAGAAAATTACACCACGGTCAGGGACTGCTTTTTCCATACCGAGGGTGAAACGGATATTTTCTCTCTCGGCCAAGCGCATGACGCCATCATCGACCAGGTCGTGGAAGTGAACGACGAGTTGATGGAGAAATACCTGGACGACGAGGAACTTTCGCGCGAAGAACTGCACAGCGCCTATGAGCAGGCGCTGCGCGAAGGCCACCTGGTTCCCATCTGCTTTACCTCCGCACAGACCGGCGCCGGCCTGGGTGAATTTCTGAAGCTGTGCAAGCGCCTGATCCCCAATCCGGCCGAGGGTAATCCGCCCCCGTTCCTGAAAGGTCCCGATGGTGAACAAGTGGTTTCCAGTCCTGATCCCAATGCACATGTGCTGGCGCACGTTTTCAAGATCAGCAACGATCCTTTTGTCGGCAAACTGGGGATTTTCCGTATCTACCAGGGCACCGTTAAGCCGGACACGCAACTGTATATCGGTGACGCGCGTAAGCCGTTCAAGGTCTCGCACCTGTTCAAGGTCCAGGGTGCCCGGCACACAGAGATCGATGCCGGAATACCGGGCGACATTTGCGCCGTGGCCAAGGTGGATGATATTCATTACGACGCGGTGCTGCATGATTCGCACGCGGAAGATGAATACCGCATGCAGCCGCTGGACTTTCCGCGCCCCATGTATGGACTGGCGGTGCAGACCAAAACCCGCGGCCAGGAACAGAAACTTTCCACGGCCTTGCATCGCCTGATGGAGGAAGACCCCTGTTTTAAGATTGAACACAACCAGGAATTGAATGAGACCGTGATGCGCGGGCTCGGCGAGCTGCATATGCGCGTGATCCTGGAAAAGATGAAGGATAAATATCACGTCGAGGTCGATACCCGTCCGCCACGGATTGCGTACCGTGAGACCGTAACCCGCAATGCCGAAGGGCATTATCGGCACAAGAAGCAGACCGGAGGGGCCGGACAATTTGGTGAAGTATTTCTGCGCATCGCGCCCAGGGGCCGCGGTGAAGGCTTTGAATTCGTCAACAAGGTGGTTGGCGGCAGCATCCCCACCAACCTGATCCCGGCGGTGGAAAAAGGCATCCGTCAGATTATCAAAGAGGGCGCGGTTGCAGGGTATGCAATGCAGGATATCGAAGTCACCGTTTATGACGGCAAATTTCATACCGTTGATTCAAAGGAAATTGCATTCGTGATCGCGGCACGCAACGCATTCCTGGATGCCATACACAATGCCGGCCCGCAGATTCTCGAACCCATCGTGACAGTGGATGTGACCGTTCCCGATGCGGTAATGGGCGACATTACCGGAAACCTGGCCGGCCGGCGCGCACGGATCAGCGGTACCGAGAGCCTGCGTGGCGGGCTGATCACGATCAAGGCGGATATCCCGCTCAGTTCATTGTCGGATTACCACACCGAACTGAAGAGCCTCACCCAGGGCGCCGGCAGCTTCACCATGGAGTTGAGCCATTATGACCCGGTGCCGCACAACGTCCAGCAGGAACTGATCGCCGCGCATAAGCCGAAGAACCAGGAGTAGCTTCGTAAAGCGTTAGTCCCAGCGGTCATCGCGGACGTATATCACGCCGTCCTCCACCCGCACCGGGAACACCGCTACCGGCTCGTAGGCCGGTGGTGTCAGAGCCTCGCCGGTGCGCAGGCAAAAGCGTGCGCCGTGGCGCGGACAGATTATTTCGCCGCCCTCGACAGGCCCGCCGGTCAATTCTGCGCCATCATGGGTGCAGACATCTTCGATAGACAGGATTTCGCCTTCGACGTTAAACACGGCGGCATCGCAGCCATCCACGTCCACCACGCAGTGATTACCGGGCAGCAAGTCTTGCAGGGCACAGACTTTGGTCCAGCCCGACATTTCTGCCATCAGGCAAACATCTCTTGGGTTCTGTGCAGTGCATCCACCAGGATGTCTATTTCATCGCGGGTGTTGTAGATCCCCAGAGAAACACGCGCAGTGGCGGGCAGGCCGAAAAATTTGACCGCAGGCATGGCGCAGTGGTGGCCGGTCCTGATCGCAACGCCGTAATGATCGATGATGGTGCCAACGTCATTCGGGTGAATGTCGCCCAGCATAAATGAGATAACACCTGCCTTGTTGGCGGCCGTGCCGATAATCCTGAGTCCGTCGATGGCAGAAAGCTTTTCAGTGGCATAAGCCAATAGTTCTGCTTCGTAGGCCGCGATGTTCGCCATGCCCAGGCTATCCAGGTAATCGACCGCGGCACCCAATCCGACGCCGCCGGCGATGTTCGGTGTCCGGCCTCGAATTTGCCAGGCGGATCATTGTATTCGGTGCCCTCAAACGACACGGTTTTGATCATCTCACCGCCGCCCTGGTAAGGCTGCATGGCTTCCAGCGTCGCCATCGGCGCCCACAGACCGCCGATACCGGTCGGGCCGTACATCTTGTGGCCCGAAAAACAATAGAAATCACAGCCCAGGGCCCGTACGTCCACCGGCCGGTGCGGCATCGCCTGGGCGCCGTCTACCAGCACCGGAATTTCGTACCGGTGTGCTGCTGTGCAGATTTCCGGAATCGGATTTACCGTGCCCAGTGCATTGGAAATATGCACAATGCCCATCATCTTCACGCGTTCGGACAGCATGGAATGAAATGCATCCATTTCCAGTTCGCCACGCGCGTTGATCGGTATGACTTTCAATTCCGCGCCGGTCTGTTCGCACAGCAATTGCCAGGGCACGATATTGGAATGGTGCTCCATGTGGGAGATCAGGATTTCGTCACCCGGTTTTATCATCGGCCGGGCAAAAGCCTGGGCCACCAGGTTGATTGACTCGGTGGTGCCGCGGGTGAATACAAGCTCATTCTCAGACGGCGCATTGATAAATGCAGCAACGCGCTTGCGGGCACCCTCATAGGCTTCCGTCGCTTCCAGGCTTAGTGAATGTACCCCACGATGAATGTTGGCATTGTGCCGGCGATAAAAGTCGTCAATGGCCTCAATGACGGCCAGCGGCCGTTGCGCGGAAGCTGCCGTGTCGAGGTACACCAGCGGCTTGCCGTGCACTTTCCGGCTGAGTATCGGAAAATCACGTCGTACCCGCTCAACATCGAAGCCTGTATTGGGGATTTGGGCGGAAAGTTCAGACATCTGCTGACCCGATAGAAGCCAGGCAGCGGGATAGTCGTTCACCCAGCGATTCGCGCAATATTTCAACCGGCAACTGGTCGGCCACGCTGCGGCAAAATGCCATCGTGAGCAAATGTGTGGCAGCCGCTTTGGACAGACCGCGACTGCGCAGGTAAAACAGCGCCTGATCATCCAACTGACCCACCGTGGCGCCATGGCTGGCGATCACCTCGTCGGCATAAATTTCCAGTTCGGGCTTGGTGTCAATTTCGGCGTGCGGCGACAGCAGCAGCCCCTTGCTGGACTGTTGCGCTTCGGTGCCATCAGCGCCTCTGCCAACATGAACTTTACCGTTGAAAACCACCCTGCTGCGATCACTGGCCACGGCTCTGAAAAGCTGCGAACTATGACACTCACCGGCAATGTGCATGGCCTCCAGGTGATGATCGACATGGCTGCGCCCCGCCGTGATGCAGGCGCCGTTCAATGCGCACACAGCGCCGTTCCCGATCAGGGCGGCACGCACGTCATGCCGTGCCAAGCCCTTACCCAAATCCAGCCCGGTGAAATGGAAACGGCTGCTGGCGCCTTGTGAAACGTCGGTACGGGTGATCAATACGGATTTCGCTGATTGTTCCTGGACACGAGTGTGGCTTAACTCTGAGCCCGGGCCGAGGCTGCTCTGTACCACCACGTTCAGCATGGAGGTGCTTTGTGGCCCTTGTTCAAATTGTTCGACCAGGTGCAGCCGCGCACCCTCTTCCAGCACCACGCAAAGCCTCGAATTGAACAGGCTTTCTGCACTTGCCCGCTCACTGCCTAGCCACTGCAGCAGCAATACGCCGCCATCCGCCCCCTGGTTCACGTGAATCAATAAGCCCGGATTTAGGGTCGCGGTGTTCAGCGCTGAAAAGCCCTGCCCGCGCTGATCGATTTCCAGTGATTCGAGCAGCGCTTTCGGCTGCCGCCCGCCTTCCGCAATTGCGGCGCTCAGCGGCATGATGCGCGTGCCCGAAGGCAGTGCGCCCTGGAGGCTCGAAAAGTTGCCGTCAACCATGGAAACCCGCAGCGGAATATTTGCGAGGGGTTCAGGTGTACCTGCAGCTTCCGCGTCGCTGTCGTTGAATCCCAGCGCGGGCTGCGCGCGTTCTAGCGCACGCAGCGAGGTGTATTTCCACTGTTCGACCCGCATGGTTGGCAGGCCGAGACGCCGAAATTGCTCCGAGCCACGCGTTTGCAACGCACTCAGCCAGTCCGGCATGGACTCGCCATTGCTGCCCGGCAGGGCCCGGGCGAGGGAATCCGACAGTTCGCTCATGCTGTGACCGCCTGCGCGATTGCGTCTATACCCCCATCTTTGAGCCACTCATAGCCCTTTTCTTCCAGTTGCAATGCCAGCTCCGCATCGCCACTGGCGACAATCTTTCCACCCGCCAGCACGTGCACGCGATCCGGCTTGATATGGTCCAGCAGCCGCTGGTAATGGGTCACGAGCACGATCGCCCGGTCCGGGCTGCGTAGCGAATTCACGCCTACTGCAACCACCTTAATCGCGTCAATATCCAGGCCGGAATCCGTTTCATCGAGTATCGCCAGTTTCGGTTCCAACACCGCCATCTGGAAAATCTCGTTGCGCTTTTTTTCCCCGCCGGAAAAGCCTTCGTTGACGGCGCGGTGCAGCAGTTCGTTGCCGACATGCAAAATTTCCTGCTTCTCGCGCACCAGCTTCAAAAAGCTGACCGAGTCCAGTTCTTCCTCGCCGCGGTACTTGCGCTGGGCATTCAAAGCCGCGCGCAGGAAATAGGTATTGTTCACACCCGGGATTTCGACCGGATACTGGAAAGCCATGAATACACCCTCGCAGGCGCGTTCTTCCGGGGACAGTTCCAGCAGATTCTTACCCTGGTAAAGTACCTCTCCGCAGGTAACCTCGTAGCCCTCGCGGCCGACGATAACATTGCCGAGCGTACTTTTACCGGATCCGTTTGGACCCATGATCGCGTGCACTTCACCGGCGCCAACCACCAGGTCCAGTCCGCGCAGGATTTCCTTGCCATCAATGCTGGCGTGTAAATTCCTGATTTCCAGCATTTTCAACCGACCGCTCCTTCGAGACTCACTTCCAGCAGGGCCTTGGCTTCAACCGCGAACTCCATCGGCAATTCCTTGAATACCTGCTTGCAGAAACCGTCCACGATCATCG
>SMUY01102329.1_pt1 | contig 12839 bp, 16 predicted proteins | sample 2456441 | NCBI WGS metagenome assembly SMUY01 (sample SAMN11095931, study PRJNA526329) | marine sediment metagenome | biome: Marine sediment; feature: Surficial sediment; material: Deep marine sediment; isolation source: Hadal surficial sediment | place: Pacific Ocean | collected 2014-11 | depth...
ATACATTTGTACCAACAAAAACACCATCAAAATCTTCAGATGCAACTAAACTATCTACAGAATCATAATGATTTACAGAATATTTTTTCTCACATTCATTGCTTTTCTGAGAATCGGAATTACAGACAGCAGATAAAACTCCTAGATCTGATAAAATTCTTGTATAGTTTTTAGCCCACTCTCCCATGCCAATTTGAGCAATCTTCATCTAGTACACCGGAGTTAGCCAAGAAGAATAGTCATTGTTTTTGTTCATTACAATGTTTGTATATTCATCCATCATCTTTTTAGTAATATCTCCAGGCTTACCATTTCCAATTTTTTTACCATTCATTGAGATTATGGGTGTAATCTCAGCAGCAGTACCAGTCAGAAAAATCTCATCTGAGCTAATTAATTCGCTTTTGGTAACAAATTTTTCTAATACCTCAAAATCAAGATCCCTTCCAATTTTGATTATTGAATCCCGAGTAATTCCCTCAAGAGCGGAAGAAGATAATGTGGGTGTTATTAACCGGCCTTCTCTTACAATGAAGATATTCTCGCCTGGGGCCTCACTTACATTTCCCTTATGATCAAGCAAAATTGCCTCCTCATATCCCTTTCTTTTGGCTTCTTGCGTTGCAATAATTGAATTAAGATAATTTCCTCCCATCTTTGCCTGGGTCGGGGTTGACATGTCTGAGAATTTTCTCCACGATACCACTCCCGCAGTAATTCCATTTTTGTTAAATAAATCACCAAAAGGAAATGAAATAATTGCAACATTGGTTGGGGCTTTTTCCGTCACATGAAGATTAATTCCATAATCTCCAATAAAATAGAACGGTCGTATGTAACATGAATTTTTAATTTTGTTTTTTTTGCAGATACCTATTATAGCATCACTGATCTCCTTATCGGAAAAATTAAGTGAAATGTTATAAAATTGTCCTGATCTTCTAAAACGTTTTACATGTTCCTCTAATCTGAACACAAAGAGATTTTTCCCATTCCAGTATGCTCTGATTCCCTCAAAGATTGATGTTCCATAGTGAATTGCATGTGTTGTAATTGGAACTTTTGCTTTATCCAGCGTGACAAATTTCCCATCAAACCAAACATATTTTGAAAGTAGGAGATTCACAAAAAAATTTCAATGTCTTTAGTACTTAATCTATTCGGACCACCCTTCAATGGGAAATTTCATTCCTAAGACTCGCTTAGTCTTATCCTCTAGTTTTGAATATTTTTCAATTACATCCCAGTTCTCTTCAATAATTTTTCCTACACTTTCAGTAACGTCTGTCTTCCAATCAGATTTTCCACCCAAGACAGTATCGTACATCTTTTCTTTTACAGATGCAGCAGAAAGTGATCTTCTTTCTCCTATTTTGGGTTTGAGCCTGTATAATTTGAGCATGTATCCTTCAGCTTTGTCTCCTGTGTATGAGTAATAATTTCCCTTTACTCCTTTGAGGATCCTTTTTCGCAATTTCCAAGATTTTAGAGACAACAGCGGTGGCAGATATTTTTTGAAAGGTGCTTCAAAGGTATAATCATCTGTTATTAAAACAGAATTATCAAAAACTGACTCTATCATTTTTTTTCTGACTTCAAAATTAAATGGAAAACTTTTACTGGTGACCTCTCTTTCTCCTAAATGAAAAATTACAGGCATTACTTTTAGAGTATCTGCTTCCTCTTTTAGTTGATTTATAATTTCAATATGGGCATTGGTTAGGGGATTCAGATGTGCAAGATATAGAATTGTTGTCAACCATCAATGGCTAAAAATAAGTTCTATTTCAATGATTGACTTTTTTCCCATTTTGGCTGTACAAATTTGGTCCAAATATAAAGGCAAAATTTTTGGTAAATTATCTAAAAACTTACTTTGAAAAAAGAAGATGACTATCCATAGGATTCGTCTTTGACTTCAAAGCTTCCATCTTCACGTTTGTTGTGAGCGGTGACAAATCCTCTTGGTGTCAAAAAGTCCATACAACCATCAATCGTCCCTTGCCATCCACAAATATAAAACATTGAATTTTCTTTTGTAATCTTCTCCCCAATTAGTTCTTCTAGGGGTGATTTGCCAGTATCTCTCGGTCTGAGAAAAGTTTCAACTCTACCTACTTGACCAGACCAGGATCTGTTAAACCATTCTTGCGGTCTGCTAATAGATGCTCTGTATTTGAAGTCCCACTTATCTCTCCCTCTCTTGACACTTTCATGATCTAAATCAGTTAGCAAATCCTTGTAACTCAACTCGTCGACATAACTTGAACCATGAAGAACGATAATTTCTCTTTTATCACCTATTGCGTTAAGATGTTGTGCAAAACTAACAAATGGCGCTATACCTGTTCCACCCCCAATACAGATAATACGTCTCATGTCTTTTTCGCCGTTTGGAAGGGTATCGTTAATCAAAAGTGCTAATCCTGTAGGCTTTAACCACTTTATCTTATCACCTTCTTTTGCATTGAATAGTTGTGTAGTTAATCTACCTGGTAATGGTTTTCTAACCCATCTAACTACGAGCTCGACATACTCTCGATTTTCAGGATGTGATGCAATTGAATATGCCCTTCTAACAATTTTACCCCCATCAGCAGGATTTGACAATCCTAATGTAATGAATTGACCTGCTTTGTATTCAGGAACTGGACCTTCATCAGGAACCATTCTAAATATTACGAGATCTTCTTTTAATAATTGAACATAAGTAATGGTTGCCTCATTATCTACTACCATACCGTAAATTCAAGGAAATATGCGGATAAATATCTTGTGCTAATTCTTTGTAAAAAATTTCTTTCAATCGCTAAACGTTAATAACCAATTTGGAAAACGTAATTCGGTCAGAACACTGGCAGATGGGCCGGTCGTCTAGTCCGGTAGGATAGGTGCATGGCATGCATCGGATCGAGGGTTCAAATCCCTTCCGGTCCACTTTTTTTCAATTTAACAATTAGTTTTTCTAATTCAGAATCTTTGTCTTTTAAAATTTCTAAAATTTCTTTTTCTGAAATTTCTTCTTTAAGGTCTATCATTGCTTGTAGCGCACTTTTTCTTACCTCAATGTTAGAATCTAAAATACTTCTATGTACTACATCTTTTGCTTCTTTTGCTTTTAGATGACCTAAGGCTCCCAATGCAAAAGCCCTTACCATGAAATGTTCATCTTCTACAAGATTAATAATTGAAGGAATTGTGCTAGTATCATCTCTATTTGCTAAAACTAAAGCTGTAAATGCTCTAATGTTCTCACTTTCACTATTCAAACTTTCAATTAACAAATTTGAAATTTTATTTTTATTTAATATTAAAGAGCAAAAAGCTTCTCCTCTTACTTTAATATCTAGATCATCCAAACAACTAATCATTTTTTTTATTATTTCAAAATCATTACTTGATGCTAAAGTTTCTAAAATTTTGATTTTTTCTTTGCTTGTACCTGATTCTAGAATTTGTCTGTCACTTTCCATTTTATCATTAAAATACCATGATCATACTAATAATAATTACATTTTTTTGGGAATTTTTTTTCTTCAAACCAAAAAAATCTCTCCTAGATTTAAATTATCCTTAAATACCAAAAATCATATGTCAACCGAAACAAGAGACACTATTTACATTGGTAAGAAACCATTGATGGCATATGTTACATCTGCCCTAATTCAATTGGCAAACTTACCTGCTGTCAACATCAAAGCTAGAGGACTCAGCATTGGACGTGCTGTAGATGTGGCCCAAATCATCGCACGCAAAACAGAAAATGCAGGATATACTATCGGAGATATTAAAATCGACTCTGAAGCACTAGAGTCACAAGACGGTAGAACCAGAAATGTTTCAACAATAGATATTGAAATAAAGAGATCAGGATCTTAATTTCAATTGAGATGGAATTTTTATTTTTATTCCATTTTTTTGAATCCGTATTTTTTTTCCAGTTTTCTAAACTTGGGTAATTCAACCAAGTCATTGAACTGATCAAAACCCACAACTTTTTGCTTAAATTTGGAAGTAGTTCCCGATTTTTTTAGCTCTTTTAGTATATCCATTGTTGCAAAAGTATTTGCGAATAATACCGATAAAGGATACAAAATAATGTTAAATCCCATTTTGTACAATGTATCTGCAGAACTTAGTGGAGTTGCGCCTCCTTCAATCATGTTTGCTACAAGTGGTGCATTAATTGACTTTCCAATTTTTTTCATTTCATCAATTGACTTAGGTGCTTCAATAAACACCACATCTGCCCCTGTCTTTTTATTTTGAAGCCCTCTTTCTATCGCATTATCTAGTCCTTCAGTTGCACGTGCGTCGGTTCTGGCAACAATTATGAAGTCTTTACTTTGTCTTGCATCAATTGCTGCACCAAGTTTTTCAGTATACTCTTCTTGTGAGATAACTTCTTTTCCCTGCATGTGACCACATCTTTTCGGCCATCTTTGGTCTTCTAGAAAAATTCCAGAAGCTCCGGAAGCTTCTAACTCTTGTACTAATTTCCAAACACTTAGAGCATTACCATATCCCGTGTCTGCATCAACGATTACTGGAATAGATACTGCTCGACAGATTCTTCTTGCATTATCTACAGTTTCTGTTGCTCCAATAAACCCAAAATCAGGCATTCCAAACAGAGTAGCTGAAGTACCATAACCTGTCTGAAACATTGCCTCAAATCCAACCTTTTCTGCAATTTTTGCCCCAATTGCATCATAAACTCCTGGGATTACAATCGGCTTGCTTGATCTCAGCATTTTCTTGAGGTTGGCCATAAGATGAACTTTATTCGGGATTATTTATGATTTAGACTTTTTATGTTGAAAAAATTTTAGACATTAACTGTAGATTTTACGGGGGGAAACATGTTAACGAGTTTATCAACTATCAATAAAAAGGTCATTCCCCATGCGTGATTTTAACCAAGAACTAGGTATGGCATGGGTTATTATTTTTTAGAGATTTCATATTCTCATCCTTCCCAAAAAATCTGCCTAAAAAACCCGAAGTGTAGTTATTCTATTTTGATATGTCTTCTTTTCTTTTTGGTATCTTGCCCATTAATCTTTTTTAATTCATTTTCTAGAAATGTTTTGTACTTTACAGTTTCTTCTTCAGTCATGTGTGCGACATTAGAACTAAGAATTGAACCCATACTGAAGATTTTTTCAAGTAAATCCATTGCGACAAATCTTCCAACATTTCCTAACCTGAAAAGAACCTCTAATTGTTTTTTGACAATATCATTTATCTTATCAACATCTGCTGCAGTCTCTGAGCCTTTTTTTGTTATTTTATATTTCCCATCTTTGGCATGGTCAATTAGTCCTTCATCTAGTAGTCTTCCTAAAAGAGGATAGATCAACCCCGGAGATGGTTTCCATATTCCATCGCTATGCTCAAAGGCATAGTCTATGATCTCTTTACCAGTTCGATTTTTCTCCCTTAACAACTCCAGAATAAAATATCTTGAAAATCCTCTTGGAATGGAACTTCCAACTCTCTGAAACCACTCTGATATCATCATTAGTAATATCACTAGTGATATATATTAACGAATAGGCTTCACTCATTATTACATATTTAACCTGCCTCCAAAATAACAGTCTAAATGACAGATTCTATCGAATTTGATTTGATTATTTGTGGTTCGGGGTTGGCCGGCTTGAGGGCTGCCATTGAGGCTGCCAAAAAAAATTCCAAGATCAAAATTGGAATTGTATCAAAAGTACAGGTCATGCGTTCTCACTCAGTATCTGCTGAAGGTGGTACTGCTGGAGTTCTTTTTGAGGATGAGGGTGATTCAATCGAGTCTCATATTTATGATACAGTAAAGGGAAGCGACTTTCTTGCGGACCAAGATGTTGCTAAACGACTATGTGACAAAATTTCAAAAGAGATTCGCCAACTTGAACATTGGGGAATGCCATGGTCAAGAAGAAATGATGGAAGAATTGATCAAAGAAACTTTGGAGGTTACAGTTTTCCAAGGGCGTCTTATGCTTCTGATAAAGTTGGTTTCTTTATGATGCAAACTCTATATGATACTTGTCAAAAATTTGACAATATTGAATATCTTAACGAATGGTTTGTAACATCTATTATCCATGATGGATATAAATTCATGGGGATTACTGCAATAGAAATCTCTTCAGGTAATTTTTATCAAATTAAAGGAAAAGCCATGATTATTGCAACTGGTGGAGCTGGAAGACTGTATAGTTTTGCCACATATGCCTTATCCTCAACTCCTGATGGACTAGATATGGCCTATCGGGCTGGTATGGCACTAAAAGATATGGAGTTTGTACAATTTCATCCTACTGGAATTTTACCATCTGGTATTTTGATCACAGAAGGTGCAAGAGGTGAAGGGGGGTATCTACTAAATAACAAAGGTGAACGTTTCATGGAAAAATATGCAGCTGGAATGATGGAATTAGCTCCACGTGATATTGTTTCAAGAGCAATTATGACAGAAATTGATGAAGGTAATGGATTCAAACATGAAACTGGTGTTGATTGTATGAAACTTGATTTGAGACATTTAGGCGATGAAAAAATTAAAGAAAAACTAGGAGGAATACGAGAAATCTCTATCAAATTTTCTGGCATTGATCCGGCAAAGGAAGTTCTTGATATTAGACCCGTATGTCATTACATGATGGGTGGAATTCATACTAATATTGATGGAGCAACAGAATTGCAGGGTGTTTGGGCTGCAGGTGAGGCAGCATGTAACGGTGTTCATGGCTCAAATAGACTAGGTGCAAATTCTACCTCTGAATGTATTGTATGGGGAAAAATTACAGGAAGTCTTGCAGTTGATTATATTGAAAAAAATACCAACTCTAATCCTTGGCCTCATCATCTAGTTACGCTTGAGGAAACGAGAATTTATGATGGAATTTTTAGGGGGAAGGGTGATGCAAATCCATATGAAATTAGACAGGAGCTAACTGACACGATGAATGACAAAGCATATGTTTACAGAGACGAAAAAAATCTAGTTGAAGGATTAAAGAAGGTACGCCAGCTAAAAGAACAAACATGGAAACATGTAGATGATAGTGCAAAAGAGTACAATACTAATTTTACTAATGTTATGGAACTTGACTCTATGATTAGAACTACAGAAATCATTCTAATAGGAGCTATCAATAGAAAAGAATCAAGAGGAGCTCATGCCAGAACTGATTATACAAAACGTGATGATACAAACTTTTTACATCACACACTTGCGTACTATGATCCAAAAGAACCAATTATGAAAACACATCCAGTAACAATTACAAATTATCAACCTGTAGAGAGAAAATACTAGATGGAACACCGAGACGAAAACAAAGAGGGCATTGGAGGAATGATAAATCCTCGAAGATATGGTATAGAGCGAGTTGCATACTTGTTAATGAGATTAAGTGGACTAGGATTACTTGCATATTTCATTGGCCATATTTATGAAACTAGCTTAATTTTAAAAGGAGAAGTTGGATGGAGTGAATTTTTAGAATTAACTCAAACTACTGAAGGTCATGTTCTTTTGGCTATTGTAATTGCGATGTGTGTTTTTCACACTGTAAATGGAATTCGAGTAATGCTTGGAGAGGGAGGAGTCGGAGTTGGAAAACCTGCAAGACCTGACTATCCATATATTCCAGCATCCCAAAATGTCAAACACAAGATAGGTATCTATTCGGCAATAGTGTTAGCAGCAATTGCAATGCTATATGGTCTTGGAGTAATGTTTGGTGAGTAAAATGAGAGAAAGTGTTATCATGAAAATTCATTATGGAACTGCCCTAGCTGCAGTGGCACTTGTTGCAGTTCATATTTTGATGCGTCTAACACTGAACTTTGCTGAATCCTTAGAATATGAAAATGTAATTGCAAACTATCAATTTATACCATATGCAGGAATGCTAGAAATAATTTTGATTCTTTTGTCAATACACGGATTCAACGGATTGAGAGTTATTTTGTTGGAATTAAAGCAAGGAAAAGTATATGAAAAAGCGGTATCATATGGTTGTGTAGCAGCTATGGTAGGATTAATTGCCTATGGTTCACGAACGATATTAATGGTAAACATGGGGATGGTATAGATGGCACAAGTGTCAAGTATAGCAGAAGAACAGGCATCAACACCTCTTTCTCCATCAAAGTCAGTTACACTTCGTATTGCAAGATTTAATCCTGAACATGATAGTGAAAGAAAATTTATGGAATTTACCATCCCATACAAGAAATGGACAACTGTTTTGGACATAATTCTTGAAGTAAAGAAATATTTTGATCATTCCGTGGCAGTTCGATATTCATGCAGACAAGCAACATGTGGTTCATGTGGAATGAAAATTAATGGTAAACCAATGCTTGCTTGCTTTACAAAAATTACTGAATTAGACTCTGACGTGGTAACAGTAGAACCAATGAATAATTTTCCAATCATCCGTGATTTGGCAGTAAGATTTGAACGACTCTTTGAATCACATCACAAAATAAAACCATACCTGATACGTGATGATTCTGAAATTACCTCAAATGAGAAAGAATTTTTGCAATCTCCAAAGGAGGTAGAGCAATACATTCAATTTGCAAATTGCATTAAATGTGGGTTATGTAATTCGGCATGTCCAACTATGGCAACTGACTCTTCTTTTGTTGGTCCTCAAGCCTTGGCCCAAGCATACAGATATGTTGCCGATAGCCGTGATAAGGGAAAAAATTCAAGACTAAAAATTATTGATGAGTCTCACGGTATCTGGAGGTGTCATTTTGCAGGTTCTTGCAGCCAAGTATGCCCAAAAGGAGTAGATCCAGCTATGGGAATCCAATTACTTCGGGGATATCTTTTAGGATTTAGAAGTTAACCTGATTTTTTTGGATTAGGACTATTATTCACTTGTTGGTTAATCTGTTCTGCCATAAAATGATTTGAGACATTTACTTTAACGTCATCAATACCATCTATTGTCAATAGATTGTCATGAACATCTTGGCAGATTTTAAATCCAAACACCGCAGGACAGAATGGACTGGTTAAATGCAAATCAACTTTCACATTACTGTCGTTGATATCTACTTCATCAATTAATTCCAACTCTGTAATGGTAGTGTTTATTTCAGGATCTACAATCTTTGATAGTTCATCGAAGATTTTTACCCGAAGTTGTTTGATATCTTGACTCATGTGGGCAAAAGCGTTGATGCTATATATAACCATTCTAGAACCTTAGATGATGTATCGGTCGCGTCTTGGCAACGATTTGAGTGATATTACCTTAGATTACGTCTCCTCAATAGATGATGACTCTGAAATTATTCTTTTTGATATCCTTGGAAGCCAAGCACACGTTTTGATGTTACAAGAAATTAAAATAATTACCACAAAGGACGCAAAAAAAATCCTAACTGCACTAGAATCTCTAAAAAATGAAAAATTTGATTCAACTTCAAATGCCGAGGATATCCATGAATTAATTGAATCACTTGTCATCAAAAAAGCTGGTATGGCAAGTGGAGGAAAGATGCATACTGCAAGATCTCGAAACGACCAAGTAACATTAGATATCCGAATGAAAATTAGAAACGACATTAACATTCTTTGTATTTGTTTACTTGATACAACTGAAGCACTAGTATCATTGGCAAAAAATCATCAAAAAACCATCATGCCACTATATACCCACTTACAACAAGCTCAAGTCGGATTATTTTCTCATTATCTTTTGGCCCATGCTGATGCTCTATTTCGAGACTTTGAGCGTCTTTCCGATGCATATGTTCGTGTAAATGAAAGCCCCCTAGGTGCTGGACCTGTGGGTGGAACAAGTATTCCAATTGACAGACACAGTACAGCAAAGATGCTAGGATTTAGTGGAATTGTTGAAAACTCCATTGACGCGACAAGTACTCGTGATTTTGTTGCCGAATATGTTGCAACGATTGCAATTTTGATGACTAATCTTAGTAAAATTGCTGAAGACTTTGTTCTTTGGTCAACTTCTGAATTTTCTTTCATTGAACTATCTGATGAATTTACCTCACCATCAAGTGTAATGCCTCAAAAAAAGAATCCTGATATTTTAGAATTAACAAGAGGAAAGACAGCAGAAATAATTGGAAACCTCACTGCAATTCTTTCTACTATCAAAGGACTACCCACTGGCTACGGAAGAGATTTACAACAAATAAAATCCTCTATTTGGTCCACATCAAAAACTTCTATCAGTACATTATTGATTTTAAAATCAATTCTTTTGACCCTACATGTGAATGAAAAACAAATGAAAAAAGCTACAGAGTCAAGTTATTTAATTGCCCTCGATATTGCAGAAAAACTAGTTTTAAGAAAAATTCCCTTTAGGATAACACATAAAATTGCAGGATCTTTAGTCCACCAAGCCCATAATTCCAAAAAACCTTTGAATAAATTAACGAATAATGAGATAAAAAAATCTGTACAAGGAACAAAAGTTGATCAAAACATTGTTTCAGAAATTATAAAGTCAACTACAATTGTGTCATCTTTAACGGATAGAATTTCTTTTGGATCGTCTGGTTATGCTGAACAAAAACGAATGATAGAAGACCGTATTAAAAAAATTAATGATTATAGAACAAACACAACAAAACGAGAAAATGAAATATCCAATGCATTTGAAAGCATGGCTGAAAAAATCTCTGTTTTAATAAAATAACTGTCAAAATATTTCTTTTTGATTTATCTCCTATTTTTGAAGTGAAATTTGTGCCCAATGACAATATTCAATTAATATTTTTTTATGAAATATAATTTTTAATTGATAGTTTTTCCTTTGCTAATTTGGTAAGCTTAAAAATTTATTGATAATAATTTACATGAAAACAGCGGGTCTAGAGGGATTCGGACCCTCGACAACCGGATTAAAAGTCCGGTGCGCTACCTGGCTGCGCCATAGACCCACAAAGAAATTTGCTTAGAGTGTATAATTTAGTCTTTTACAAAATTTTTTGTTATGACAGAAACTTTTAATCTAGGATTTTGTTGAAAACAAATCGTGCCCTTGTAGTATAGCCCGGTCTAGAATTCGGCCCTGTCACGGCTGAGACGCGTGTTCAAATCCCGCCGAGGGCGCCATCAATTTAGTTTAAATCCCTACACTATATTTCACATTATTTTTTGGGTTTTACAGATTCAACACACTTAATTTTTTGACAGTACGTCATAAAGTAATGAAAAATAGAGAAGAACTCAGAAAGGATATGTCTGCTGCACAGGAAATACAAAAAGATCTAATCGAAAAAAGAGATTTACTTTTGAGCAGTAAAAAACCAAAAGAAAATGAAAATGCATTGAAAATTACCCATGAAATTGCAAGATTAGAAGATTTTATCAGAATGGCTGAAAACAAATTGAAAATGACAGATTAATTTTTGGGAAGGATGAGAATATGAAAACTAGATTACAATGTCTCAAATCATTTTGAGATTAATTTAGCCCGTCGATAAAAAGATCATTGATATGAATAAATGATTCGCGAGTGTTATTAACAAATGTTGTATATAATTTAATATGAAAGATTACAATAATAATTCAAATCCATCTTGGAAAGAAGTTAGAAGGCACCCATTGACTGCAAAAGAGACCGTTGGAACCATTCAAAATATTTCAAAAAACATCAGAGAGTATTCACTTAGAATGAGGGAAACCACGAACACTCTTCGAGAAAGTGGGGTTATCCAAGAGTTGGCTGAAGCAATACGTGAAGCCTCCTTCGCTGTTCGTGATACTGCAAAAGACATTAATGAAGCAACACGAGAACTGAAAAAAAATGGTGTTGTAGTTGACACTGCCGGTGCAGTAGAAAACACTTTGAAATCTGCAGAGGAATCCATAAGAACTGTAAAAGAAATTACGACAGATGCTGGAAAAGTATCACCTAACACAACTAAGGCAGTGCAAGACAGCATTGACAGGGTTAAAAAGGAAACCAGTCAAGTGACTGAAAAAGTGGTGAAAGGCGCTAAAAATAAAGTAGGCACTAGATGACAAACTATCCCGATATTGAGAAAATAGGACTAAATTCGATACAATTCATAACTGCTATTTCTAATTTTACAAAGATTGATGGATTGATTTACTTGTTAGAAATAATAATAAAAGTTGGTAAATATTTTCCAATCATTATTATCTCGTTGGCAAGTCTGAAACTTTTGTTGGCTGCAAATGACCTCCTTACCAATAGTATTAGTTTTGCGATACTTAATTCAATATTAGCACTTGGTGATTTCATTTTTCTTGTACAAATGCACCAAAGGCACAAGGCTCATCCATATGAATATTATTCCGATTACAATAGAATCGATAGGATACCCCTTGTAGGTATTAGGAAGTAAGTTGAAATCATATGGACGAAAGAAAAACCAGCAAGATACATGACATAAAGGAGACTGCTTCTAATGCAGTAGAAATAATGCGTCAAATTGGTACTCCAGGAGTGCAGGACTCATTGAACAAGGTAAAAGAGACTGCTACAGTAGTTAATGAGATCATACAAGGTCTCCAAACACCAGAAATCGTAAAGAACATAGAAAACTTGCGCTTGATTTCAGCAAACATGAATGAAGCATCCACAAAGATGCAAAATACCATGCAACAGCTAAGGGAAACGGGTGTAATTGACGAAGCTACAGAGCTAATAAAATCTGCCAAAGGAAAAATTAATTCATTTGATGACGGTGGTGAGGGCAGCATAAATGGTCAGGATCTTCGTGATGTGAGTATTGCTACTAAAGAAATGTTGGTATCCATCAAAAATCTAATGATTGAATTAAAAGTAACTGTTGCATCTTCCAAA
>SMUY01411234.1_pt1 | contig 12838 bp, 8 predicted proteins | sample 2456441 | NCBI WGS metagenome assembly SMUY01 (sample SAMN11095931, study PRJNA526329) | marine sediment metagenome | biome: Marine sediment; feature: Surficial sediment; material: Deep marine sediment; isolation source: Hadal surficial sediment | place: Pacific Ocean | collected 2014-11 | depth 0-1...
CCTCAGAATATTTTCCTCAGTCGGCCGGATCCATTGGTCCGACACTCCTTCGGGAAATTTCCTGAGAAAACAAAGTCCTGCGCAATCATCGCGGCAATTCATGAATTGTTCGGGCTAGTAGCGGTAATGTTCCGGTTTGTATGGACCATCGATGTCTACACCAATGTAACTGGCCTGTTCATCGCTTAATCGGGTCAGTCTGGCTCCGACCTTATCGAGATGTAGGCGGGCGACTTCTTCGTCCAGCTGCTTGGGTAGTGTGTAGACTTCATTGGCGTATTTGTCCGGGTTGCAGAATAGCTCCATTTGCGCCAGGACCTGGTTGGTGAAAGAGTTAGACATGACGAAACTTGGATGGCCAGTGCCGCAGCCAAGATTTACCAGGCGACCTTCGGCGAGTAAAATAATGCGCTTACCGTCCGGGAAAATAATATGGTCGACCTGTGGTTTGATGTTTTCCCACTCGTATTGTTTCAGTTCGGCGACTTCGATTTCATTGTCGAAGTGACCGATGTTGCATACGATAGCCTGGTTTTTCATCGCCTTCATGTGGTCATGACGGATAACGTTGAAATTGCCGGTGGTGGTGACAAATATATCGGCTTCTTTGCAGGCGTCGTCCATTCGCACCACACGAAACCCTTCCATCGTGGCCTGCAGCGCGCAAATCGGATCTATCTCGGTTACCCAGACCGTGGCGCCTAGGCCTTTTAACGACTGGGCACAGCCTTTACCCACATCGCCGTAGCCGAGCACCAGTGCAATCTTGCCGGCGATCATCACATCGGTAGCCCTTTTAATGCTGTCGACCAGCGACTCGCGACAACCGTAGAGGTTGTCAAATTTTGACTTGGTAACCGAATCATTGACGTTGAATGCCGGAAACGGCATCTCCCCGCGGGCCTGCATTTGATAGAGCCGATGCACACCGGTGGTGGTTTCTTCGGTAACGCCACGAATATTGTTTAAAATATTTGAATACCAGTCAGGGGATTTGGCCAGTTTTGCCTTGATCGAGGCATACATGACGATTTCCTCTTCACTGCCTGGATTATCCAGCACCGAAATATCCTGTTCAGCCTTGCTGCCGAGAACGATCAGCATGGTCGCATCGCCACCATCGTCGAGTATCAGGTTCGGTGTGCCACCGCCATGCCAGTCCATCATGCGGTGGGTAAATTCCCAGTATTCAGCCAGTGATTCGCCTTTGAAGGCAAACACCGGCACCCCAGAGCTGGCAATAGCCGCTGCCGCGTGATCCTGGGTAGAGAATATGTTGCAGGATACCCAACGCACCTCGGCACCCAGGACGACCAGGGTTTCGATTAATACGGCGGTCTGGATAGTCATATGCAGGGAGCCGGCAATACGTGCACCCTTAAGCGGTTGCTGTTTGCCGTATTTGCTGCGCAGCGATACCAGCCCCGGCATCTCTGTTTCGGCAATGGCAATTTCCTTGCGGCCCCAGGCGGCAAGGGAGATATCGGCAATCGCGTGGTCCTGGGATGGGTTGTTTTCTACTCGAGCATTCATAAATATACCTTATTCCTGATGTATTTATGAGCGCCGTTGGTAACGACTATGTTCCAAGCCTGGCAGAGATTCTGTCGCAGCGCCCCTCGGGTCATAGTGCCTGCGGTAACAGGCTGTTTTGACAGCCGGTCAGTCTATAAAACCTGACGGTTGCTTGTCAATTGATAAAATTTTGAATCGATTTTATAGACCGGCGTCTGATTTAAGCTCCTCAGCCTTGTCGGTTTTTTCCCAGCTCAGGTCGATATCCTCTCGACCCAGGTGCCCATAAGCCGCAGTTTGCTGGTAGATGGGCCGCAACAGGTCAAGCATGGTAATCAAACCTTTAGGGCGTAGATCAAAATGCTGGCGTATCAGCGCAATGATGCGATCGTCATCGATGCGACCTGTGCCAAAGGTTTCGATACTGATAGAAGTCGGTTCGGCAACTCCGATTGCGTAAGATATCTGGAGTTCGCAGCGATTAGCAATGCCGGCGGCGACGATATTTTTGGCTACATAGCGGGCCGCGTAAGCTGCCGAACGGTCAACTTTAGAAGGGTCTTTACCCGAAAATGCACCACCACCGTGCCTTGCCATGCCACCATAGGTGTCAACAATAATCTTACGCCCGGTCAGTCCAGCGTCACCTACCGGCCCGCCGATAACAAAACGGCCTGTCGGATTGACGTGGATGTTCTCGCTTTTACACTGTGAGAACCAGTCTTCGGGGAGTACTGGCTTCAAGATGGTTTCCATAACTGCTTCGCGTAGTGTATCGAGGCCAATATTTTCCGAATGCTGTGTTGAGAGAACCACAGCCTCAATACCGACCGGTTTGTGATCCTCGTAGCGAAAGGTAATCTGGCTTTTGGCGTCGGGTTGTAGCCAGGTTAATTCGCCGGATTTTCGCACTTCGGACTGACGTTTAACCAGGCGATGCGCGTAGGTAATCGGTGCCGGCATTAACACGTCCGTCTCATCGCTGGCGTAGCCAAACATGAGTCCCTGATCTCCCGCGCCCTGTTCGTGGTCGGCGGACTCATCTACCCCCATCGCAATATCGGGCGATTGCTTGCCAATGCCGGTCAGAACCGCACAGGTATTGCCATCAAATCCGCATTCCGGGTTGTCGTAACCTATCGCCTTGACGGTCTTACGAACCACGGCGTCGATATCGACCCAGGCCGATGTGGTAATTTCACCTGCAAGCATTACCATGCCGGTTTTGACCAGGGTTTCGCAGGCAACGCGCGATGTTTTATCCTGTTCCAGCAAGGCATCCAAAATCGCATCTGAAATTTGATCGGAAACCTTGTCCGGGTGCCCTTCGGATACGGATTCTGAAGTAAATGTAAATGATTTCGACATGACCGAGTCTATTTAGTGGCGCATAGGCGCATTATGTAGCTTGTTGGGTAAAAGGCAAGAGACAGAGTCTTATTTTGAGGCCGATATGGAGAGCTTTTAACGGCAATTTTTAGCCCTTTGGTCTGAATTGGTAAGGCTATTATTTATTTAGAGTTGCCGTGGATTTACATTTGCGAGAGAATATCGCGCCTGCCGGAGCAGGCACAATTTGATTGATGTGCCTGGTGATTTAAGGCAGGACAAGATTTTCTTTAAATCCAGTATTGGCTAAACCCACTATTGGCGACGGGAAATAATGATAACCAGGCTCCCAGGAGTTTATATATGCCACCACGTAGAACGCTTGCCAATGCCATTCGAGTGTTAAGTATGGATGCGGTTCAAAGAGCTAATTCGGGCCATCCTGGCGCACCGATGGGAATGGCCGATATAGCCCAGGTGTTATTCGGTGAGTTCATGCACCACAACCCCAATAATCCGGAGTGGGTCGACCGGGACCGGTTCGTCATGTCCAATGGACATGGTTCCATGCTACCCTATTCGGTTTTACATTTATCAGGTTACGAAGTCTCGATTGACGATTTAAAGAATTTTCGTCAACTGCATTCGAAGACCCCGGGGCATCCCGAATACGGATATGCTCCTGGCATAGAAACCACTACGGGACCGCTTGGGCAGGGTATTTCAAACGCGGTTGGCATGGCCATAGCCGAACGTGCACTGGCTGCCGCATTTAACCAGGATAAGCATGCCATAGTCGACCATTACACCTATGTGTTCATGAGCGATGGCTGCATGATGGAAGGTATATCGCACGAGGCCTGTTCACTGGCTGGCACTCTCGGCCTGGGCAAGCTGATCGCTTTTTGGGACGATAACGGTATCTCCATTGACGGTAAGGTCAGTGGCTGGTTTGAAGATGACACGGCCAGGCGTTTCGAAGCCTACAACTGGCATGTTATCGAAGTCGACGGGCATGACGCCGATGCGATCAAGATCGCCATCGAAGCGGCCCGCGCCATTACTGCCAGACCATCATTAATCTGTTGTAAAACCATTATTGGATTTGGATCTCCAAATAAAGCCGGCGGACACGGTTGTCATGGCGCACCACTGGGTGAGGATGAAATAGCACTGACCAGGATCGAGCTTGACTGGCAGTATGAACCTTTCGAAATACCCGAGGAGATCTACCAGGCCTGGGATCATCGACAGGCCGGGCAAACCAAAGAAGACGCCTGGATTGCCAGGTTCGAGGCCTATAAACAGGAATATCCGGAATTGGCGGCAGAGTTTGAACGCCGCATGAACAGGCAACTGCCTGAAAACTGGGCGGAAGCCTCTGAAACTTTTATCGCCGAAACTGATACTGCCGCCGAAAGCAAGGCAACACGGCAGGCTTCACTGGCATCGATCGAAGCCTATTCGACTTTATTGCCTGAATTGTTTGGTGGTTCTGCTGATCTCGGCTGTTCCAATTTAACCGAATGGTCCGGCTTCAAGGCGATGCGGGCCGAATCGCCGGAAAGTAACTATATTAATTACGGAGTTCGAGAATTCGGAATGTCGGCGATGCTTAACGGTATTGTATTACACGGAGGCTTTATCCCCTTTGGTGCAACCTTTCTGATGTTTTCGGAATATGCCCGAAATGCCCTGCGCATGGCGGCAATAATGAAAATCCAGAGTATTTTCGTTTATACCCATGATTCAATCGGTCTCGGTGAAGACGGGCCCACGCATCAGGCTGTGGAGCAATTGCCGACGCTGCGCATGATCCCGAATATGCAGGTATGGCGGCCCTGCGACACGGTTGAATCAGCGGTTTGCTGGAAGGCCGCTATTGAACATCGCGAAGGCCCAAGTTGCCTGGTATTTTCACGCCAGGCTCTGGCGCATCAGACCCGAAGCGCTGAACAAATTTTGGCAATAGCGCGAGGTGGATACATATTGAAAGATTGCGAGGGTAGCCCCGATGCGATTATTATCGCCACCGGCTCCGAGGTCGAACTGGCCATGGGTGCTGCCGAATCTGAAGCCCTGGCGGAGAAAAAGATTCGCGTGGTTTCGATGCCGAGCACGACAGTTTTTGACAGTCAGTCAGATGAGTACCGAGAGTCGGTGTTGCCTGCTGCTGTGACTGCACGGGTTGCGGTGGAAGCCGCAGTCAAAGACGGCTGGTTCAAATATGTCGGATTGAACGGTGCAATAATAGGTATGACAACGTTCGGCGAATCGGCTCCTGCAAAAGAGCTGTTTGCCTATTTTGGATTTACCGTCGACAAGGTGGTCGAAGCGGTTAATAGCGTCATTTAAACCCGTGGCATTTATTTAGAATTTTACTTTATTTATATTTCTAACCACTAACCAGGAGAAATTTTGCATGACAATTCGAGTGGGTATCAATGGTTTTGGTCGTATTGGGCGCATGGTATTTCGTGCGGCACAAAACTTTGACGACGTTGAAGTCGTTGGCATTAATGATTTACTGGACCCGGAATACCTCGCCTACCTGTTACAGCATGATTCAGTTCATGGGCGCTTTGATGGTGAGATTTCGATCGATGGCAATACCCTGGTAGTGAATGGAAATCGAATTCGCCTGACCGCGGAACGCGATCCTGCCAGCCTGAAATGGGATGAAATCGAAGTTGACGTGGTAATTGAATCGACTGGACTATTTTTGACCAAGGAAACGGCACAAAAGCATATCGATGCCGGCGCCAAAAAAGTCATCATGTCGGCGCCGTCTAAAGACGACACGCCCATGTTTGTGTATGGCGTCAACGACGATAGCTATGCTGGTGAGGCGATCATTTCGAATGCCTCCTGCACCACTAACTGCCTGGCGCCGATTGCCAAAGTCATCAATGATAATTTTGGTCTCAAGCGTGGGCTCATGACCACGGTGCATGCCGCCACCGCGACTCAGAAAACTGTCGACGGACCTTCGATGAAGGACTGGCGTGGTGGTCGCGGTATTCTGGAAAACATTATCCCGTCGTCGACGGGTGCCGCAAAAGCAGTCGGTGTTGTATTGCCTGAATTGAACGGGAAGTTGACCGGCATGGCATTCAGGGTACCCACATCGGATGTTTCGGTGATCGATTTAACCGTCGAACTCGAAAATGACGCCAGTTACGAAGATATTTGTGACGCCATGAAGAAAGCCTCCGAAGGATCGATGAAGGGCGTGCTTGCCTATACCGAAGATAAGGTAGTATCGACTGATTTTCGTGGCGAGGCCTGCACTTCAACCTTCGATGCAGGAGCCGGTATCTCGCTGGATAGCAGCTTTGTCAAACTGATTTCCTGGTACGACAACGAATGGGGATATTCCTGCAAGGTGATCGAAATGGTCCGCGTTATCTCGCAGTAATCGGATAGCGACAGCGCTTTCCCACGCGCTACAGCGGGTGCTGTGCATGGTTTCTTAAACCTGGTCCAGGTTAATGCATTATGCGAGGATTTCCTTTATATTGAATAAAGTCTGGAGAATTCCATGCGCGTAATCAAAATGAGCGATCTGGACCTGGCCGGCAAGAAAGTATTGATTCGGCAGGATCTCAATGTGCCGGTAAAAGATGGCGTCGTCACCAGCGATTTGCGTATCAGGGCTTCTCTGCCAACCATTCAACACTGCGTTAATGCCGGTGCCCGGTTAATGATCATGTCGCATCTCGGTCGGCCAACCGAGGGTGACTTTGACGCTTTATATTCATTGCAAGCGGTTGCCGATTGCCTGTCCACGCTGCTGGGAAAAGAGATACCCCTGGTACACGATTACCTGGACAACACCCCCGAAATAACAAATGGTGATGTTGTGTTACTGGAAAATGTACGCTTCAATCCGGGTGAAAAAGCTAACGATGAAACGCTATCCAGGCAATACGCCAGTTTATGCGATATCTATGTAATGGATGCCTTTGGTACCGCTCATCGGGCGCAGGCGTCCACTTATGGTGTCGGCCAGTTTGCACCGGTGGCCTGTGCAGGGCCATTGCTGGTCGGCGAACTCGAGGCACTGGCCCAGGCCCTGGAGGACCCAGAACATCCTGTCGTTGCAATTGTTGGGGGCTCGAAGGTCTCGACCAAATTGACGGTACTCGATACGCTTTCTAAAACGGTCGATCAGTTGATACCCGGTGGTGGAATAGCAAATACCTTCATCGCCGCAGCGGGCTATAATGTTGGCAAATCGCTGGTCGAAACCGATTTAATTCCTGAGGCCAAAAGGCTGCTCTCGGTTGCGCGCGCAGCAGGCAAGGAAATTCCGATTCCGATCGACGTGGTATGTGGCAAGGAGTTTTCCGAACAGGCGCAGGCGACAGTCAAGCGGGTCGATGAAGTCGCCGATGATGATATGATATTTGATATCGGTCCACAGACAGCGGTTCGATTTGCTGAAATGATGCATAGCGCGTCGACCATCGTCTGGAATGGGCCGGTGGGTGTTTTTGAATTCGACCAGTTTGGCGAGGGCACCAGAAAACTAGCGCAGGCGATTGCGGCTTCCAGCGCATTTTCGATTGCCGGCGGAGGTGATACGCTGGCAGCGCTCGACAAATATGGTCTTTCGCATCAAATATCCTATGTCTCTACCGGTGGCGGGGCATTTCTGGAGTTTCTGGAAGGAAAACAGCTACCCGCGGTGGTTATGTTGGAACAAAGGAGTCAAGAATGATAGCAGCAATGCGTAGAACCAAGATTGTCGCAACTCTGGGCCCTGCTACCGAATCAGATGAGGCGCTCGACGCCTTGATCAAGGCGGGTGTCGATGTGCTGCGCCTCAATTTTTCTCACGGCAGCCCAGAAGAATACAAGGCTCTCGCCCAAAGGGTGCGTGCCATTGGAAAGGCAAACCATCGCCATCTCGGCATTTTGGCTGATCTTCAGGGTCCCAAAATTCGGATTGATCGTTTTCGTGAGGGTGTCATAAATCTGGCCAGTGGTGCCGATTTTTGTTTGGACGCTGAATGTGGCGTAAATGATGGCGACCTGAACCAGGTAGGTATTACCTATAAGTCGCTGCCTGACGAAGTAAAACAGGATGATGTGCTGGTGCTCGATGACGGGCGTATCGTATTAAAGGTTAAAAACGTCGACGGTGCCAGGATCAACTGTTCGGTGACGGTTGGGGGTGAGTTGTCTAATAATAAAGGCATCAACCTCAGGGGCGGTGGCTTATCCGCCGAAGCTCTAACTGAAAAAGACAAGCTCGACATTGTCACTGCGGCCAGCTTCGACGCTGACTTTATCGCTGTCTCTTTTCCGCGTAACGCCGATGATATCAATCGCGCGCGCCAGTTGTTACGTGATGCGGGTGGTGAGGGTGGAGTCATTGCCAAGATCGAACGCGCAGAGGCACTCGATCACCTCGAGGAAATTATCGAAGCATCAGATGCGGTGATGGTCGCGCGCGGCGACCTTGGCGTCGAAATTGGCGATGCCAATCTTCCGGCAGTGCAAAAGAAAATCATTAATATGTCGCGTAGTTTGAACTGTGTGGTTATTACCGCAACGCAAATGATGGAGTCGATGCGTGACAATCCTATTCCAACTCGCGCGGAAGTTTTCGACGTTGCCAATGCGGTGCTCGATGGTACCGATGCGGTGATGCTCTCCGCCGAAACCGCGACAGGTGCTTATCCGAGCCAGACCGTGCGGGCGATGTCGGATATTTGTCTCAATGCCGAACGACAGAGTCGTGCCAGCCGTTCATCGCATCGTTTGAATACCACGTTTAAACAGGTGGACGAGGCCATCGCAATGGCGACGATGTATACCGCTAATCACCTTGGCGTGCGAGCCATTGCATCGCTGACCGAAACCGGGTCTACCGCGCTGTGGATGTCTCGAATCAGTTCGGTAATTCCGATTTATGCGCTGTCACGTCACGAGTCGACCAATCGAAAGGTTAATTTATACCGTGGTGTATTCCCGATTTACTTTCCGACCATTCATACCAATCACGCAGAGGCTAACCAGGAAGCGGTGGACTTGATGAAAAAGCAAAAAGCTGTCGAAGACGGTGATCTGGTGATAATCACCAAAGGTGATTTGATGGGTACCGACGGTGGTACGAACGCAATGAAAATTGTTGAAGTCGGCAATATGGCGAAGTTTGTTGGATAAACCATTGAATACGATACCAGTGAGCGCAAGAACCCAGGGTTTCAGGGATTGGCTGATGAAAAAACTGACTGTAGGGGCTGGTTGTACCGACATTGGAATACAGGATAGGCACAGTGCATCTTTAAATCTTCGACATTATTCATTTTACTTTTCGTGGTTTCTACGACCTGGTTCAAAATAACCGCGGCAATGGTTAAATGGCGTGATTCTACCGCCTGGATCGTCATCAGGGCCTGGTTGATTGCGCCAATCTGGTCTTTGACGACGATGATTACGGCGAGTTGCAGGTGACTTGCGAGATCTGCATTTAAGCCGTTTTCGGCCAGTGGTGAGTAAAAACCACCGGCGCCTTCGACGATCAACAGGTGATTACTGTCGTCGAGCGAGCAGGCATCAATCAAAGCCGATATCTGCAATTGGCAACCCTCCAGATTAGCCGCCCTGGGCGGCGCCAGCGCGGCCTCGAAGCGGTAAGGTGCGATTCGCTGCATGGTTTCCTGGCCCTGGTTAGCCGCTTGCAGTTTGAGAGCATCCTGCGCTACTAAAACCGAGGATTCATCAGGTATACAGCCCGACTCTACCGGTTTTCTAACTTCGAGCTCGACGCCCTGCGAGCGTATTTGTCGAATCAGTTCACAGCCGATATAGGTTTTACCAACATCGGTATCCGAGCCAGTAATAAATAGTCCTGTTGAGGGTATCGCAATCATCACTTTATTCTGTCTGTCTATTGGGGACAGTTTACTTAAATACATTGCTCGACAGTAGAATTGTCTCTGAATTTTGATGTAATTAAGTAAACTGTCGCCAATAAACTCTTGGTATAATCTGCGTCCGATTTTTTTGACTAGTCTGCGGAATCGCAATGCAGGAAATCTCTGTCGGTCAGCGTTGGATCAGCGCGGCCGAACTACAACTGGGTATCGGCATGGTGGTCGAAGTCGAACACCGGACTGTGAGTATCATTTTCCCGGCTACTACTGAAACCCGTATCTATGCACGCCAGGGTGCACCTCTATCTCGTGTACGTTTCGCGCCGGGTGACTGGATACAAAATCAGCAGGGTGACGACCTGAAAGTTGTCGAGCTTGAAGAGTCTGCCGGTTTGATACTTTATCAGTGTGAAGATGCGGCCGGGCAGAAAATTGAGTTGGCGGAAAGTAAATTGAACAATTACCTGCAGTTGAATCGTCCTGCAGAAAGACTTTTGAACGGTCAGATTGACCGCAACAAATGGTTTACCCTGCGTTGCCACACGCGCGACATCGCCAATAAATTGTCGCAGTCGCCAGTTTATGGGTTGGCTGGCTGTCGCACCAGTTTACTTGCGCATCAGATGTACATAGCGCACGAGGTGGCGCGCCGCTATGCCCCTCGTGTATTACTGGCCGATGAAGTGGGTCTTGGCAAGACCATCGAGGCAGGCTTGATCATGCATCAACAATTGCTCACTGAGCGGGCAGAAAGGGTGTTAATCGTTGTGCCTGAGAGCCTGGTCCACCAGTGGTTGGTGGAAATGTTACGCCGGTTTAATTTGATGTTCAGCGTATTCGACCAGGAACGTTGTAATGCGATGCAGGATGCCGACGACGAGATTTATGATGAAACTGAAAACCCCTTCCTGAGCGAGCAGCTAATCATATGTAGCTTAGCGTTTCTGGTCGAGAATCCAGCGCGGGCGCAACAGGCCTTCGATGGCGACTGGGACTTGCTGGTCGTAGATGAAGCACATCATTTAGCCTGGTCAGCAGACTGCGTGAGTCTGGAATACCAGACGATTGAAGCACTGGCGATTAAAATCCCCGGTATATTACTGCTGACTGCGACCCCTGAGCAGCTGGGCAAGGAAAGCCATTTTGCCAGGCTGAGGTTACTCGATCCCAGTCGATTTTGTAATCTGGACATTTTTCTCGAGCAAGAGATTAACTACGGCCCGCTTGCAGATGTCGTCGATGCGTTGCAACAGGATGTTGAGATGGATGAAAATCAACTTCGGCTGCTGGATCAAACCCTCGATGAAGGTGACAACCGCAAGTGGCTGGATGCGCTTGATAGCGAGGATGCAGCGAATCGATGCGCGGCGCAGAAGGAACTGATCGAGCATCTGCTCGACAGGCATGGAACCGGGCGAGTGCTATTTCGAAATACCCGGCATGTGATTAAGGGATTTCCTCGACGAGAACTTCATGCTTATGCTCTTGGCGTAAGCGAAAACTGGCAATCGCAGATCGAGCGGCAAAGCGTTGACCCGGAGTTGCTATTAACCCCTGAGCTCATCATCGGTGGTACAGATAATTCCGCCTGGGCAGGCATTGATCCGCGGGTTAAGTGGCTGGGTGGTTTTCTGCTGGAGAATAAAAAAAATAAAGTACTGGTGATAACCGCTCATGCGCGAACAGCGCTAGCACTTGCCGATGCGGTTAAGTCCAATACCGGTATCAGGGCATCGGTGTTTCACGAGGGCATGAGCCTGGTCGAGCGAGACCGTGCGGCAGCCTGGTTTGCCGATCATGAAAGCGGCACACAGGTGCTTATCTGTTCTGAAATTGGTAGTGAGGGGAGAAATTTTCAGTTTGCCCATCATCTGGTTTTATTCGACTTACCGGTGAATCCAGACCTGCTTGAACAACGCATAGGCCGGCTTGATCGCATCGGTCAGAACGCGGTGATTAATATCCATGTTCCTTACCTGGAGGGTGGTGCACAGGAAATCATGTTTCGCTGGTATCACGAGGGTTTGGACGCATTCCAGCAAACCTGTCCGGCCGGTCATCAGGTGTTCGTGAAATTGCACTACGAATTGTTCCACCACCTTGAAAACCCTGGACTGAAGGTCGGACCATTCATCGAAAAAACCAGCCGGATGTATCGGCAGTTTAACCAAACTTTGCAGCAGGGTCGTGACCGCCTGCTCGAGTACAATTCCTGTCGGCCAATAGTTGCCGAAGCATTGATCGATGAAGCAATACAACGGGACTATGAGTTCGATATTTTCCAGTTCATGGAGAATATTTACGACTGCTATGGCGTCGACAGTGAAATTCGTGGTCAGGACTGCTGGGTGATTACACCCGGCAACAACATGCTCGCAAAAATGCCGGGACTGCCAGACGATGGTATGACCGTTACCTATAATCGTAACATCGCGCTGGCAAACGAAGATGTGCAATTTTTAAGCTGGGAACATCCCTTTGTTGGTAACGCGATGGATATGATATTGAGTAGTGAGTTTGGCAATACCGCCTTGATAGCGATCAAGTATCCCGCGGCTAAACCAGGTACCTTGATGCTAGAGTGTCATTTCCTGATGGAGTTTGCAGATGACAGCAAGCTCGAAAGCCAACGTTATTTTCCCAATAGTAGCGTGCTGGTGATAGTCGATGAAAATGCGCGTGAGCATGGTCATCTACTGGAGACGAATTCTATTCCTCGTATAAAACAACGAGTGGATACAGATACTTCGTTGAAAATTGTTAAAGCCAAACAGACGGAATTGTCGGCACTACTTGAGCTGTGTGGGCAAATAGCGCATCGACAGGTACCCGGACTGGTTGCCAGCGCAAGACAGCGTAGTGAGCAGGTTCTGGGGCGTGAACTCGATCGCCTGACTGCATTGCAAAAGATAAATGCAAATGTGCGTGATGAAGAAATCGAGTTTTTTCGCGAACAGCTTAAACAATTCGATGCGGCCCTGAAAAATGCCAGTCTCAGGCTCGATGCCGTGAGAGTGATGATTGCCGTCTAGGAGGCTGTCCGAGAATAGAAGGTCTACTGCGGAAAAGCTATTTTGGCCCATTATTTCGCTCATTTTCGTTGAATA
>SMUY01415183.1_pt1 | contig 12838 bp, 10 predicted proteins | sample 2456441 | NCBI WGS metagenome assembly SMUY01 (sample SAMN11095931, study PRJNA526329) | marine sediment metagenome | biome: Marine sediment; feature: Surficial sediment; material: Deep marine sediment; isolation source: Hadal surficial sediment | place: Pacific Ocean | collected 2014-11 | depth...
CGCTGATCTGGTCCCGCGCCTCCCCGTCAATGACCTCCAGGGCCCCGGTGAGGCTGGCCAGGTCGGAGCTGACCATGAAGACGCTGCGGTCGCGGACGTAGTGCAGCGTGTCGAGCCCTCCGATCATCTGGGCGGGGTCGGGCATGAAGGGCAGGACGTCGCCGAGGCCGAAGCCGTTGAGCTCGTCGGCGCCGTCGGCCGCGGCCTTGGACAGGTCGAGCGTGTGCACCGTCCGGCCGAGGATCTCCTTCTGCTCGGACTCCAGGTCGCCCTCCTGCTCGGCCTTGGCGATCAGCGCGTCGATCAGCGTCGCGGTCTTGCCGGCATCGGGCCCATAGTCGGCTACGAGCAGGAAGCCCGGCTCGACGGTGCCGATCTCACGGTCGCGGACGGGGAAGACCGCCAGCCCCACCGCCCCCCACGGCGGCACGAGGCTGTCCCGCTCGACGCCGAGCTCCTCGAAGAACTCGTCGAGGTCGCCGTCGACCTGCTCGAGACACCGCGTTCGCAGCGCCTTGAACTCGTCCGACTCCCACAACGACCACAGCGGCGTGCGCTTGAGGCGGTCGATCGATTGCTTGGTGCTGTTGATGCCCGCGATGAACACGCTGTTCGTGGGGGCGAGGCGCTCGATCGTGGGCGGGGCGGCAGTCAAGCCCGCCCCCGGCAGGCCGAGGGCCAGCGACAGGAGGGTCAGCTTCTTGATCACGGTAGGGTCCTCATCAAAGACGGCCCCCGCTCCGGGAGACGCCCTCGGCGGGGCGGGGTTATCGCCGGTCGTCCTTTCGGGCGGTCATCCCGTCTCTCAATTGCGGGGCGACCCCGAAGCTCTTTCGCGAAGGTGGCCGGTGGTAGTTATGACCGGAGTTGGGGTTGTTCTTCTCGTAAGCGAACGCCTCTCGATTCCGAATGAAGTCCTTCAGGTACCGGGTGGGGATGGCAAAGTTCAGGCCCTCCCCGAAGGGAATCTTCATGTTGGTGATGCCGATGACCTCGCCCCGGGTGTTGAAGAGCGGTCCGCCCGAGTTGCCGGGGTTGACCGCGGCGTCGGTTTGAATGTACGTCAGGCCGTCGAAGCTGCGCTGTGTCGTGGAGATCACGCCCAGGCTCAGGGTGCGCTCGAGGCCGAGGGGATTGCCGATGGCGAAGGCGGTCTGGCCGACCTCGATGCTCTCGTCGGCCTCGAGGGGCGCGAAGACGAAGCGGCCGTCCTCGGGATGCGGGATCTTGAGCAGGGCCAGATCGATGTGGTTGTTGACGGCCACGATTTCGATGTCCTCGATGACCATGCGCTTGAGCGTGCCGTCGGGCTGCGGGAACCACACGGTGGTCCGCAGGTTCGTCTCGCGCTGCACCACGTGGGCGTTGGTGATCGCGTAACCGTCGGCGTTGATGATCACGCCGGAGCCGAGGCCGCGGGGCGTGGCGACCATGATGACCGCCGGCCCGATACGCTTGGCGTGCTCCTCGGGGCTCAGCACCGGCAGGCTGCGGGCGGTGTGAAAGAGCGACTCGGCCGTGATCTCGACGGCGCCCCCCCCGTCGGTGGTCTCGACGTGGTCGATCTGGTCCACGCCCAAGGCGAGGACCTGCGGCCCCACGTCGAGCCAGACGGTCCGGTCATTGCGCTTGAGGACCGTACCCTCGAGCCTGGCGCCGCTCTTGAGCGTGACGACGTCCGCCCCCGCCGCCCCGACGAGCAGGGCGGCGATCCACGCCGCGAGCGGGGTCGCCATCTTGGTTGACCTGAAGCCCCTTTGAGCCATGCTTGCCCGGTCTCCGTTGATCGTGACAGTTTCAGCGAGTATACGATTGAAGCCGATAAGCGCAGCTGTTGAATCGGCCGATTCGATGGACATCTTGCGTGTTCTCGAAGGAGGAACCGGCTATGCCGCGCCCCGTATTCCGCTGCCTCTGCCTCTGCCTCGGCCCGCTCTGGGCCGCAGCCGCCCCGGCGGCGGGTCCGGTCCAGGAAGGGTCGCTGGCCGATTTCTTTGGCTTTGACGGCCTCGAAGTGGTGAGGATCGGCCCCAACGCCGGGCCGCTCACCCTCGCCGACCTCAACGGCGACGACGCCATCGACCTTATCGTCGTCAACAATCACGCCAGCCGGATCGAGCTGCTCTACCAGAAGCCGGACGCCAGGCCCGATGATCCTGCGCCCCCGCCCACCCGAGTCAACAAGCTGCCCGAGCACTGGCGGTTCGAGCGCCAGCTTCTCTCCGTCGCCCACCGGGTCGCGGCCGTGCTTGTCAACGACTTCGACGACGACGGCTTGATGGACCTGATCTACGCGGGGCTCCCCGGCGAGCTGGTCTTCGTCCGCCAGACGTCGCCGCGCGTCTTCGAGGTCGTCCGGCGGCACCGCGTCAAGGGCCTCGCCGCCAATCGCAACGCGTTCGCCATCGCCGACCTGATCGGCGACCACCGGCCGGAGCTCGCGAGCCTCGTCGACGGGGAGATCCACATCTGGCCGCTCGACGTCGACGACCTCGGCCAACCGGTGCGGCTCGCGGCGGGTCCGGACATGGTGGCCTTCGTGCTGGAGGACTACAACGGCGACGGCCGGCTCGACGTGGCCGGGATCATTCCCGAGGACCCGGCGCCGGTCCGCTTGTGGCTCGGCAGCGAAGAGGACGGCGTGGGCACCCTCGGTCCCCAGGTTCGCTTCGATCTGCCGCCGCTTCGCGAGTTCGAGGCCGTGCGCCTGCCGGGGGTGGACGCGGCGAGCATGGCCGTCATCGAGCGGGCTTCCAAGCGCATCGTCCTCTACGAGCTGGCCTCGCAAGAGATCGAGCCCGGCGGCCGCCGCGACGCGCCGATGCTGGTGCACAGCTTCACCGACGCCGGGAACCGCAAGCGCGACGTGGCGGTGGTGGACGTCAACGGCGACGGGCTCCTCGACCTCGTCGCCACCGACACCGAGGCCAACGCGGTGGTCGTCTACCGGCAGGTCGCCGGCAAGGGGCTGCAATCGGGGGTGCGCTACCCCAGCCTCTCCGACCTCAAGTACATCTCCGGGGCCAACGTCGACGACGATCCCTTCGCGGAGCTCTTCGTGCTCTCGGAGAAGGAGAGCGTCGTCGGCCGGTGTGACGCCGGTCCCGAGGGGATCCCCTTTCCGAAGCCGCTGGGCGGGTCGGAGGGATACACACCGGTGGCGATGAACCTCGTCGAACTGGAGCAGGGCCCCCACATCGCGGTCGTCGCCAAGTCGGGCCGCAAGTACGTCCTCGACCTGATCGACATGGCCGGCGAGCGGAAGACGATCGAGCTGGGCACCCAGAGCCGGTCCCCGGAGACGATCGTGGCCCTCGACGCCGACCAGAACGGTCGCACCGACCTCCTGCTCTTCCCGCGGGACAAGCCGATGATCATGCTCTACGCCACCGACGAGGGTTTCGAGCTCATCGAGTCGAAGGACATGGGCCAGTTCGGTCTGATCAAGGCCGCCACCCCCGACAACACCGCGGTCTTTGACCTCGACGGCAACGGTCACGAGGAGCTGCTGCTGGCCAACCGCAACTTCGTGCGCGCCCTCCGGTACGTGCCCGATCCGCCCGCGGGCATCAGCCCCGGCTGGCAGGTCATCGAGCAGATCAACGTGAACGACAGCGCTTCGGAGCTCGTCTCTCTGGCCGTGCTCGGGCGCCGTCTCGTGGTCGCCGACAAGGAGAACGAACGGCTCGTCGTCCTCGCGGCGGGCGGAGCGTCCCGACGGCCCGGCGAAGGTCAAGCCTGGCGGGAGGCAGAGTCGATCAACGTCCGCGGCTTTGCGTTTAAGTCGATTCACGCCGGCTCGTTCTCCGGCGACGGGCAGGACAACATCCTCGCGATCGGCGACGACGGGTTCGCGGTGATCCGGTTCGTCGGCGAGCGCCTCACCCTCCGGGAGTTCGCGGCCTGGCGCACGGACGAGGAGGACCGCCTCCAGCACGAGCTCGCCGTCGGCGACGTCAACGGCGACGGGTTCGCCGACCTGGTCTCGCTCGACGCGGGCGAGCAGATGTGCGAGATCTTCACCTTCAGCGAATCCCGCCGCCTCATGTACGCGGTCGGATTCCAGGTCTTCGAGTCGAAGATCTTCTCCGGCGGCCCCACCCGCGAGTACGAGCCGAGCGAGGTGTATGTGGCCGACGTGACCGGCGACGGCGCCGACGACCTGATCCTCCTGGCCCACGACCGGGTGCTGATCTATCCCCAGACGAGGCCGTGAAGATCCGAAGCCGGTAACCGCGGCGGGCGACGGCTCAGCGTTGCTCGATGGAGACGTAGGGCTGCTTGCGCGGACCGGTGTACTCACACCGGGGGCGGATGAGCTTGTTGTCCGAAAGCTGCTCGATGCAGTGGCCGACCCATCCCGCGATGCGGCTCATCACGAACATGGGCGTGAAGAGGTCGATGTCCAGCCCGATCGAGTAGTAGGTCGTGGCGGAGTAGAAATCGACGTTCGGGTAGATGCCCTTCGAGCCGACGGCCTCGTGCATGATCTGCTCGATGCGCCGGCTCATCTCGTAGAGCCGCTCGTTGCCCGTGTCGTCGGCGAGCTGCTTGGCGAAGGTCTTGAGGTAGGTGGCGCGGGGGTCGTAGGCCTTGTAGACCCGGTGGCCGAACCCCATGATCCGCTCCTTGCGCTGGAGCTTGCCGCGGACGTACGGCTCGACGTTGTCCATCTCGCCGATCTCCCTGAGCATGTGCATCACCGCCTCGTTGGCGCCGCCGTGCAGCGGGCCCTTGAGGGTACCGATGGCGGTGGTGATCGCCGAGTACATGTCGCTCAGCGTGGAGATGGTGACCAAGGCGGCGAAGGTCGAGGCGTTGAAGCCGTGATCGGCGTGGAGAATCAGGCAGACGTCCAGCGCTTGGCGCATCGTCTCGGTGGGCTTGGACCCGGTGAGCATGGTGATGAAGCTGCCGGCGATGTCCAACGAGGCGTCGGGCCTGATGATCTCCTTGCCCTTGCGATGCCGGTCGAAGGCGGCGATGAGCGCCGGCGCCCGGGCGAGCAGGCGGACGGCCTTGCGCTCGTTGGCCTCGGGGGACTGATCGTCCGCCTCGTCGTCGAAGAGCGCCAGCGTCGAAACCAGGGTGCGCAGGGCGTGCATGGGCCCCGCGGTGGCGGGCAGCCGCGTGATGAACTCCCACATCGGTTCGGGCAGGGGGTACTCGGACCGGATCCTCGCCGTGAAGCCATCCAGCTCGCCGCGGGTGGGCAGCTTGCGGTTCCACAGGAGGTAGACGACCTCCTCGAAGGTGGAGTGGCGGGCGAGGGCGTCGATGTCGATGCCCACGTACTCCAGGATGCCGCTCTCTCCGTCGATGAACGACATCTCGGATTCGGCGGCGATTGTGTTGGCAAGACCCCGGTCGATCATGGGAGCCGATTGGGAGGTGGTCATCGGTGGATCTCGGTGCTCCTATTGGAGGCAAACGGAGGCGACTGGAGGCCAACCCCGGGCTCGTTGGATGGGGCGAGCGCCACGCTGCCGGTGGCATCTGCCCTCGGCTCGCCCGGCCGACCCGCCGGGGTTCCGAATTCCGGCAACACTGGCTGGACCTGTGATCCTGATGGTACCGGCGGTTACTCTATCGAGCAATACGGCGCGGCGGCCGCTCATCGCCGCGCCGGCCCCCCGGATCCGGCATGATTCTCCACGGCAAATTGATTCTCGATCCGCGCGAGGCGCCGCGCCCCGGGTGGGTCCGCATCGAGGGCGAGCGCATCGCCGAGATCGGCGAGGGCAAGCCGGCCGAGCGGCCCGACGCCGGCGACGGAGGCGGCTACATCTGCCCCGGGTTCATCGACGCGCACCTGCATCTTCCCCAGATCGGCGCGATCGGCCGCGACGGCCTCGATCTCCTGCAATGGCTCGAGCGGGTGATCTACCCGGCCGAGCAGGGCTGGGCCGATCCGCAGCGGGCGCGCGAGCAAATCGACCGCATCTACAACCGGATGCTGCGAACCGGCACGCTCGGGTACGCGGGCTACCTGACGAGCCACCGGCACGGCTTGGTCGAGGTGATCCGGGCCGGCCACCGCCGGCCGCTGCGAGCGGTGGTCGGGCAGGTTCTCATGGATCGCAACGCCCCCGACGACCTGCTCGGGCACCCCCTGGCGCGGCTGGCGCGGTCGAGCCGCGGTCGAGTCACCACCAGCGTCAACCCGCGGTTCGCCGTGAGCTGCACCGACCGGCTGCTCGATCGGGCCGGCACGAGGTCGTCGGAGGGCAAGATCATCCAGACCCACCTCGCCGAATCGATCCCCGAGTGCGCGCGGGTCGCCGAGCTCTTCCCCGACGATCCCCACTACACGGGCGTGTACGATCGGCACGGTCTGCTCACCGAGCGGACCCTGCTGGCCCACGCCGTTCACCTGAGCGAGGACGAATGGCGGCTGATCACCGAGCGCGACTCGGTCGTGGTGCACTGCCCCACCGCCAACACGTTCCTGCAGTCCGGCCTCTTCGACCTCGACGCCGCCCTCGCGCACGGCGTGCGGCTCGCCCTCGGCTCGGACATCGCGGCGGGGCCCGACCTCGCCATGCCCCGCGTGGGCCGGGCGATGATCGAGGTCGCCAAGATGAGAGCCATGACCGTCGCGCCGAGCGCCTCGATTCCCACGCCGGCGGACGTCTGGCAGCTCATCACGCGGGGCAACGCCGACGCGCTGGGCTTCACCGACGCGGGACGCCTCGAGGCCGGTGCCGCCGCCGACCTGCTCATGCTCGCCCCCGTCACCGACGACGACGAGCATCTCATCGAACACCTGATCTACACGTGGAGTGACGAGTACGTCGAGGGATGCGTATTGAATGGGACAATGATTGACCTCAAGAAAGGGACTGAGGGACTGAGGGACTGAGGGCTCCGTCGCTACACTTCCCCCATGTTTATCCCCCTTCGGACAGACCGACCGCCGCGGCGCCGGCCGATCGTCACCGAGGCGCTGATCGTGCTGAACCTGCTGGTGTATCTCATCGGCGCCGCGGGGGCCTTCCTCGGTTCTTTCGAGAACCCGGAGGCGTGGAGCGACCTTGGGCACTTCGACCCGCAGGACTTCAAGGCCTGGCAGCTCGTGACCTACCAGTTTCTGCATGACCCGCGCGACATCTGGCACGTCGCCTTCAACATGCTGTTTCTATGGGTCTTCGGCTGCGCGGTCGAGGATCGCCTGGGCCGGCTCGGGTTTCTCGGCTTCTACCTGATCGGCGGGGCGATGGCCGCTCTCGCCCACGGCCAAGTCGAGGATGCTCCGGTGATCGGGGCCAGCGGCTCCGTCGCCGCCGTGAGTGGAGCGTTCCTGGCACTCTTCCCTCGCAGTCGAATCAAGATCCTGGTGATCTTCTTCATCATCGGGGTCTACAACATACCCAGCCTGTGGTTCATCGGGTTCTACTTCGTCGTCGACCTGCTCAAGCAGACCGGCGAATGGTTGGGGGCCGGCGAAGGCCACGTGGCCTATGCCGCCCACCTGGCCGGCTACGTCTACGGCTTCGCCCTGGCCTTCGTGCTGCTCGCCACGAAGACGCTGAAGCGCGAGGAGTTCGACATCTTCTTTCTCTTCACCCAATCCCGCCGGCGCGCGGCGTTCCGAGCCGCCAGCCGCCACGGGCCCGCGGGGATGTGGAGCTCCGCTCAAGCCGACACCGGGCAGCGCCTCCGCAGCCAGACCGAGTCTGCTGGGCCGCTGACCGAGGCCCAGGAGCGCCAGAGCCGCCTCCGCACCGAGATCAGCCGGCTGGCCGCGGCCCACGATCTGCCCGCCGCCGCCCGCCTCTACCGCCAGCTGCTCGCCGAGGCGCCGGACGCCGTCCTCGCCGAGGACCGGCAGCTCGATCTGGCCAGCCAGCTCTACGCCGAGCAGGATCACGCCACTGCCGCAGCCGCCTACGAGCTGCTGCTGACCCACTATCCCTCCGCGAGCGGCACCGGCGAGGTGCGACTCATCCTCGGCCTGATCTACGCGCGTCAGCTGGGCCGGCCCGATCGGGCCCGCGAGCTCATCGAGCTGGCCAAGCCGAAGCTGCGGGACCAGGCCCAAGCCGCCCTGGCCGACGAGCTGCTGGGAGAGTTGAGCCGATGACCCGCGCCGCGCTGGTCAACAAGACCCGTATCAAGATCTGCGGCATCACCTCGATGGCGATGGCCGAGGTCGCGGTCGAGGCCGGCGCCGATGCCATCGGGCTCGTCTTCATCGACGACTCCCCCCGCGCCGTCCTGCCGGGAGCGGCGTACCGGATCGCCGCCTCCCTGCCGCCTTTCGTCAGCGCCGTGGGCGTCTTCTGCGACCCTCCCGACCCCGAGCTCAAGGCGTGGCCCGGGCGGTGGGTCCAGCTGCACGGCAACGAGACCGAGCACCAGCTGCGCCGCGTGGCCCAGACCAAGCGGACCGTCAAGGGCTTCCGGTTCGATCCCGACCAGGTCTGGCGGTGGGACCGATGCGACCATGCGGACGCGCTGCTCATCGACGGCTCCGCCGGCGGGCGCGGCAGCGCGTTTCACCACTCCGATCTCGCCGAGCTCATGCCGCGCACCCACAAGCCGGTCATCCTCGCTGGAGGCCTCACGCCCCAGAACGTCGGCGAGGCGATCCGGATCGTCCGCCCCTTCGGCGTCGACGTGAGCAGCGGCGTGGAGAAGTCGCGCGGCGTCAAGGACCCCAAGCTCATCCGCCGCTTCTGCGAGGCGGTCCGGAAGGCGGATGCGGAGCTGATCACTGATCGCTGATCGCTTCTTTCTTCTTGCTCACCAACCGAATGCCTTCGATCCGCAGGTTCTTGTCGACGGCCTTGGCCATGTCGTAGAGGGCCAGGGCCGCGACGCTGACGGCGGTGAGCGCTTCCATCTCCACCCCGGTGCGGGCGGTGGTGGCAACGGTCGCCACGACGCGGAAACGCGTCGGCTCGCTGCGCTCGAAGTCGACCGCAACCATGTCCAGCGGCAGCGGGTGAGCGAGCGGAATCAGCTCGTCGCACCGCTTGGCGGCCTGAATGCCGGCGATCCGGGCCGTGGCCAGCGCTTCGCCCTTGGGAAGCTCGCCCGTCTCGAGCCGGTCGAGGGTCTTCGCCGAGCCGCAGAAGAACCCCTCCGCACACGCTTGCCGGCGAAGAGGCGGCTTGCCCCCCACGTCGACCATGCGAACCCGGCCCTGCTCATCGAGATGGGTGAGCTTGGCGTCGCGCGTCGTGGGTCTTGAGTCTCGAGTCATGGGAGTCTTGAGCCGTGGCTCATGGCTACTCAATCGTAGACCACAGCCCCGCCGACGATCGTAGCGACCTCCGGCCGAACCCTCGCTCTGGTGGCTTTTTTTTAGCGCTCCGTACGGCCCTCCGGGCCGACACTCGCTCCATTGCGCTCCGCGGCCGATTCAATCGGCCGCTGCGCCTGCACGCGAATGGCGTTCGACAGCGCTCAGTAGCCTCGCTCTGGTAGGCCGCGCCGCAATGTCGGCGGGCCTTGGCGGGCGCAAATCGCTACGCCTTGGATGAACCTGGGCTATCCTGACGGGACCTTGACCAAGCGATGCGGACAACCCGGCCGGGCCGCGGCCTCCTCGGTCGCCATGGGGCTGGTCATCGTGCTGGGCTGCCAACGAGACACCCCGACCGCCGCCCCCCCACCCTCGCCCGCAACGGCGGCAGCGACCGTCGATGCGGCGGCCGAAGCGGCGGCCGCGACCCGGCCGGACGCCCCCGCCGGCGAGCCCCCGATTGTGGCCCCGTCGGTTGCGGCCCCGTCTGCTACGGCCCCCCCGGACCCGCCGTCCCGCGATCTCAAGACGGCGTACTTTCTTGGGCTGACCGCGCCCAAGCCCGCCACCTGGATCGAGCATGCGGCCCGCGGGATGGGCCGCGTAGTCAACTACACCGTCCCCGGCCGCGACGGGAGCAACGCCGCCCACGTCGTCGTCTCGTTCTTCGGCCCCGAGGGCGCCGGACCGCAGGCGGCCAACATCGATCGATGGACCCAACAGTTCCGCACCAGCGACGGCGACCCCGTCGAGCCGATCGTCGAGGCGTTCGAGGTGGCGAGCATGCCGGTGACGCTCGTAGAGCTGGCCGGTGAGTACCGCCGGACAGGCGCCGCGTGGTATACCGCCGATCAGCTCCTCTTCGGCGTCATCATCGAGGCGCCGGTCGGGCCGATTTACATTCGGTTCTTCGGCGAGACGGCCACCGTCGAGCGAAACCGCGAGGCCTTCCTGGCGATGATCCGCGGGCTGCGCGCGGAATGAAGAAGGCGTGGCCGCCCCTCCGGTCCGACTGCCCGGCAACCCGGGATCGCTTCGATCTGCAGAGGCTCGGTGGCCATGAGGCGGTGGAGGCAATCATGCAGCGCGTGGCGGCGAGGTTTGCCCACGACAACCTCAACATGGCGGACGGTATCCGGGTGGATTATCAAGACGGCTGGTTTCACGTGCGCGCGAGCAACACCGAGCCGATCGTCCGGCTGATCGCCGAGGCCGGAACCGACGAAGGCGCCCTGGCAACTGCGAGACGATCGCCAGCGCCACGCGGTTGCGGCAGGCCACCCCTACCACGACGCGCTTGGCTCGAGGCTCGGATCCGGAAGTGGCAGTAGATCGAATAGGCCGTTGCAGTCGCAACCGTTGATGTTCAGGTAACGGCTGAGGAAGGCATGGAGGTCGGTGCGATCGATCACGCTGTTGCCGTCGAAATCCATCATCTCGCAACCCGGTTGGAATCCCCCTGCAAGGCACCCTGCAAACGCCAGGCAGTCATCACAGTCCAGGATCCCGTTGCCGTCGGCGTCGCCAAGCCGCTCGGGCGGGTAGATCGTCCAGGTTTCGTTGGAGGGCAGATCCGTCAAGGTGCGGATGGTCTGGCCGCCCGGCCAGGCCACGACGACTTCATCGGCGACGATCGCATCGTCTAGGCCGACATGGACGGTGAGTTCGTTTTGCCCCAGATAGCCGTTGCCGCCGGCGAGGATCTCGCGCAATTGCCAGCGAGCCCCGGTGCGGGTATCGATGTTCCCGCCGACTGCGAAGAGATTGGCCCCCTGGCCGACCATGTGGTATTTGATCCAGCGACGCTGGTGGCCTTCCTGGTTGATAAAGAGCTCGACATTGGCCCCAAGGTTGTTGACCAGGAGGTCGAGATCGCCGTCATTGTCCACGTCAGCCACGGCGGAGCTGAACGACACGCCGGCATTGGCAATGGCATTGGCCGCGCCGGCGACTTCGACGCACGGAAAGGCCCCGTTGTTGGTATAGAGCGAGTTGGGCAGGAACATGTTGTTGACGTAGAGGTCCTGGTACCCGTTGTTGTCGAAGTCGTAGAAGATCGAGCCCCAGGACGTGATCCAGTGGTCCACCCCCGCGGCGGCTGAGGATTCCACAAACGGCGGGATGACGGGACCGCCGTTCAGAAACAGCGGATTGAAGCCGTCTTCATAGCCGGCGAGGTTGGTGCAGTAGAGATCTGGCCAGCCGTTGCCGTCGAAGTCACCGCAGGCCACGCCCATGGAGAACAGGCCGAGGTCGGCCCCCGACCCGACGGAGACATTGACCAGCTGCCCGCCGTCGTTTCGCCAGAGCTGGTTGGGTCGAAACAGCGGCGGTAGATGGCCACGGTCATTCGACAAATACAGATCGACATCTCCGTCGCGGTCGTAGTCGAACCACACCGCCTGGAAACCCAGGCCCTCATCGTCGACGGTCTGGCCGACGCTGACGTCCTGAAACGTTCCGCCGCCGGAGTTCCGGTACAACTTGTTGTCGATCAGTTCAGTTCCGCGAACGATGCCGTTGTAGTTGCAGACGTAGAGATCCAGTCGGTTGTCTCCGTTGAAGTCGCCAAAGCACGCTCCGGTCCCGGCGCCGTCGTCGCCGACCTGGGCGGTGGCCGTGACGTCGGTGAACTGAAAGCCCCCGTTGTTCTTCACCAGCACATTGGACAGGCCGGTCTGAGTCAAGTACAGATCGGTGAGGCCGTCGCCGTCGTAGTCGGCTGCGGCGAAGCCGGAGGCCTGCGGGAGGAGGGGGATGCCGCTGGTCGACGAGCGGTCGATGAAGTACCCCGAGCCGTTGTTTTCGAAGATTCCGACGTGACCGTCGGCCGCCCCCAGGATGATGATGTCGGGATCGCCATCGCCATCCAGATCGGCGAAGCCGCAACCGAAGCCGAGTACACCCGCAGTCTGCGGATAGTCCTGCATGGTGTACACCACGCCGCGGGCCACTGCTTCTTCGGTATGCGGTACGATCGGTCGCGCCCCGACAACACCGCTCATCACGGCGATCGCCAGCGGGGACAGCCAGCGCCCCCGCGCCCCGATCGCCACGCGATCACCATCGCACCATGTCATGATTCGTGCCCTCCCACGAGTTGTTGCCTGCTGTCCCCCCGCCTCGCCGGCGCCCCCCCCACTGAAAACGCGCAGTCCGCACCCATGACGAACTTCTCCTCGCCGGCTGGGGCCGAAGGACAGAGCCGGCCATCAGCATGCCTTGTCCACTCCGCGGTGTCAACCCAAGTCTCTCAACTGCGTGCCGTGAATCGCGCCCGACGATTACCAGCGCCCACTGCAAGCTCCCATGGGGAGAAGGGACTGAGGGCGGCACGAAGCAGCTCGATCAGGTCCAGCGGCCACCCTCGGCATCTGCTCGGCGCCTTGAGCGCGACGAGGGCGCTGATCGGGCCGACCAGCCGTATGATTGTGGGAAGTTAATACGACAGCGCCATATGCACCCAAATGCCCGCTTTCGATGATTCCAGCACCCTCTAGGGCCTCTCAGCGGGGCGCGCCAACCAAGTGGCGCTGCAGTGACAGGAGCCACGCATGACCGAGGAAGCGAAGATCGTCGACACGGGCA
>SMUY01243447.1_pt1 | contig 12837 bp, 15 predicted proteins | sample 2456441 | NCBI WGS metagenome assembly SMUY01 (sample SAMN11095931, study PRJNA526329) | marine sediment metagenome | biome: Marine sediment; feature: Surficial sediment; material: Deep marine sediment; isolation source: Hadal surficial sediment | place: Pacific Ocean | collected 2014-11 | depth...
GCTCCTTACGGCTGAGGTGGGGAACACTCTGGCCGTCCACCACGACATCGCCTTGATCGGGGTGAATCAACCCATTGATATGCTTCAGCAGCACGCTCTTCCCGACGCCCGACGGGCCGAGCAACGCTACGGTCTCTCCCGCACGTACCTCGAAATCCACCCCGGCGAGCACAACCAGCTCGTCGTAGGCCTTGTGCACGTTCGTGAGCGAGATCACGGACGTACCCCGACCCAGCGGTCACGACCGACCATCCGCCTTCGAGCGTCATCGCGCGCTATCGCGAGGCCGCGTTGGCCGTCCGCCACCCTGCCCGTTGGCCCGTCTACAGCGTACGTTGCCCCTCCATGACCACACCGAAGCCTCCTTGCCACGCCCTCGCCTTCAAGCGACGTCTTCTGGCGTGGTTTCGGCGCGAGGGCCGCGACCTGCCTTGGCGCCGAACCAGAGATCCGTATCACGTGCTCGTCTCGGAATTCATGCTGCAACAAACGCAGGTCGCTCGTGTGACGCAGTACTACGGCAGGTTTCTCAACCGCTATCCCACCATCAAGGCATTGGCCAAGGCTCGCCCCAAAGCGGTTCGCGAGGCGTGGGACGGTCTGGGATACTACCGCCGGGCCGCCAATCTGCACTCGTTGGCCAAAACCGTGGAGCGGGACTACGGCGGCAAGATCCCCACGAGGCCTGCAGAGCTGCGCCGCTTGCCGGGCGTCGGCGCGTATACCGCCGGCGCCGTCCTCGCATTCGCCTACGAGCAACCCGCCGCCGTCGTCGATACCAATGTGGAACGTGTAATCCGGCGAGCTTTTCACCCCAGGTGTGCGACCGACGCCGCAGCGAGCCGCAAGATCACGGAGACGGCATCCGCCCTGCAACCCAAGTATGGACGAACCGCGTGGGAATTCAACCAGGCGTTGATGGATCTTGGAGCCATGATCTGCCTGGCTCGCTCGCCCCGTTGCCCGCAATGCCCCGTCCGTCCCGTGTGCAAGACGGGTCGCCGGACCAAGTAGGCGCGCCGCCGACCGGTTCATCTTTAATCTCCTCATGGCTCCAGCATCACGCTGGCAAGGATCGTGTTCAGTAAAAGCACCAACACCGACGTGCTTACCACCGCCCCGGTGGTGGCACGTCCTACACCTTCCGCTCCATGCGTCGCATTAAACCCCATGTAGCAAGGGACGATACCTATCGCGAGGCCGAAGAAAAAGGCCTTTGTGAGGGAATACCACACATAGAACGGCTTGAAAAAGTATCGCGCACCGTACACAAAATCCGCGGTGGACATATCCATCGACCCCTGGGCGGCAATCCAGCCGGCAAAGATCGAGACGCCCACGGCGAAGACGTTCAACACCGGAACCATCAAAGCGACCGCCACGATACGCGGCAACAGCACGTGCGTCACGGTCGAGCGGCCCAAACTCTCGAGGGCATCGATCTGCTCGGTCACTCGCATCGTGCCCAGCTCTGCCGCGTTACGGGCCCCGATACGACCGGCCAGGATGAGCGCCGTCATCACCGGCCCGAGTTCGGAAATGAGAGTGGTGACCACTACACCAGCAGCAAAATACAACGGTATGCCCGGTGTGATCTGATAACCGGCCTGAAGCGACGTGACAGCGCCCGCGAACGACGCAGTAATGAACACGATGAACAAAGATCCGTAGCCGATGGTGACCGCTTGCTCGATGGCCGGACGCAGCCAAATCCGCCACTCCACCAATCCACGTATGAGTTCGAAAACGAACAGGGACAGGCGCCCGACATGGTGTGCGCCGTTGAGCACCGCACCGCCGACCAGCCGCCTCGGGTCCATCGCGACTTGGATCTTGGCCACCCTCAGTTTCCCTTTGTGGCTCCGCGCGCCCGATCGCGCATCATCACATCACCACTACGAAGAAGAGCGACAAGACCACCAACACGGCGACCACGTGCACTACCATGGCAAGCCGCCGCCGCATACCCCCAAACGACGGCGGCAGCTCGCCGTCGGCCGCGGCGTCCGCCATGCGGGCCATGTGGGTCGAGGTAGGAAGCGCCACGAAGAGAACCAGCACCCCGGCAACGAGCCCTGCGACCTGCATGACCCAAATGGAGGGCTGGGCCATCACCTGGCTCCCCGCTCGCTGAGCGAGTGACATCGTCAACACCAAACCGGTAACAACCGTGAGGAGAGCACCCGGACCCACCACTAACGAATACAAGCGGCCAGCCCACCTGAAGGCAGCGTTTCGTTCGGCTCCCGTGGCGGACCTAGCACTCACGCTCAGCACCATCGCTGCCACCATACCGCCAATCCACAGGGCCATCCCCAAGAAATGTACGAAACGAATCAATAGCATGAGCTAGGCACCCTCGGAAACCGGTTCACACTCGATTGGCACACGGCCGGCGAATCCTCCATCGACCTCGTGCCAATGCTCTACCGCCGCTTCACCATATTTCCAGCAAAGCATGATGTCGCGCCCTTCTCGTGTGGAGTAGAAATCGACCAACCCCACCTCGAACCCTTTGAAGACACAGCCAATCTGCGCGAGTTCCTTCAAATACCCGGTGATACGGTGAGCCGCTCCGTCAACCTCTTCGCGCAGCGAAATTTGCGCAGCCGACTCGCCGTTCTCTCCCGTCTCCCCAGCTGACAACAACTCGTACTGCCGCATGCGGTCGGCCCAGATCTCATGGTCGGCAAGGATGTCCGCAACCACGCGCTTCACCAACGGCAACGTGTTGTTCGCCTCCTCGACCGTGAAGAACTTCGCCGCTGGTTCCTCTTTAGTCACTGGCGCATACCCTCCGCAAAGGCGCCCGGTCCGATCCAGCGTTTAGGTTGCCGCATCATACGCTTCGGCTGGGCCGCATGCAGTAAACTACCATCCACCGAATCACAGCGCTCGGCCGCGCAGCCGCGCTGGTCACAACGGTAACGCGGTCACGGGCCTGCGGGTTTCACCGCTCATCGGGGCCTCCATTCACACAGCGCGCGGTATGCCGCGCGGTAGCCGCTCTCGACGTAACCCACCACACCTTCCACCGCAAACGTGGTGCGACCCCCCAAAACAGGCTGAGCCAACACCAGCGTGTCTCGCCGCTCGCGCGTCCAGCGAGTGATGACCTCTTCGGCCTGTGCGGCCATCATGATACGCATGGCTCGCCGGTGGGCGCCGATCAATCCGGGACTGGTGCCGTTTGCGCCGGACAGTGTCGGGCCGACGTTGACTCCAAAGACGAGATCCGGATCGAATTGGGCGGCGACATCGAGCGGAAAGACGGCGCGCACCCCCCCATCCAGGTACTGCCTGTCACCTATCCGCACGGGCGGGAAATACAAGGGAAGCGCACACGACGCGCACAGCGCGTCCACGAGCGGAACCCGTGACCGTCCTCCCGCGCCGAACAGTACGAGATCGCCGCTTTGCGCGTCAACCGCCGTCACGGTCAGCGGCGTCTGGAGATCGTCGAAGCCGCGGGCCGGCACCAGCATCTCGACGGCTTCCCGCCACACGCCGTCTTGAAACAGATGGCTCGCAAACGGGCCCAACAAGGCGTGGGGAGACAGCGCGGCGAAATCTCGCCGGGAAAGCGTAGTGATACGCCTTAGGACCTCTTCGTACGGCAGGCCACTGGCAAAACTCGCCGCCACCACCGCTCCGATTGATGTCCCAACAAAGTGTGCCGGCTGCAGCTCCCAGTCTGCCAGCGCCCTGACCGCCCCCACATGAGCCGCCCCCTTGGCCGAGCCGCCGCTCAGGACGCAGACCACTCGGGTCACCCACTACCTCCGGCGCGTTGCGCCAGTCGCCGATCGCGGCGGGCCTCCGCGCGCACGTACCGCTTCTTCTCGGTCTCGGTCTCGGGAATCAGTCCCGGGACGGGGACCGGGCGGCCCCGCTTGTCGATCGCGACATATGTAACGTGACAGCTGTTGGTGTGGCGTCGTTGGCCGGTGATCAGGTTCTCCGCTTCGACGTATACCCCGACCTCCATCGACGTGCGCCCGACGAAGTTTACGCTCGCTTTCGCCGTGACGAGTTCACCCAGATGGATGGGTTCGTGGAACACTACGCCGCCCATCGCCACGGTTACCGTCGGCTGGCGAGCGTGCCGAGTCGCGGCCACCGCCCCCACCAGATCGACCAGCGACAGAATCACGCCACCGAACACGTTGCCGTGGTTGTTGGCCATGTGCGGCATCATGAGTTCGCTCATCACTGCCTGCGACCCGGATACGGGACGCGGAGAAAGATCACGTTCAGCCATGATTGGTCGCGGTAAGTGGTGAGGACGGCGTCAGTAATCGACCGGCCGCAGATAGTACTCGCCGATCGCGGTCTGGCTGACCATCGCAACGGTGGGCAGACGACGCTTCCAATGTGTGGACTCCAATCTCTTCTGCACAACGGCAATCTCGTCGCTGTCAAATCCCCCTGCCGCGACCGCCTCTGCCGTGTCACCCCGCAGCAAGTGCCACAAAATAAGGTCCGCACGCGCATAGGAGATGCCCAGATCCTGCTCGTCTGTTTGCCCGACAATGAGATCCGCTGTGGCGGGTTTCGAGACGATTTCCTCAGGCACACCCACGTGGCGGGCCAGAGCCCACACTTGGGTCTTGAAGAGGTCGCCCAGCGGATTTACGGGAGGGGAATCGTCGGCGTGCCATGTGAAGTATCCCAACAAACGCTCGGTCTTGTTTCCGGTTCCTATCGGCAGCGCCGTGTGGGCCGCGGAAAGGTCGAACAGCGTTATCATCCGAACTCGGGCCATGACGTTACCCAACCGGGTCTCGTCTGGGGGCGAAGTGGTCGCCCCGGCATAGCCATCGACCGCTGCCGTGATGTCAATTGTTTCGAATGGGATGCCCAGCAGCTCCGCGACCAAAGCGGCATGCTCGAGGCTCTCCTTGCTAGACGATGCGTACGGCATCGCAACGCCAATCACGTTCTCTTTGCCGAGGGCTCGGGCGGCGAGGAACGCCGTGAGAGACGAATCTACGCCGCCGGAGAGACCCACGATGCCCGTCTGGAAGTTCCGACGAATCGTGAACTCCTCGCGCAGAAATGCCACGAGCCAGCGCTCCAGCAGTTCGGGGTCGATCGCGAGTGGATCGGACTCGGCACCTTGCTCGGTTACACTGAGGTTTGCCAACGCGGTATCGCCGGCAGGGACGGTCGCACTCCCGTCATCAAAATCGTGTTCTTCCTGCCCGTTTGGGTGCAACGAGTTCAGCAGGTTGGGCATCTCCGCGCGAAGGGCCGACAACAACGGCTGCTCCGCCCTGACTCGGGTCACCTCGCTATCGCTGAGTTCCGCAACCACGAGCGACTCCTCGAACAACGGACCTCTGGTCACGACTTCGCCATCGGGCCCTACGATCACCGATGCACCCGGGAAACCCTTGCCACCCTCGAAGCCAACCAGCTGCGCCATGAGGACGTACACGCCGTGCTCCGCCGCGATGGTCCGCGCGAGACGCTCCCACCGCTCGAGGCTGGCCGGGATGGACGGCTCTCCGTCCTCTTGCACCACGACGCGAGCCGCGGTCGTACCCCGCGCGGGTGATGCGCTCGGGACGAAGAGGAAACGGGCTCCGTCAAGCGCCGCGAGAGTGGGCATGAGCGAATGCCATGCGTCCTCACAGATCACGATTCCCGCGCGGCCCCACCTCGTATCGAACGCCTTCACTCCGCTCCCGGGCTGGATGAAACGGCGCTCATCGAATACTCCGTAGGTCGGGAGGAACACCTTACGGTGAATGTGGCGAATCTGCGCGTCGTCGCCTCCCAGCGACGCGTACATGGCCGAACTGTGATAGTGGTTCTTGTATTTCTCGTAGAACCCCACCACCACGTCAAGCGGTGGGGCCTGCGATTCGCGGTGTTGGAGCTGCAGATCCTCGAACAGTGTTCCGGCCGGCACGGCTACGTCGCGCACACCACCCTCGAGGAAATACCCCGACGTCGCCGCTTCCGGAAACACAAGGATGTCAGGTGGCGCGGCGCGGTTCGCTGCCTGAGTGAAGACGGCTCCCATCCGTTTCACGTTGGCAGCGTACTGAGCCTTGGCCGGGCGGAACTGGACGATAGCCACCTGGGGATTCGGCATGCCGGAAAATAGCCGGGCGGAAGCGGTTTGGGGCCCTCAGCGGGCAGGGGGCCGACTACGGCCTTCCGGCCGTCCTAACAGCCTGCGCCTAACGGGCCGCCGGCACCGCGTCCGGCAGGAACAGCGATCGGCCGTGCTCTTCCCGCCCGAACCGGTAGATGACGGACTGAATGTCCGGGGAGCGCAGGAACGCACTCAAAGCTCTGCCGCCTTCGGCGTTTACCCACGGGAATCGCTCGGGATTGGTGACAACCACATGGTAGGGGTTCAGGAGGGCTGGATCGTCCTCGACGAAAATGCGCAGATCCAGGGGCGCTTTATGAGCCAGCAGCGTTCCAATGTCGCTAATCGTGTAAGCCCGCAGTTCGTTCGCGATCTGGAGGGTAGCGCTCATTCCCTGCCCGGACTCTCTGTACCATTCTCGGTCGGTCTGCAGACCCGCGCTCCGCCACAACGCCGCTTCTTTGACATGGGTCCCAGACTGGTCGCCGCGTGACACGAACAAGGCCCCCGCCCTGCCGATGACCTCCAGCGCGGCCGCCGCGGTCACCGCCTCGCGAGCGCCGGCTGGATCGGCTGTCGGGCCCACGAGCACGAAGTGATTGTGCATCAACGGCTCGCGCTCGATCCCATAACCGTCCTCGACGAACCGGCGCTCGCCCTCCGGATCGTGTAGGATCAAGACATCCGCATCACCGCCGCGTCCGAGGGCCATCGCCTGACCGCTTCCGACCGCAATCACGCGAACCGTGACACCAGTCGTTCGCTCGAAACGCGGTAGCAGGTGAGTCAGCAAACCTGCATCTCTCACCGATGTCGTGGTGGCGAGGATCACGTCCGAGCGTTGTTGGGCTGCTGCCGGCACGGCTAGCACGGCAACCAGCATCATGAGGGCAGGGCTGGGTCTTCCAAGCGCGAGCATGTCGTTCATCCTAGCGTCCGTGACCAACATCCGAAACGGGCTCGACGACGTCCTGCACACCCCAGCATCCAACCGACTCGATTGGCTAGACCCTTCCCTGCCCCCGGCCCGGGGGTCTAGGCACCGGACGGAACGGTGCGTCATCGACCCCCTCCAACACCGTATCCTGCGGATTCAGTGGCACCGGAATCGGCGCGCCCTCGGGACCCGGTCGTCCGCCTCCAATGAAAGACCCCAGAGCAACCGACGCCGCGACCATCAGCGTGAACAGGATTGCTGTCATTACCTTGCGTTTGAAGCTCGGTGTGATGCGGGATCGGAGCTCAATGTTCTCGCGGTTGAGCGATGCCTTCTCCGCGGCCTTCTCCACAGCCGCCTCGAGGTGGGACAGCTCGATCGGCTTGGTGAGAAAGTTCTCCGCACCGTGGCGCATCGCCTCCACGGCGTTCTCGATTTCGCTGTCGCCGGTGAGCATGATCACCATCGGCCGCTTCGGACGAAGTTCTTCCAACACGTTGAGGCCGCTGATGTCCGGCATGTGGAGATCCAACACCGTCACGTCCGGCGACACCCTGTGGAAGGTTTTGATTCCTTCACGGCCGGTGAGGGCCGAGAACGTTTGATACCCCCGACTCTCGAAGTACTTGTTCAGTACCCGAATGATGCCTTCGTCATCATCAATGAAGAGGATTCGACGTGCCGTCATGTTGCGTTTCTAAATGAGAAGAATTGCGTTTGGGTCCTGATCGCCATCGGTTCTACGAACGCCTGTCCGAGAAGGCGCTGCATAGCTCGTACACTGTGCGGACTGTGGCCCTGGTACTGATTGTTGAAATACCCATACACAGTTTCGGCGCTCTCGGCAAGCAGCTTTAGCGTGTCCGCCCAGATCGCCAGCTCCGACTCGCAATCCCGCTGCGGATGGGAAAAATTCGTAAACCGCACATCCGAACCCATCCAACGCACATATGAGAAATCGGCGGTTGGCTCGGCGGCTGCCTCCAGCATTCGTGAGCGTCGTACCCAACGGCCATCTACCAAGGTTAGTGCAACATTGTGGTCGCGCAACGTTGTGAGCGTTTGCTGGTCCAGCCAGCCCGGGTGTCTGAACTCCACGGCCCACCGGTGGTTGCGGGGCAACCTCGCCACGAAGTTCCGCAGCGCCAGTCTGGTTTCCGGTGTGGGTACGAAATCTGGCGTTAGCTGGACGAGCATCGGTCCCAACGAGTTTCCGAGCTGGCGCACCCGGTCGACGAACTTGTCCAAAGTAGCTTGGCAGCCCACCAATCGACGACCGTGCGTTATCTCTTGTGGCACCTTGAGGGAAAAAACAAAATCGCTCGGTACTTTCGCTAACCACCCGCCGATAATCGGTTCGGCCGGAATCGCAAAGAACGTTGCGTCGACCTCGAGCGTAGAGAACATCCTGCCGTACCACTGGAGCATATCCGCCTTGGGCGTGTCCGGCGGATAGAAGGGCCCCACCCACGCTCGGTAGCTCCAGTTCTGAGTACCAAGGTGAAAGGCCGACACTACGTTTCTGGCGATGCGGTCTTGCGATCCCAGTACATCCGCATTTCAGAGATTCTCCCCTCCTCCGTCTCGCAGTAGAGGGCCCCGCGGACGTCCATCCACTCGCCACTTCGTCTCCGCCGAAACCGGCAGCGGAATTCTACGCTGAACCATGGTCCGGCCACGAAGATCTCCCCCGCTTTGAACGCGATCTCCGCCTGCTCCCGGGGGATGTCCTTCCAATATTCCGCGATCGCATCGCGGCCACGAAGCGGGTTGGCGAACGGGTCTGGCCGAAAAACCGCGTCGTCGGTAAATACCCCAGCCATGCGGTCGCTCTTGCCTTTTTCCCAGCCCTTTCCGAACTCGTCGATGAGCGCGGCATATTGCCTCTTGGGTTCGAGCGGTCGAGCTTCAGGCTGTGATGTCGCAATCAAGTGCTCTCCTCGGAGTCACATCTCCAATCAAGCTTAGGACCGTGGCCTCGCCGACGCCAGGCTTCCGGCACCCCGCAGAACGGTCGTGAGATGGCCGCGGCGCGTGGTGATCGACACGGATCCAGGCATCGACGACGTTGTCGCGCTCGCGCTCGCTGCGCGGTGTCCCGAAATCGAGATCCTGGCCGTCACCACAACTTATGGAAACGCGCCGCTGACCGTCACAACTCGGAACGCCCGAACGATTCTGCGGCTCAGTGCCCATCGGGACATCCCCATCTTCCCAGGAGCCGACCGGCCTCGCTCCCGTGCCCTTGCCACCGCACCGGAGACGCATGGCGTCTCCGGTGTGGGCTACGCCCCGGTCGATCCTCCCGCACCGATCGTCGTCCCTGCCAGGCCCGCCGTGCTGTGCGACGTGCTCAATATGGTTTCTCGCCCGGTCACGCTCGTCACGCTCGGTCCCCTCACGAACCTCGCGGCTGCACTCGAGAAGGACGAGGCATTGGTGAGACGGCGCGTCGCCCAGCACATCGGCATGTTCGGTAGCCTCCGCGAGCGAGGAAACACCAACCGATGGGCCGATTTCAACGCATGGTCCGACCCCGAGGCAGCAGACATGGTGGTGCGCTGCCAGCTCCCTACACACATGGTTGGACTCGACGTCACCAGACAGATGACCGTATCGTCGAGTGAAGTGGACGACATCGGTCAATCGTCGAGCAAGTTGGCGCGTTGGCTGGCAAGCGCGATGCGGTTCTATGTGGAATTCCACCGCAGTCAAGAGCGGCTCGACGGGTGCGTGATCAACGACGTGCTGACGATCGGGGAGTTGATTGCTCCCGGCATGCTGCGCTTCGAGAAGGTCCCGATTCGCGTTGACCTTGACGAAGGCGAGCATCGCGGTCATACAAGGGGGGGCCCGGGAGAGTCCTCCCGTCCGCTCCAGGTGGCGACCGACGTGGATGTGTACGCGATGCGCCACCTACTGACGCGCGTGTTTGGCCGAAGCTGGTTCGAGCGATTTCACCAGGAGGATCTAGCATGAGCGATGCACAGGTCCGAGTCGCGGTAGTCGGGACCGGCGACATCGGTCGCGGCTGGGCGGCGTTAATCGTGGCAGCGGGGTGGCCGGTTGCACTCTACGACAGCAGCGAGTCTGCCCTCGACGGAGCCCCCGCCGAGATCGCCGCCCGAGCCCGGGCGTTGGTCGATTTACACCGAGCGGATGCCGCGACCGTAGAAAACGGCATCCGGCAATTGACGCTCGGCCGGAGTCTCCTGCAGGCATGTCGCGACGCACAGTGGATCATCGAGGCCACACCCGAGGACCTCGGCGCGAAGCAAAAATTGATCCAGTCGTTCGAGAGCGTCGCACCGGACGCCCGGGTCGTGTCCAGTTCGTCCGCGGCGGTCACTACCAAGGACCTCGTGGCCCGCGCGGTGCGGCAAGACCGCTGCATGATCGTTCATCCGCTCAATCCTCCGGAGCTGATTCCGCTCGTCGAGGTGGTGCCCGGACCCGCCACCGACGGCACACTGACCGAGCTCATGAAGGGATGGCTCCGCGCACTCGGTCGCATTCCGGTGGTGGTCAAGAAACCCGTGCTCGGCAACGTGGTCGGCAGGATCTCAGCAGCCATGTGGCGTGAGGCCATCGATCTGGTCCTCAACGGAGTGATCGATGTAGACGACCTCGACCGTGCGGTCTCTCTCGGCCCGGCCCTCGGATGGGCGGCCGCCGGACCGCATCTCACCTACCATCTAGCGGCGGGTGACGGCGGCGTCAGAGTTTTCTTCCAGCAGCTACTGCATACGTTCGAAAATATTTGGGCCGATCTCGCCGATTGGAAGCAACTCGATGCCGATCAGCAGCACGCATTGATTCACGACGTCGAGCGCGCTTACGAAGGGAAGCTTTCGATGATTCGGGGAGCGCGGGATCGCCGACTTGCGGCGATTCTGAAAGGACTCGAAGATGCACGTGGCTGACAGCGAGGCGCCCTGACCATGGTGACACTTCCCACCCAAGCAACGCTCAGGGGAGGGTGGGTTCCTCTAGTTGTTCGCACTGCAGCGAACTCGCCAGCGCGAACCCGATCACCTCTTTCCGGCCGCCATCCAACTCGATAGTGACCGGCCCGTTGAATGGCTGTCGATCCAGTACCCGGAACTCGGCGCCAGGCCGCAGACCCAACGAAGCGATGAAGCGCAGCCTCTCCGGATCCGCGTCACCGATCATTCGAAACCGTCCTGCGAGACCCACTTCGATCTCGGTCATCGGTAGGTACCGCGTCGGGTCGATCGTGCCAGCGGCCGATGGGATGGGCGCGCCGTGGGGATCGTGAGTGGGGTTGCCCAACTTCACAGCCATCCGCTCGACCAGGTCGTCCGACACCGCGTGCTCCAATCGCTCCGCTTCTCGGTCCACGTCGTCCCAGTCGTATCCGAGGTGTCCAATGAGATAGGATTCCAGGATCCGGTGGCGCCGGAGCATTCGCAGGGCCTGTCGCCGCCCTGCCTCGGTGAGTTCGACACCTCGGTACGGGACGTGCGTCACCAACTCGGCGTCGGCCAAGCGCTTCACCATGCCGCTCACCGACGGCGGCGCGATCGCAAGGGCGTCCGCGATGGCGCTCGTCTGCGCCGATCCAGACTCCAACTCCAGCTTGTAGATGACCTTCAGATAATCCTCGATCGAACGCGACAGGCTCGGACGGTCCACCGAGTTGGGCATAGATGAAACTCGCTCTTAACGAGGAAAAAACTAAATTTATGCCAGCCTAAATTAGCCCTTGTCGCAATGGAAAACAAGCATTACGGCTTCATTCCGAGCAGAGTTGCTACGATGCGATACGTGATTCCCCAAACCACCTGCTCGCCCAACACGAATGCGTCCACCTTGCGTTTCTCCTCCCGGATCACGACCTCCGCCGGTCGGCGGCGCTGTTGCAACTCGAGAAGCGAGACCCACAGGTGAGCCGCCACCTCGCGGGTCGGGATGACGGCCGGCCTGAATTCCAAGCCGAACACGAACGGCCGCACGACGATCTCAGGGAGCACCTTGATGTTCGGGAAAAGGTCGTCCAGTTCGCCGAGCAGGGAGTTGGGTGGAAGCTCTATGCCGGTTTCCTCCCAGGTTTCTCTCCTGGCGGTGTCGAGTAGGCCATCGTCGGTTTCTTCCCGCCGACCTCCGGGCAGCGCCATTTGCCCCGACCAGGGGTCTCCGGAACGCTCCGCCCGCTCTATGAGCAGCAGTTCCAGTTCTTCTCCGGCGCCCGGCGCCAGTATCAACGCGACAGCCGCCTCCCGCGCATCCGGCCGATGAACGCGCTGCGGGGGCTGGGCACGCAGTCGCACCTTGATGACATCGAAGGGAGCGGTCATGCGTCACCGATTTGGAACGCGGCTTGTCGAGATATTGCAGCAGACGTAGGCACCGGACTTATGTATATTGGTTGCGGTCGTTAAGGGTGCCTGATTCGAGAGCGGGGGGACCTATCTGGAATAAGTTAGCTGTTGGAGTGCTGGCTGTCGCCGTGATCGCCGCTGCTCGTGCCTGGCTCGGCCGGGAACAACTGCCGGAACTTCCGCTAGCCGAGAAGGACAAGCCAAACGAAATCGAGGAGTTGTACGCGGCCGGCCTCTAGCCACAAGTGAGAGCGGCCCGGCTCGGTTCGCTCCTCATATCAAGTACCTGGAAAACCAAGCCACCGTTTCTCCCATCGCGAACTTCAGTTCCGGAGTCAACCCGGCCCACGGGTGCTTGCTCCCCATCGTGTGGGCGCCTCCACTCACGACCCTCATCACCACGTCCGGGCCGCCGGCCGCGTCACGCAGAGCCTCCGCCTCGGCGATCGGCA
>SMUY01306775.1_pt1 | contig 12818 bp, 13 predicted proteins | sample 2456441 | NCBI WGS metagenome assembly SMUY01 (sample SAMN11095931, study PRJNA526329) | marine sediment metagenome | biome: Marine sediment; feature: Surficial sediment; material: Deep marine sediment; isolation source: Hadal surficial sediment | place: Pacific Ocean | collected 2014-11 | depth...
ACGCCCACCTCTCCTCCTCAATACTAGTGGCACCCCCTTGTTTCTAATTTCGAATCTATAATGATATGTTCCTCTCGTTTTTGCCTAACTCAGTGCCATTATCTTGTTATCTTAAGCAGGACGGTAAGACTAATGGTAAGACCGATAACTTACCTATAAATAAATACGTTTACTATCAAAGTATTATCATGGTTAAATGGCGGATACAGCGTCATATATAGTTAGTTGAAAGACCAAAATTACTACCCATAAACATGTCACGTCTAGATTTCCCCCACCTGTACTTGTCGTGCTAGCAGTTGATGCTTTATTTGGGTAGCGCACAAGGTTGTGCGTGCTACGTGTATTTCTTGACCGGGGCTAGCGTGATCTCGGTCTTACACCCAAAGAGTGGCCCTAGTTGCTGGGTACAGTTGTCTTCGGTGGAGTAGCGGGTCCTATCTCCTATTGATGTTAGGTTTGATGTATACCACAGTAGCCCCAGCTTCTTTGTTTCCCAATCTTGAAGGCATATTTACTGCCGTGCTTGCATGGGTCGTGTTCAAAGAAAACACCGATCACAAAATAGTGGGGGGGATGCTGTGCATTGTGGCGGGTGGGCTACAACTGTCATGCACCGAGCAGGACGGTAGTTTTAGAGTCGGCAGTATGCTGGGTTCGCTGTATATATTAGCAGCCTGTTTGTGTTGGTCCATCGACAATAGTCTGATGCGTAAGGTCTTCGTATCAGACACCCTTTACTGCTGGATTCAGGGGCATAGTTTCGGCAGTGGTCAACATCGGATGGGTACTACTGCTGGGATATACAATTCCTATTTGGCCCGTTAGTGGCACGGTTATGTTTATCGAGCTTCTGGGATATGAGTTGAATTTGGTTCTATTTTTGTTGGCGCTACGAGATCTTGGAGCAGCGCGCACTGGGGCTTTGGGGAAGCCCCATTTTTTGGAGCTGTCATTGTAGTTGGGTTTTTTCAAGAAAGTACGCCGGTCTGATTTTGGGGCGCAGAGTTGTTGATGGCCATTGGTTTGTATCTACTTGAATGAACAACACGAACACGCTCATCAGCACACCGCCATATGCATGACGAACATCCTCGGCACATGCGCGTGCTTTGGTATGAAAAGGAGACGCATGACCATGCTCATGAGCATATGATGTTGGAGCATAGATACAGACATGTGCCAGATCTACATCACAGGCATACCCATATTGAGAAACCAAGTTCAAAGTCTGAGGAAAATAAGGTAACATCATTCAAATAGTAAAAATCGTTTCGTTATGTATCCTACTTTGGAGTTTTTTGTAAAGCATAGTTTCCTACTGGATTCTAGATATTCAAATGCAAAGTTCTTACTCAGTCATGGTTAGTGTTACTGCGAAGCACTTTGGCGACCTTAGTCTTGTTGGTCGAGAACTGAATAAACTAGTTATTTTTTTTATACCGATACTCAGCCGACATCGCGTGTGCCTGCAAACTTTCTCCGTTAGCTAGTACAGAAGCAATTGCGCCGAGTTTAGCTGCACCTTGTTTTGATACTTGGATGAGGTTACTCCGTTTTTGGAAATCGTACACGCCCAATGGTGATGAAAAGCGTGCAGTACCAGAAGTGGGTAGTACATGATTGGGTCCGGCACAATAATCGCCTAGAGCCTCGGAAGTGTAGCGTCCGAGGAAAATCGTACCAGCATGCCTAATTTTATCTACCCATTTTTCTGGTTGTTCAACTGATAATTCCAGGTGTTCTGGTGCGATGTGGTTAGCGATATCGCAAGCCTCATCAAGGTCGCGTACCTGAATTAAAGCACCACGATTTACAAGCGAGGAACGTATTACGATTTTGCGAAGCATTCCTTCTAGTTGTCGGTTTATACTTGCTGTGACCGAATCGATGAACTCAGCATCGGGTGATAGTAGAATTGCCTGCGCCAGTTCATCGTGTTCGGCTTGCGAAAATAAATCCATAGCGATCCAGTCAGGGTCGGTCTTGCCATCGCAAATTACCAAAATTTCAGACGGGCCTGCTACCATATCTATACCTACCACACCAAATACTTGGCGCTTGGCTGCAGCAACATAAGCATTGCCAGGGCCGACCAACTTGTCTACTTTTGGAATAGTCTTGGTACCATAAGCAAGCGCCCCAATAGCTTGGGCACCACCGATAGTGAATACACGATCTACCTCGCAGATCATCGCTGCTGCAAGTACCAAGTCATTTTTTTTGTTGTCTGGAGTCGGAACCACCATGATAAGTTCATCTACTCCTGCTACCTTGGCGGGTATCGCGTTCATTAACACTGATGAGGGGTAAGATGCTTTTCCGCCAGGAACGTATAATCCGACGCGGTTTAGAGGGGTTATTTTCTGGCCAAGTAGCGTACCATCAAGTTCAGTATAGCTCCAGGATTTCACCAACTGTTTTTTATGGAAGGTGTGCACTCGATCCGCAGCTTGCTCTAGGGCTTCCCGTTGAAACGCAGGCAGGATCTGCAAGGCTTGTTGTAGGTCTTTTTTGGGCAATTCAAGTTCTGCTATCGAGATCGCATCCAGATGGTCAAAGCAGCGCGTATATTCTAACAGGGCCTCGTCGCCGCGTTTTTTAATGTTTGCCAGAATATCGGCGACCGTTGAATCTACTGCCGCATTTTGTACACCTTCAAAGGCTATTGTTTTTTCTAATGCCGCAGTGAACCCGCAATCGGTGGAAGATAGCCGCTTAATCTGGATCATAAGAGTAGGTTTCCGACTCTGTGTCTCCGCTTTTGGCGTGCCACACTATTTTTCTTAGCTGCTACTGAGAACGCCTCCAGCATCGGCTGTATTACTTCTCTTTTTACCTTTAATGCTGCTTGGTTGATAATCAATCTGGCTGAAACTGGCATAATCTCTTCAACCGCCTTAAGATTATTGGCCCTAAGTGTGTGGCCGCTGGAAACTAGATCTACAATTGCATCTGCCAGTCCTACCAGCGGAGCAAGTTCCATCGATCCATAGAGTTTAATGAGGTCAACATGCATACTCTTTTCAGCAAAATGTTCCTGTGCTGTATGCAAATACTTAGTTGCTATCCGTAAACGTGCTCCCTGGCGTACGGCTGCTTCATAATCAAAACTATTACGCACCGCAACTATCATGCGACAGCGGGCAATATTCAAATCTAAAGGCTGATAAAGTCCTGCGCCACCATGTTCAACTAATACATCTTTTCCTGCTATACCTATGTCCGCCGCACCATATTGCACATAAGTTGGTACGTCGGAAGCACGTACGATAATAATGCATACGTCGGCGCGGTTAGTGTCAAGTATTAGTTTACGTGACGTTTCAGGATCATCGAGCGCAACGACACCCGCTGCTTTCAACAGTGGCGCAGTTTCATCAAAAATACGACCCTTTGAAAGGGCAATAGTAATGCCAGTCATAATGGGCCCATTAAAAAAGTATTTTATAGCAGAGAGCTAATATCTGTTGCGGCAAATATCTTTAATTTATACGTTTGATTTTTGCTCCCAACCAAGACAATTTTTCCTCGATTCGCTCATAGCCGCGATCAAGGTGATAAACACGGTCAATGATGGTTTCGCCTTGTGCAATTAGGCCGGCTAATACTAAACTGGCAGAGGCACGCAGATCGGTGGCCATGACGCTTGCACCGTCGAGATTAGTTACACCGCGTACCACCGCAGTATTGCCCTCAACTTCAATACAAGCGCTCATACGTTTCAATTCCTGTGCATGCATAAAACGATTTTCAAATATAGTTTCGGTGATTATTGCAGTGCCCTCTGCTACGCTGTTTAACACCATGAATTGTGCTTGCATGTCTGTAGGAAAAGCAGGGTAGGGTGAAGTTCGTAGGCTCACAGATTTCAAAGCATTATTCATTTTTAAACTGATCCAGTCCTCTCCTGATTCAATCTCTGCGCCAGATTCTACCAGTTTATCAAGTACTGCATCGAGTATGCCTACACGTGTTTTCTTAAGGTGAATTTCACCACCACTAGCGGCAGCCGCTACTAGGAAAGTGCCTGTTTCGATACGATCAGGCATAACTTGATAGGTTGTGCTATGCAGCGATTTGACCCCTTCAATAGTGATGATATCACTTCCTGCGCCGTAAATTTTTGCTCCCATTGAGACAAGACAGTTAGCAAGATCTGTAACTTCTGGTTCACGTGCTGCGTTTTCTAATACTGTAGTTCCATCAGCTAAAGTTGCCGCCATCATTAGATTTTCGGTGCCGGTAACAGTGACAATATCCATAACGATATGTGTACCAATAAGCTGATTTGCTTTCGCATGGATGTAGCCATGTTCGATGTCGATCTTCGCACCCATCGCTCGTAGACCTTTAATGTGCTGGTCTACCGGACGTAAGCCAATGGCGCAGCCGCCAGGTAGGGAGACTTTCGCTTTGCCTGCACGTGCCAGCATTGGCCCTAGCACTAAGATGGCAGCTCGCATTGTTTTCACCATTTCATAAGGTGCAACTAAGCTGGAAAGATGCGCAGCAGTTAATGAAATCCCAAATTTCTTATCTATTGAAATGTTTATTCCTATTTGCTCAAGCAGGCCCATCATCGTGATTATATCCTTAAGATGTGGTACATTTTCTATCCTGAGAGTTTCGCGAGTGAGAAGAGAAGCACACAGGATGGGTAGCGCAGCATTTTTTGCACCAGAAATATACACTTCTCCTGAAAGAGGAGTGCCACCATGTATGATCAGTTTTTGCATGGATCAGAAATATTATATTTGAACATTTATGCTAATCTTTCTTATATATTGGTGGTGCTTGGTAATATAGCCATGAATATTACCGGTTGAAATGTATCATAATTCTCTTCATCATATCGCAATGGGCAATACTATAAATCCCAATCTTTGGGATTCTGCTTCGTGCTCATGGTACTGCAGTACGCGGTATCCGCACACCTCTGGAGATGAAATGAAAAAGCAGGCGATTCAAACTGCTGACGCACCCCAAGCTATAGGAACCTATTCTCAGGCAATCCGTGTCAGTATGGGAAGTACGGTTTATCTATCCGGTCAGATTGGGTTAGATCCAAGTACAATGCAAATGGTAGGCGGGATCGAGGCTCAAATCCAGCAGGTATTTTTGAACTTAAAGGCAGTAACAACGGCCAGTGGTGGTGTTCTAAGAGACATCGTTAAACTAAATGTTTACCTGACAGATCTTGAAGATTTTGCCATGGTAAATAAAATTATGGCAAGTTATTTCGATCAGCCTTATCCTGCGCGGGCAGCAGTAGGCGTAGTGGTGCTTCCGCGTGGGGCATTAGTGGAGATGGATGCGGTAATGGTACTGTAAGGGTGAAGGGGAACTCTAAAAATAATCTTGTTTTACCTATTGCTGCCAGTTTCGCCAGCAAGGCTGTGCAGGAAAAACTCGATAAGCTTGGGATTATCAATGAATTCGACTTAGTACTGCATTTACCGCTGCGCTACGAAGATGAGACGCATCTTTGTCCTATTAGCAATGTGCTTGAAGGTAAAACTGTGCAGGTTGAAGGTGTCATCATTCACAGCGAAGTTATGTACCGTCCGAGACGCCAACTGGTGTGCCAAGTAGAAGATGGTAGCGGAATACTCTTCATACGTTTTCTTAATTTCTACAGCAGTCTGATAAAAACATATTCCGTGGGTGCTCGGGTGCGTTTATTGGGTGAGGCTCGCCTAGGTTTCTTCGGTACTGAAATGGTACATCCAAAGTGCCACATTGTGCGCGAAGGTATGCCACTACCCGATGCTCTGACGCCGGTTTATCCAACCACTGCAGGGCTTTCTCAAGCAGTGATCCGTAAGCTGGTTAGGCGTGCGCTGATTGGCGATAATAGAGTTAGTAATTTATCAGAAACCCTGCCCAATAAGACTCTAAAGCGTTATCGGTTGAATAGTTTTAAGGATAGCGTGATGTTCTTGCATCAACCCCCGTCAAATGCATCAGCCCATTTGTTGCAGGAGCGCACTCATCCAGCTTGGTGCAGGATTAAATTTGATGAATTACTAGCACAGCAATTATCAATGCGTTTACATTACCAGCAACGTCGCAGTCATAGCGCACCTGCATTGCCAGGGAGGAACGAATTAACGAAAGCACTACTTGAATCCCTTTCTTTCAGTCTTACTAGTGCACAAAGAAAAACATTTTCAGAAATCAGCCGAAATCTTTCCGAGGCACATCCGATGCAGCGTCTGTTGCAGGGAGATGTGGGTAGTGGTAAGACAGTGGTTGCAGCTTTAGCAGCACTACAGGCTATCGAAAACGGTTATCAAGTGGCCATCATGGCTCCAACTGAAATCTTGGCTGAACAGCATTACCAGAAGTTTTCCCATTGGTTCGCTCCTTTGTTTGATTCCTTAGGAATAACGATTGCCTGGTTGTCCGGCAGTCAAAAAAGAAAACATCGTCAAACTGCGCTCTCCGATATCGCTGAAGGCAATGCCATGCTCACCATTGGTACTCATGCGTTGTTTCAGGAGCATGTTGAATTTAACAAATTGGGGCTTGCTATTATCGACGAACAGCACCGTTTTGGTGTACACCAACGACTAGCATTGCGTATGAAAAGTACTAAAGCAGGCATGGTTCCGCATCAATTGATGATGAGCGCAACACCCATACCGCGTACGCTTTCGATGAGCTATTATGCTGATCTTGATGTATCAGTGATAGATAAGCTGCCGCCAGGTAGAACCCAGGTGGTTACTAAATTATTCGCAGATACTCGTCGCGACGAAGTGATCGTACGTATCCGGGAGGCGTGCCGCGTAGGAAAACAGGTCTACTGGGTGTGTCCGCTGATAGAGGAATCCGAAGTTTTACAACTCAAGACCGCTTTGGAGACTTATGAAACATTGAGCCTCACTTTTTCAGACTTCAAAGTTGGTTTGTTACACGGACGACTTTCTTCACAGGAAAAGTTATCAGTAATGGAGCTATTTAAACAAGGCGATATTCAGTTACTGGTTGCAACTACAGTAGTTGAAGTTGGTATGGATGTACCCAATGCTTCACTGATGGTCATTGAGCATGCTGAGCGTATGGGATTGTCTCAGTTACATCAATTACGGGGACGCATAGGGCGTGGTACAGAGGCTAGTGTCTGCATACTTCTCTACCAGAGACCATTATCGGAAATTGCATGTAAACGGCTTCAAATCATTTTTGAGCATACCGATGGTTTTGAAATTGCCCGCCAAGATTTGCGCTTGCGTGGACCTGGAGAATTTTTTGGTGTTCGTCAAAGCGGTATACCCATGTTACGTTTTGCTGATCCTGAACGAGATGAAACCCTGCTTAATGACGCTCGTTGTGTTGCAGAGGAAGTGTTGCGTGATTATCCTGAATTGGCGCAACGTCATCTCCAGCGCTGGTTAGGAGAAAAAAGAAAATACCTAAGAGCGTAATAATTAAAATAAATCATAGGCTTGTAATATTCTGAACATGTTTTAAATTTGAGAGTTAAGACTTAAACAAATTAGCGGGTTTGGCTAGATACCATTAAATGATTATTCAAACCAAAAATCTAACTCTACAATACCCAGGAAAGTTACTGTGCCATGACCTGAATCTAACCGTCAATTGTGGTGAGTGCTGGGCGGTACTAGGCCAGAATGGTTGTGGCAAGACTACCTTGATACACGTATTAGGTGGCTTACGCTGTGCAGATGGTGGCAGTGCAGAGAGTGTCATAGTGGCTGGAAAAGCTCCCCAAACCTGGTCACGAGGCGAGCTTGCACGCAAACTGGGCATCATGTTGCAAGAAGAAGCGGGTGAATTCTGGGGCAACGTAAAGGAATATGTATTGCTGGGAAGGCATCCTCATGTTAAGAATTTGTTTGGCTGGGAAGCTGTCGATCATGACATTGCTATCCGAGCTATGGAACGCATGGAATTGGTAAATTTTTCCCACCGCTCCCTCGATACACTCTCCGGTGGTGAGCGTCAGCGTGTGCGCATTGCTTTGTTACTTGCCCAGTCGCCACAGTGTTATTTGTTGGATGAACCGTTACAGCACCTTGATCTTCGCTATCAGCTTTTTGCTATGATGCTATTTAAGGAACTAGCTGCACAAGGTTGCGCGGTAATGATGGTGCTACACGATATCACTTGGGTCAGCCGCTACTGCGACCATGTGTTAATGCTATTTGAAAATGGTCGAGTTTTAGCTGGCTCAGTTGGAGAATTGTTAACTCAAGATAATCTGGAAGAGCTTTATCAGTGTAATTTGGACGAATTTGGCATAAAGCTCTTGCGTCTTCCCATACCAAGCACAGTGCTAGGTGTATAATTCACTACTTGGTGTTCCCCACATTCCGTAATGATCCATAAACTTTTCCGGCGCGTTTTTAGCCAAGATTCTCCTGTTCTTGTTCCAGATCCTGCCACTACTAAGCTACGCATCATTCCGCGCAAGCAACATGGCATCGTCCGCAATAGCATTAGTCCCTGTGCAATTAAAATTACATCAGGCTTGCAACAAGCAGGCTATTCTGCTTTCGTGGTGGGTGGTGCGGTGCGTGACTTGCTGTTGGGGCTGGAGCCGAAAGATTTCGATGTTGTCACCAATGCTACACCTGAGGAAGTGCGTGTTGTTTTCCGTCGTTCGCGTATTATCGGTCGACGCTTTCGTTTGGTGCATGTAATGTGTGGAGCCGAGACTGTCGAAGTATCGACATTTCGTGGAAATTTATTTGCCAATAAGGACAATGAAACTATGATGCACAAGCATGCTGACGAGCATGGGCGGATCTTGCGCGACAACGTATTTGGCAGTCAAGAAGAGGATGCAAAACGGCGCGATTTTACAGTCAATGCATTATTTTATAATCCAGACAGTGAGGAAATCTGGGATTATCTGGAAGGATACGACGACATTCAGGCGAAGCAATTGCGAATTATCGGTACACCGTTGCAGCGTTATCGTGAAGACCCAGTACGCATGTTACGAGCAGTGCGACTTGCAGCTAAACTCGATATGCAGATAGATACTGCCACTGCTACACCCATTGGCGATCTTGCTCCACTATTACAAAATGTGCCACCATCACGGCTGTTTGATGAAATGTTAAAGCTACTATTATCCGGTCATGCTCAAACCAGCGTAGCGGATTTACGGGCGCGTGGATTGTACCATGGTTTGTTACCAATGCTGGATATGATGTTTACACAGCCACATGGCGAGCGCTTCATCACACTTGCACTCAAGAACACTGATGAGCGCGTGCAGCAAGAAAAAACGGTATCTCCGGGTTTCTTGTTTGCTGTGCTGTTGTGGCACGAAGTATTGACAGCATGGAATACACGTAAGGCTACAGGAGAGAAATCTACTCCCGCTCTACATATGGCGATGAATGATGTGCTGGCCGTGCAAGAGAAGAAACTTGCGATTCCGCGCAGATATGATGCCATCATGAAAGAGATTTGGGCCATGCAACCACGTTTCCTGGGGAGAGCAGGGCGTAGGCCATTTTGCTTACTGGAACGCCCGCGCTTTCGAGCAGCCTATGATTTCATGTTGTTACGTTGCGAAAGTGGAGAAATGGATGTAGAGATAGGACATTGGTGGGAGACGTTCCAACATGCAAAAGGCAGTGAGCGCGAGAACATGTTGATCAAGATTGAAACGTCAAAGAAGCGAAGAAGAAGACGTGGTCGTGGTGAAATTGTAACCGGGGATATAGCAAATCTTAATAATTCAGTTTCAGATACGGCAGGATAATTTGATGTTAGGTGCCAAATTGAATCCTATTTTTCAAGTTTTCATTGCGTTAGGTAGTAATTTGGAAGATCCAGTGTTTCAAGTACGGAAAGCGTTCGATGAGCTTGCAAGGCTCCCTACAAGCCGTCTACTGGCCTGCTCTTCGCTTTATCGTAGCGCACCAGTTGGGAGACACGATCAGCCTGATTTCATCAACGCCGTGGCGCAGATCGAAACGGGTCTTTCCCCGCACGACTTACTTAAAGCTTTGCTCGAAATCGAGCAAAGCCATGGGCGTGTACGCAGGTTACCCAATGATCCACGTACACTTGATCTTGATATGCTTATGTATGATGAATTAGAATGTAATGGGCGCAGCTTAACTCTGCCGCATCCACGCATGCATCAACGTGCTTTCGTATTAGAGCCTCTTATGGAGATTGCGCAGGATTGCTTTATTCCCGGCCATGGTACTGTTGTTAAATTACTTTCCGCCTGTGCCGAACAACAGCTTGAACGAGAGCAAAATTAGTGAAGCTGGAAAAATATCGTTACATCGTAGTTGAAGGTCCAATAGGTGTAGGAAAGACCAGCTTAGCGCGGCGTATAGCTGATCACCTAAATAGCTCGCTGCTGTTGGAAGAACCAGGTGAAAATCCGTTTCTCGAAAAGTTTTATGGTGATATTTCCCGTTATGCTCTACCAACACAATTGTTTTTCCTTTTCCAGCGGACTAACCAAGTGCAGAGTTTAGCGCAAATGGATATGTTCACCCGAGTGACCGTGAGTGATTTCTTGCTTGAGAAGGATCAATTGTTTGCCAAGCTTACGTTAAATGATGCCGAGCACGATCTCTATCAGAGGATTTATTGTCATTTACAACCCAAGGCCCCCCCGCCTGATTTGGTAATTTACTTACAAGCTTCACCTAATATTCTGATTGATAGGGTTAAGCAGCGTGGCAGTCTTTTTGAGAAAAATATTTCTGAGGATTACTTATGGAAATTGTCTGAGGGGTATATACGATTCTTTTATCAATATAAAAATGCACCGGTTATGATCGTCAACAGCGATAATCTAAATTTTGTTGATAACCAATCCGATTTTGATTTATTGCTACAACAAGTAGAACAAATGCGCGGCTCACGTGAATATTTTAATTGGGAAAGTTAGGAATTCAAACATGCGAACCACAAAAAGATCCCTACAGAAAATGCGCGACAACGAAGAAAAAATCTCTGTACTTACATGCTATGACGCAAGTTTCGCTGTATTATTGGAGAATTCTGGCATTGATATTCTGTTAGTGGGAGATTCTTTAGGCAACGTGTTACAAGGAGAAGATACCACATTGTCTGTGACATTGGATGACATGGCCTATCACACACGATGCGTGACACGTGGATCGAGCAAGGCGTTTATCATGGTTGACATGCCTTTTGGCACATCTCAGATATCACCAGAGAACACTTTTGAGAATGCGGCTGAACTTATGGCTGCAGGCGCAAGCATGGTGAAGATCGAAGGTGGTCGCATCATGGCCGAAACAATTAGATTTCTTACTCAGCGTGGCATTCCGGTATGTGCCCACATTGGTTTGATGCCTCAATCAGTTCACCAGCTGGGTGGTTATAAAGTACAGGGAAAGACTCACTACCTAGCCAAACAGTTGCTGGATGACGCGGTTATATTGGAGAAGGCTGGAGCAGGCATGTTGTTGATGGAGGCTGTTCCTGCTACGCTCGCAAAGAAAATAACCAAGACACTTGTTATCCCCACTATAGGTATTGGTGCGGGTGCGGATTGCTCTGCGCAGGTGCTGGTACTGTATGACATGCTTGGAATCTATTCGGGTAAGAAGTCTATGTTTATAAAAAACTTCATGGTCGGTGCAGCTAGTGTAAACGAAGCGATAGAAAATTATGTTAAAGAAGTTAAATCTGGAAAATTTCCGGGATTAGAGCATAGATTCTAGTTTATAAATTGAGCGTGGAGATAATTAACGACATTCCATCCTTGCGTGCACGGCTAAAGCGCGAGCCTTACGTAGTATTTGTTCCGACCATGGGTAACTTACACGAAGGTCATATGTCACTGATACGAATCGCAGAACGGAAAGCAGGTTGCTTAGTGGCAAGCATCTTTGTGAATCGCTTGCAATTTGAGCTAACTGAAGATTTCGATCAATATCCACGCACCCTGGTGCACGACTGCAGATTATTGGAAAATTATAGTGTTGACGTACTATTTGTGCCTGATGAAAAAAGTATTTGTCCGGTACGACAGGAATTTCTATTAGAACTTCCGCCGGTAGCAAACACACTAGAGGGAGAATCTCGTCCTGGTTTTTTCCGTGGTGTAGTGACGCTAGTGCTGAAGCTTTTTAACCTCGTGCAACCACAAGTAGCCATATTTGGCAAAAAAGATTATCAGCAGTTGCAAATCATGCGAGAAATGGTACGGCAGTTAAATTTATCAATAGAAATTGTTGAAGGAGAAATTGCGCGCGCACCTGATGGATTAGCGTTAAGTTCCCGTAATCGCTATCTGAGTGATGAAGAGCGTGCCGAAGCAGCGAACTTATACCAAGTTTTATCTAAAATAAAACAGGAAATAGAGATTGGTAACAGAAATTTCCAGGAGTTGCAGGAAAACGCAAGAGCAATTCTTGTAAGCCATGGCTGGAAAGTTGATTACGTTGTTATACGACAACGTGATACGCTGGTTCCAGTTCAAGTGGATGACCGGGACCTGATAGTGCTTGGAGCGGCACAGTTAGGTAGAACTCGGTTAATAGACAACCTAGAGATGTCCATTGGAATTTAAAGTAATTGTTAGGTACAATCCCGTAATTCTCTGTTCATCAAAAAAACCGATCTGCCATCCCACCTTGTGACGGGATTGTAGATCGGTTTCATGTCTTCGATTACCTTGTAAACTATACGAGAAACTCTCGGCAGATAGTGACAACTGCCCTCTACTAGTTCACCTAACCCTTGCTCACTGACTAATAGGGAGCAGGGCGGTAGAAGAGGGCAGCTTAAAGATTAGAGCCGATTGTTTAGAATGACCTTGCTTTGGTTGTTCCAGA
>SMUY01415090.1_pt1 | contig 12814 bp, 7 predicted proteins | sample 2456441 | NCBI WGS metagenome assembly SMUY01 (sample SAMN11095931, study PRJNA526329) | marine sediment metagenome | biome: Marine sediment; feature: Surficial sediment; material: Deep marine sediment; isolation source: Hadal surficial sediment | place: Pacific Ocean | collected 2014-11 | depth 0-1...
ACGGCCCGCCGCTGAATCGATTCCTGGGCGATTTCGAGCGTGATGTGGATCTTGTCCCCCTCGTTCGCCGGCGTGGAATCGACCGCCAACTCCAGCGCATTGAGCGCATTTCGGGCGTCCCCGCCAGCCACACGCACCAGGTGAGCCAGGGCCTCCGGCTCGATAAACACACTCCTTGTGCCGTAGCCGCGCTGTTCATCCGTCAGGGCCGACCGAATAATGCGAATGACCTCCTCGTCCTGTAACGGCCTCAGCTGAAACACGCGGGAACGAGAGACCAGCGCGCCGATAACCTCGAAATAGGGATTCTCCGTCGTGGCCCCGATGAGAGTGATCAGGCCTTGTTCGACGTGGGGAAGTAGGGCATCCTGCTGGGCCTTGTTCCACCGGTGTACCTCGTCCACGAAAAGAATCGTCCTTTGGCCGTGGTACTTGCGGCGCTCCCGGGCCGCGTCGAGAACTTTACGGAGCTCGGCCTTTCCCGCCAGGACGGCGGACATGCTCTCAAATGCCGAGGTTGTGGTGTTTGCCACAATCATTGCCAGAGTTGTTTTACCGGTACCGGGAGGTCCCCACAAAATGACAGAGGAGAACAACCTGTCGCTTTCGATCGCTCTGCGGAGCAGCCGACCTTCGCCGACGATGTGCTCCTGGCCCTCGAACTCGTCCAGGGTATTAGGCCGCATGCGGGCCGCAAGCGGCGCCTCCGCCGTAAAACGCTTGTTTAAGGCATGGTCAAACAGGTCTGGGGAGCGCACATCGCGCATTGTACCAGTCGCTATGATAAGATGGCCGCGTTTTGCAGGAAGACGGAATTATATTGGCCTCTGCTTCGCCGCGCAGGCTGGAACTGATCGCGCTCATAGGCTGGAGGGTGAGAGTTTCCGCGGCGGAGGTAGATGAGAGCCGGCGTCCGGAAGAGGGTCCGCGGGCCATGACCCGGCGGCTAGCCTTAGCCAAGGCGGTGGCGGCGGGCGGCATTTCGGGCCTGATTCTCGGAGCGGATACCGTCGTGGTTGACGGAGACCGGCTGCTCGGTAAGCCTGAAAACCTCGAGGATGCCAGGCGGATGCTTGAGGACCTGAGGGGTCGAAGCCATCGGGTGGTCACCAGCATCGCGCTGCTCGATCTGGATGCGGGCACGCAAGTCGTCGATACCTGCGAAAGCCGCGTCCCGATGAGGGAATTTGACGACGCCGATCTTGAGAACTACCTGGCCAGCGGCAATCCGCTTGACAAGGCGGGGTCCTATGCCATCCAGGATAAGGATTTTATGCTGGTCGATGTCGGTGGAATGCAAGAATGTTTCGCGAACGTAATGGGGTTGCCACTTTGCCACGTCGTGAGAAATCTGCCCGAGGCGCCCCCGGTCGACGTACCGGCCGCGTGCCAGGCGCATACCGGCTATCAATGTCCGATTTACCGGGAAGTTCTCGAGGGAAAATGGTGAAGCTGATCCGGCTCGCAACCTGGGCATTCATTCTGGCGGCCTGCGGGACGTCTACAACGGCCGCACCTGCCTCGCCCAGCGAACTGCCCGATCCCCTGGTGCTCACCGATTCAGCCCCAGATCCCGAGGCCGCCACGCGCAATTTCATGAATGCCTGGAAGGCGCGCGACTATTCCACGATGTACGACATGCTCAGCCCGCTCACGCAAGACAGCATCACAAAGGAAGCATTCGCACAGCGATACGAAGACATATCGCGCAGCGCTGCCCTGACCGGCCTTGACTACGAGATCGTGTCCTCTTTCATCGTGAACCCACGACAGTCTCAAGTCCGCCTGCAGACCGCGCTACACAGCCTGGTGGCCGGCGATATCAATCGAGATTTGAAAATGGAATTGACCTTGGTGGACGAGGCTTGGAGAGTGGCCTGGAGCGATGGATTGATCCTTCCGGAATTGGAGAACGGCAGGAACTTGTTCCTGGATGTCGTCACTCCCACGCGGGCCAACATTTATGACCGGAACGGATTGGCTCTCGCCGCGAATTCGGGGGCGGTCGCGCTCTGGATCGTGCCCAATCGGATCGGCGATGAAGAGGCAGAGCTCGAGATGCTCAGCACCCTCCGGCGACTGATGGATTACCCCTCGAACGACTCCATCCGAATTCTCTACGATCAAATTCGGGACACAGATTTCCGGGTAAACCTGGGGGAGGTCCCACTGGAGGCGTTCCAACAAGTACAAGGCATACTGTCGGGCGTAGGCGGCGTGCAGTGGGGCAACTATGATACGCGTCTCTACTTCGACGGAGGCCTGGCGCCGCACGCGGTTGGGTACATAGGCTGGATCCAGGAAGAGGATTTGCAGGACTACCTTTCGCAGGGATACCAGGGCGACGAGTTTGTTGGACAGATCGGCCTGGAGTACTGGTACGAGGAGGCCCTCCGAGGTCGGCCCGGCGGTACGCTTTATACAACCGACGCTGCGGGTCGACCGGACACGGTCATCGCTTCGCAAGAATCGGAACCCCCCTTCGCGGTGTATACGACGTTCGATCGCGAACTGCAGCGTCATGTACAGCAGGCATTGGAGGATAGCGGCCTGACCGGATCAGTCGTCGTTCTGGAGCGAGATACCGGCGCGGTGCTGGCGATGGCTTCTACGCCGGATTTCGATCCCAATATTTTCGACACGAACAATCCCAACAGCGCCTCCGGACTCACCGAACTCCTTCAGGTAGCGAAAAATCCTCTTCTCAACCGCGCCACGGTGGGTGCATACCCCATGGGGTCGGTCTTCAAGACCATCACCATGGCGGCCGCTCTCGAATCGGGCTTTTACGACGCAGACACGATCTACAATTGCGGGCTCGAGTTCAGGGAGCTGCCTGGCATCACACTTTATGACTGGCGCTTCGAAAAAGAGTTGCCTGCTTCAGGAGAAATTACGCTGCAGCAGGCACTGGTGCGGTCGTGCAACCCTTATTTCTTCCACATCGGCCTGGATTTGTTCAATCGGGGGCTGGAAACGGCTATCCCGGATATGGCGAAGGCCTTTGGGCTGGGCATGCCAACCGGAATAGAAATTGGTGAGCAGGGGGGGCTGGTACCGGATCCTGAGACCAAGCTGAAATTGTTTGACGACGAGTGGGCGCCCAGGGATTCGGTGCAGTTAGCGATCGGACAAAGCTTCTTGCAAGCCACTCCGATCCAGGTCGCCCGCATGGTCGCCGCCATCGGAAACGGCGGCACGCTTTATCAACCACAGATCATAAACCGAGTTGAGAGCGCGGAAGGCGAAATCCTTTCCCAATTTAAACCTATCGTGCAGGGGACGCTGCCGGTCAGCTCTGAAAACTTGGAGGTCATTCAGCAGGCCATGGTCGGGGTGATCCGCGATCCGCGGGGCACCGCCCGAAAGGTGTTCCTGGGCCTCAACGTGGACATGGCCGGTAAGACGGGCACCGCGCAGACCGGCGATCTTACGGACCCACACGCCTGGTTCGTGGCCTACACTTTCGAGGGGCGTGAGGATATCCCCGATATTGCCGTGGTTGTGGCCCTGGAATTTCAAGGCGAGGGATCGGAATGGGCCGCGCCGGTCGCCCGACGAATCATCGAATCCTACTTTTTTGGACGACCGATTAAGCTGTATCCTTGGGAAGCACGCATTCGTATCCCAGCAACTCCCGAGCCGGAATCCGAAGAGGGCGAAGGCGGGCAGGAGGGCTGAGTGGGCCGACGGATCGCCTGTCTCCAAATTTTCCACCGCAACCCATCCAACCGCATAGTTGCATGGACTTAGGCGAGTCTTCAATCGGGCTCGTTCTTCGCGCGCGCTCGGGTTTCTATGACGTGGAAACCGAGGCCGGTATGGTTCAAGCGCAGTTAAGAGGGCGCGTGCGAAAGGACAGCCACGCGATCGCGATCGGCGACCGGGTGCAGGTTCGCGGAACGGAAGGCGGCAAGGTAATGATTGAGTCCGTGCAGCCGCGAGAACGAGTGCTCTCCCGGCGCGACCCCGGTCGGGAGGCGGAGCAGGTGCTGATTGCCAATCCGGATCAGGCGGTGTTCGTTTTCGCCTGCGCCGACCCGGATCCAAACTTCCGATTGATGGATCGATTGCTTGTGATGGCAGAGAGCGAAGCGATTCCTTCGATAATTTGCGCCAATAAGATCGACCTGGTGAAACCAAATAGCGCCAGGGAGGAATTCGGCGAGTACAGCGACATCGGTTACCCGGTGTTTTACACCTCCGCTACAAATGGCAAAGGGGTCAAGGCGCTGCGCAAGCAGCTGAAAGATAAGATCTCTGTGTTTGCCGGCCCCTCTGGAGCGGGGAAATCCACGCTGCTAAATGCACTTCAGCCGGGGCTGGGTCTGCATACCCAGGAGGTCAGCGAGGTCGGGTTAGGCGCACACACCACGGTTGTTCGAGAACTGCTGCCTCTAATCGGAGGAGGTTACGTGGCCGACACCCCTGGTTTGAGAGCATTCGCACTCTGGGACATCGAGCCGGAGGAATTGGACGGGTACATGCCCGACCTGGCAGCGCTGGTTGACCGGTGTGAATTCAACGATTGCACACACATTCACGAGCCGGGTTGTGCCATTTTGGCGGCGGTGGAGGCCGGTCAGATTAGCCCGGAGCGATACTATTCATACTTGCGGATGCGCGAGGGCGACGTCGACTGAGCGTGGGTGCATGGGAGCTCCTGAGCAGGGGAGCCGGCGGGCGCGGGAGCTGGGGAGTAAAGGAGCACCCGGCGGTGGAGCATGGGCATTTGTCGGTGAGCGAGTGGGCGAGAGCGCTCCCCCGCGCCCTAGGGCCCATGAATTCCTGGTAAAGCCGGTCGCCGACCCCCGAGCTCTCGAGATAAGCGCGCGCTCGGGACCGGAATCAAAAAGGGCCACTGGGGCCCTTTTCATTTTCCGAGGATCGGAGGCCTAGAGCGGTCGCAGGACCCGGTTTTCCTTTAAGCGCTTAAACCAGAGGGACGATCCGCGCGGCATCGACTCCATAGCCGCCTCTTGCCAGGCTCGAACGCCGAGGCCCTGCACGGTTTGGGGCCGGTAACCGACGCCTCGCCAGGCGGAGGCGTGCTGCGCCAGGTAAGGCGGGAGAAACAGCAATGAAGCCTCGCTCTGAAGTTCGTTGGAGGCCGTTTCCACCTGATTCATCAAGGCAGGAATGGCTTCATCCAGGGGAAGGTTTGGCGCAAAATACAGCTCGTCGATGCGAGTCACCAAATTCTCGACTTGCCAGCCTGCGATGCCGGCCGTGTGGTTATCGCGCTCAATCAAAAGGAAGGCCTTCTCTCCGAAGGCCGCCATCACGTCTTCGCGGTTCATGGTCTTTTTTCCATGTGTGACTTGTGTAATAAATCGAGCGATTTCGTCGGCATCCTGCGGCCGACCACGCCGGACCACTAACTCCCCGGGTCGCGCCTGCGGTGGCTGCTCCAACAGGGGTTCCTTGGGTTTCGGCAGCTCGGCCCACGCAGCCTGAACCTGCTCCCAGGTGTTTTCAAAGGAGCCCTCGTTGCGGATCACCACCGAGGCCGCGCGCAGCTTACTCGTCTGCGGGGATTGGGCCGAAATGCGCTGCTTGGAAGCGGCTTCGGAAAGCTGCCGTTTGTGCATCAGGCGCGAAACTTGAAGCTCTTCCGCGGCGGATACGACCCATACCGCGTCACAACCTGCGGCCAGATCGGATTCCAATAATTTGATGGCTTCGATCACTACCACGCTGTGTTTGGCCCGGCGGATGAGTAGATCAATGGCGTGGGTCACCAGCGGATGAACGATTTTCTCGAGTTTATCGAGCGCCCCTTGATCCGAGAAGACAATCTTCGCCAGTCGGGCGCGGTCAATCTGGCCTTCGTCGTCGACGATCCACTCGCCAAAAGATTTCAATACCAGCGGAAATCCGGGCGCACCTTTGGCCATGGCGCGATGTGCGAGAGCATCGGCGTCGATGCCGTAGCCCCCAAGATGTTCCAGCATCTTGCGCACGACGCTCTTGCCTGTGGCAATATTTCCGGTAAGACCAATTACGTACTTGCCCGGCCAGCGACTCAAATCATGAATCCTTAAGGGAACCTTCAATTGTAACTTTCAGGATCGGGGTTGTCAAAGATCGGCTCAGCGGCCGAGTTGAGCGAAATAAATCTGATCCCCTGCAGCCACAAAGAGGTCGTTCGGAGGTGCCCCGGTGATGGCGCTCACCTGAGCTTCGAACGTGGTGGGGTACTGAGCCTGGTATACGAGGCGCATGCTGTAATGGAAGACTGTACCCTCGATCCCGTCCAGGAAAAATAGCGAAGGTTCCGGAGGCGGGGAGTACACAAAACGTAGCGGTTCGGCACCTGGAATCGTGGCCCGAGGACCGAATCCGGCTCGTTCGTCCTGAAACTGCGGCTCCGATTCGCATTCGACTCGAATACGAAGGTTGCCTTCGAGCGTGTTTTCTACCGTCCTGCGACATCGATCAATTCTGCCATCTGCGTATAAGATAATAAGCTCGTCCTGGGCAAGTGCCAAGTCAATCGCCGTTCCTAATTCTCGCACCTCCTCCACGAAGTAAAGGGCAGGCGAACCGCTAAACAAGCCGTCGGCCGCGTCGTAGATCCAAACCGCGTTTTTTACAGGGTCCAAGACGTAAAGTTTGTTTCCGAACACTTCGATGGATTGGATCGTTCCCCATCCCAGATCGGGGGCGGCCAGCTGGCCGGTAAGCGGCTCAGCCCCGGGTGCGCAATATAGAAGGGAGCCGTTTCCATCGATCGCCACCACTCCCTCCGTGCCCAGGGCTCCGGGCTCGCGCTGGATCACCATGCTGATCGGACGGCCGAAGGCCGGAATGTTGTCCGCGCCGGCCAGGCATTCAAACTGGCTATCAATTTCATATCCGCGGCCCGTGGCCCAGGCATGCCAGATTGTCCCTGTCCCTTCGTCGTAGGCATAGAGATCGGTTGCGGTGGCCGCAACAAAGGTCAGGTTGGCTTTCGGGCCGAAGCCCCCACTCACGGCGGGCACAAAATCCAATCGGATGACCTGATCGAGCTCGTCGAATGCCAGCTGGATCTGGCTGCCAAGGCGGAGGGACTCTTGAGACGTCCGATAACTTTCCGCCAGGTCGAGCCATTGGGAAGCCAGAAGCCAATCTGGGCGCGAATCCTCACCCGGTGCCTGGATTTGAGCGGAGATTACGGCCGATTGCGCCTGCGCGAGGTAACTTTCAAATTGCTCCACACGGCCGTGTTTGAAGTAGATCAAGCTGGATAGACCGACCACCAGGATCGGCACTGCCGCGGCAGTGAAAGCCAGCAAATTCGGCGAGAATTCGTCGAACTGCTGGGGGTCCAGCGTTCCAGGGATAAGTCGGACAATCACCTCAACTGCCATGCGTGAGACTCGCTTCGTGGCCGCTCTAAGCCGAAAGGCGATTCGGCGCATGCCAAACCCGGGAATGTCCCTCAAGAAGTTATCGGGGTCGTGCCCCGGATCCTCTAATTCCTCGGCAACGGTCCGCCGCCCGGGCCCTTCCACATCGGAGGTGGAGGCACGCGCCGGCGCGTCGGATGGACGCCCGCTCGAGTGCTCGCTCCCGGCAGTGTGCTCCTGCCCGACGGGGTGCTCGTGCCCTACAGTGTGCTCGCCCTCGCCATTCGGGAGAGCTGGCGAAGATTGACTGGAACCATCGCCCGTTTCCAAAGCTGTGAGGCCTACACCGGGTCCCGAGTTCGCATCAGGCGCCGATTTGGGTGAGCCATCCGAACCCGACAGGATTTCTGTGGATCCATCACCCGCGTCGAGGGCGGATCGCGCGGGGGCATCCAAGCCCGTGAGTCCCGCCGGGGAAGGCGCGCTGAGGTCGGGGGCGGATCTTGGCGAGGCAACTGAGGCTGTGGCTGGAACTTGGATCACCAGGCCGGTGATGTCGCGATCGGTAGCCTCCACCAGGCGATCTGAGACCTGTTCCAGCGCAAGCCCGGTGAGTCCGGCGAGAGAAAGATCGGACCAGGGGACGTCGTCGGCCGCGGTGAGAATGATGAGATCTGACGGCCGCACTTCGAGGTGCTGGAATTGGATCATGGGGGCCAGCGAGCTGCCGAGGGGCCGCTTAGACCCGTACATCCGACTCACGACTCCGAATCGGACCAGAATAATCTCCCCGGCTCCGCACTCGGAGAAATAGAGGTTTTGGCCTCGGAGTGCACCCACCACCAGGCCTGCTTCAAGGCCGCTGTCTACCAGCTCTTGATTCACGGCCATGGCTGCCTGGCGAAGGGCCGCCGTTACGGATCCGGGGGTGCCAAAGAAGGCTTGTGCGGCCGACTGCGCAAGCCTGGACGTACGACCTTCGCCGGCGGTGCCGAGCAGCTTGAGGCTGACAAAAAGGTAATCGTGAGCACGCCCTCGCGCCGCCTTGCGTGGAGGCGAAAGCGCAAGCGTGCCAGGTGGCGGGGAATTCTGTTCTTCCCCCCCCGCCACATGTAACAGGTCGATGTTCGCTTTTACGAGTTCAGTCACGGCCGGTTATTTTACAGGTACGACCTGCGGTCAGCAATCGAGTTGCAAGAACCAGACCTGTGAAATTGTCTTGCCAGGTGGTGGTTATTGATAGTGGGTTACCAGGGCCAGAAGCCGAGCCATAAGCTGAAGCCCGTTCCGATGGCTACCAGGACCAAAAGTCCTAGGGCCGCGGTCACCAGAACCAGGCCCGAACGCAACCGTCCGCGAGGACGCGCCGCTTCTTTATCTGGAACTTCGACAATAATCAGAGTGATATTGTCGTGTCCGCCACGCGCTCTGGCCATATCTACCAGGATGCTCGCGGCTCGTTCCGGTGAATTCTCCGACAGCACTTCTAAAAGCTCCTGATCTTCCACCAGATCGGTCAGTCCGTCGGAACAAAGCAGCATTTGGTCGTGCGCGGCCAGCTTCAGACCCTGATTGGCTTCGGAGGCTTTATCGCTTTCATCGGCAGAAAGTCGCAGGCGAAGGTCCGGTATGGGGTCCCTTTCGCCGCCCAGGTGCCGATGAAGCACGTGGGCGTTGGGATGGTCTTGAGCCTCCTCCGGTGTCAGGATGCCGTGTTTGATGGCTTCTTGGATCCAGGTGTGATCAATTGAGATCTGCTGGATCGTGCCGGACCGCACGAGGTAGGTCCGGCTATCGCCAACCGAGACGGTATACAAGCGGCGACCCACTACCATCGCGGTCGCAATAGTGGAGCCCATGCCTTCAAGCGCCTTGTCCTTGTTTGAGGATTCGGAAATTGATCGACCCGCGCCGATGATGGCTTCCGAGAGTTCCGCCACGGGATCGTCGCCGCTCGATTTGGCGATGGCGCTGGGGACCTGATCTGCGGCGATCTGTGAGGCTACTTCGCCCGCTTGATGGCCGCCGATCCCGTCGGCTACGAGGGCCAGCATAACCGGAGCCTTGTCCGACTCCCGCGAATAAGAGGTAACAGAATAGCGGTCCTCGTTGATCTCCCGGGTCTCACCCGGGTGCGACAACGCGGCGACTGTCAGATGGGAGCGATCGGTGGGGATCATGCGGCGGGTGGTCCCTCGTCTGGGGAAATCCGGATCTCCCGAGGGGGACGATCACCAGGTAGCTGAAAGCGGAATTCTACACGGCCCAGTTGAATATGATCGCCATGTTGCAGCCGGCGGCCAGATTTTGGCACAAGCTCGTAATTGATCCAACTCCCGGCGACACTGCCTTGGTCCCGCAGCAGATAATCGCCATCCGCCTGACGGATCAGCCGCGCATGCATCCGCTCGACAGATGGATCGTCCAAAACGATGGCGGCCAGAGATGCGTCTCTCCCGAGCACAACATCTACCCCAGTCAGCGGAATCGGGTCACCCGCCGGCCGCAGCGGGATTAACAGCGCCTCCGGTGGGGCAGCGCTTCGAAGCCGGGTGCGCTTGATCGGATTTAACCGGACTACGGCCGCCGGCTCCGGGAGCGCCGCCCGCCGAACAAGCGTCGTGAGACCAATCACAAGCACCATGCCGGCCACAATAACGGCCAGAACCGCCACCACCGAATCAAGTGCCGGGCGAAGGGCGGAGAGCCCTTGCTCCGGCCTGGAAATCACTAGCTGGACCGGATGTTTGATCGTTTCCGCTTGCAGGCCGAGGGAATCCTCTACAAGGACGCGCAGGATATGGGGGCCGCTTTGACGGTACTCCGTAAGGTCCCATTCAAATCGATCGAACGGCGCTTCTCGCCGCACGTCAACAACTTCCTCGTCGACCAACAATGAACTCCGCCGGATGCTGCGAACATGCCCATCCGGGAATGTGGTCAAGATCTGGACATCGAAAGAGGTTGGGGAAATGGCCTCCAGCTCTATCTCCGGGTCATCCGTCTGTCGAATGATCTCGTTCGGCGGCTGGATAAATGCCACTTCGGGAGCTTGTACGTTGATTTCATAACGTACCAAAGATGAACTCGATTCAAACTCGTCGTTGCTGACCTGGATCTGCAGCAAGTGGATCCCCGACGTATCTGCCCGGGAAGAGAACGTGACCTCGTATTGATACCGTTGATTCAAGATGCGATCCGCGATGGCCTCTATGCCGCCATCAGGATCGAAAGCCAAAAACTGGCCGCCGGTGGAAGCCGCCAATTCTTTTAGCGTCTCAACTTCGGGAAGATCCAGGCCCTCCGGGCTGGAGAATAAGACCGCATAAATGGCGGTAGCAGAATCGTTGGCACGGGAGATCGCGTTCGCAAGGGGTAGATCCCGTGGGGTCTCGATGAGGGGAGTCATGAATACCAGCGAGCTCGGAAGCGCTTCGGCCTCCAGAGGGTCATCGGAGAAATCGAGCGCTAACAACAGCAAATCGAAACCGGATATGCTCCCTTCAAAGGTGGGCTCCATTTGGTCCAGGACGGCTGCCAGCTCGGCGGCCGAACTGGAATGCTGGATGAGCAGACCGTCTGCGGTCAGCAGGCTGAGGTCGTCTACACCGATCAGGCTGTTATCCGGGTCGCGCCAATAATCGAGCAGTTCACCCTTGGCGTAGTCGAAGCGGGTTCGACCATGGGAGTCGCGCACTCCCAGGCCAGGCGCAGTGTTGATGACGTAAACTTGTCGGGTTCCGACCAACACCTCTTCGACCACCAGGTCGTCCACCGGCCGGTCATCTTCAAGAATTCGAAAATTCTCGGCGCGAAGGCCGGGGATGCGCCGGCCCGCCTCATCTGAAACCCCTATCCGCAGGCTTATGGTCGGAAAGGCCTGCGTATTCGGCTCGGATACGCTGAGAGAAGGTTGAAGCTGCACGGCGGGGCGGAGCGTTAGTACAAGGAGAAGGCCAAAATTCCCCCACCGGCGCCGGCTCAAAAATCGGCGCGCGGCTACTCCCATTCGATGGTCGCGGGCGGCTTGCTCGTGATGTCGTAAACCACGCGATTGACTCCGGTGACCTCATTAACGATCCGACTGCTGATCCCTGCGAGCAGATCGTGCGGTAGTCGTGCCCAGTCCGCGGTCATGAAGTCCTCCGTTGTAACCACTCGCAGCGCGATCGTCTCGCCATAGGTTCGCCGGTCTCCCATCACACCCACCGAACGCACAGGCAACAGGACGGCAAATGCCTGGGCGGAGGTATGTTGATGCGATTTCAATTCGTCCGTGAGAACTCGGTCCGCGGCACGTAGGGCCGCGAGTCGAGCCGACGTGACCTCGCCCAAGCACCTTATTGCGAGGCCCGGGCCGGGGAACGGCTGGCGCTCAAGAACCTCCGCTGGCAAGTCAAGACCGCGGCCCAGCTCGCGGACTTCATCTTTGAAGAGCATCCGCAGGGGTTCAACGAGCGCGAAGTCCATGTCTGCGGGTAGACCGCCGACGTTGTGATGGGTCTTGATCCGAGCCGAAACTTCACGATCCTTGCCGCTGGATTCGACGATATCCGGGTAGATTGTGCCTTGCACGAGAAATCGCGGAGGTTTTAGAGGCGCAGCCGCCTCTTCAAACAATCGAATGAAAAGTTCGCCGATGATTCGACGTTTCTGCTCGGGATCGGTAACACCTTCCAGACTGGCCAGAAATTTATGCGCGGCGTCAATCACCTGTAGCTGGTCATCAAGCAGCGGACCGAGGCTCGCCGAAACCATGGCCGATTCGCCGCTTCGGAGCAGTCCGGTGTCCACGAACACACACTTCAGTCGCTCTCCCAGGGCCCGATAGGCCAACACGGACGCTACCGCGGAATCGACCCCTCCGCTTACCGCCGCGATTGCGCTTCCCTCGCCCACCTGCTCCTGAATGTCCCGGATGGCTCTGGGAATATTAGATGAAGGAGACCAATCGGCCTTGGCCCCGCAAATGTCCACCGCGAATCGCCGCAATATTTCACCGCCACCCGGCGTGTGTTCTACCTCGGGGTGGAATTGCAGGCCATAAATCCGGGCAGTTGGATCCCCCATCGCCGCGTAGGGTGAGTTAGTCGAGCTAGCAATGACTTGAAATCCGCTAGGCAAAACCTCCACGCGGTCACCGTGCGACATCCAGACCGGCTGCGATCCAAGCTCAAGCAGGCCGTCTCCGTCCTCGACGTGGATTTCCGCCACCCCATACTCGCGCGATTCGGCGGGAGCCACCTGGCCTCCCAGCGCCTCCGCCAGAGCCTGCATTCCGTAGCAGATTCCCAAGATCGGTTGCCCTGACTCAAGAACGAATTCAGGAATCTTAGGCGCGTTTTCTTCATAGATTGAGGCGGGTCCGCGGGACAGGATGTAGCCTGAAGGGTTGATGGACAGGACGTCTTCGGCGGGTGTGTCGTACGCAAAGAGTTCGCAGTAAACCCGAGCCTCGCGCACCCGGCGTGTGATCAGCT
>SMUY01105274.1_pt1 | contig 12811 bp, 10 predicted proteins | sample 2456441 | NCBI WGS metagenome assembly SMUY01 (sample SAMN11095931, study PRJNA526329) | marine sediment metagenome | biome: Marine sediment; feature: Surficial sediment; material: Deep marine sediment; isolation source: Hadal surficial sediment | place: Pacific Ocean | collected 2014-11 | depth...
ATTGAATCGCGAGCGTCAGCAGACTGAGCGGTCGATCGTTGAGCACGCGGCGCTGCTGGCAACCGACGCCGGCATGACGAAAGACGACCGCCGCGCGATTGTCCTGGCGCACGAGTCCTGGCACACCGGCGTTCTCGGCGTCGCCTGCACCCGGCTGTGTGAACGGTTTAGCCGACCTGTTGTTCTGCTTAAGCGCCAGGGCGACCTGTGCAAGGGATCCGCGAGAAGCATCAAAGAGTACTCCATATATGACGCGCTCAGGGCGTGCTCCGGCTGCCTACAGAGCTTCGGCGGCCACGATGCCGCGGCCGGTCTCTCACTCGCCACCACCGATTTCCCCGCCTTTGTCGAGGCGCTCATCGCCCACGCCAACGCCCATCTCTCGCCCCGGCAGCTGACCCCAACCGCGTACATCGATTGTAATGCGACCATCGACGAGCTCGATTTCGACTCGGTGCGGCAGATCGGGGCGCTCGCGCCTTTCGGCCGCGACAACCCCCGGCCGACGCTCCGCCTCCCCGATGCCACGCTCGCCGATTCGCCCCGGACCGTGGGGGCCCAGGGGCGACACCTGATCATGAATCTTCGCTCCGGTGAGCCTGCCCGACGCCGCTGGCTGCGGTCGGTGTGGTTCAATGCGGGTGCGCTGGCGGCCACCCTCGTCCCCGGCATGCAGCTGGAGGTCCTCATCGAACCGAAGATCAACACCTATAAGGGTCGCACGAGCATCGAGGCGGAGCTGCGAGATGTGAAACTTCCTGATCAGTGATTGATGGGGGGTAATGGGTGATGGGTGATTACAGAATGGCCACAAGCACGCCACCAATGACGAGAACCAGGCCAATGGGACTGCCGATCATGACCAGGCAGACCTGCAGCGATTCGCTGAACGTCAGCTCGAACCGCCACCTGATCACGAGTGCCTGCATATGGCGTCGTTCACCTCAGCCTTGTGCATGCCTCTTTAGGCGGCTTGCCGGAAACGCTCGTCGTTGGCGACGACTTCCGCGGCGTCGGACTCCTTCAGCGGTCTGCTGAAGAAGTATCCCTGCCCGAAGTCACAGTTCAGGCTCTTGAGCAGGGCGACCTGCTCTGGAGTTTCAACGCCCTCCGCCACGACTTCCATATCGAGGTTGTGCGCCAGCTGGACGATGGCCTGGATGATCGCGTCGTACCTGTCGGCCTTGCCTGACCGCATGATGAAGCTGCGGTCGATCTTGAGGATATCCATCGGGACCTTGTGCAAGAAGCTCAGCGAGGAGTGGCCCGTACCGAAATCGTCCATGGCCAGACGGACCCCCATTTCCCGAAGGCCCGCCAACACGGGTGTCAGCTCGTCGATGTCGTCCATAATCATGCTCTCGGTGACCTCGAGCACGAAAGATGGCGGGTCGATGCCGAACTGCTTGATCACGCCGGCGACGAAGCTGATGAGGTCGGGGTACATCAGCTGCTTCTTGGAAAGGTTGACCGTCATCGAGAGCAGCCCGCCTGGGCGACGCTCACGCCACTCCTGGAGCCGCTCGCCGGCCTCCCTCAGCACCCACTCGCCGATGGGAATGATGAGCCCGAGCTCCTCGGAGAGGCCAATGAACTTGTCCGGAGGAACGATGCCGCGCCGGGGGTGAGGCCAGCGGATCAGCGCCTCAAAGCCCTTGAGCGCCAACGTCTCAAGCGTGACGATCGGCTGATAGTTGAGCATGAAACCCTGCTCCTCCGTCGCCTGCCGCAGCTCTTTTTCCAGCGTAAGACGCTCCAGGACCTCCTTATGCATCCGCTCATCGAAGATGACGGAGCGCGCCTTGCCCGTGTTCTTGGCCTGGTACATCGCCGTGTCCGCGTCACGAAGGACGTCCTCCGGACGCTCATACTCACCATCGCTGGTGACGATCCCGATGCTTGCGCTGGTAGTAACTTCGTGACCCTCGATGATGTACGGCTGGCCAAGCGCGTCCTGGAGTCGTTCGGCGACGATCATCGACGCCCGCGCATCCGCAATGCCATCGAGCAGGACGACGAACTCGTCACCACCCAGCCGCGACGGCACGTGCTCACCACCGATCCGGGACGGCATGTCGATCTCTCGAAGGTTGGCGCGGAGTCGGTTGGCGACGCTGATCAACAGCTGGTCACCGATCTCGTGCCCGAGGCTGTCGTTGATGATTTTGAAGCGATCCAGATCCAGAAGGAGCACCGCGAACGTATACTCCGGCAAGCGCTTCCGGCGGGTAATCGCCTGTGCAACCCGATCGATCAACAACGGCCGGCTCGCCAGATCAGTCAGGGCGTCATGCCTCCGCGTGCGGCGGAGCTCTTCCTCGGTGCGTTTGCGGCGACTGACGTCCGTGAAAGTCGTGATGAGCCCGTCGCCGTGCTTGACGATCGCGATCTGGAACCACTTCTCCCGGCCGTCCTGACTGCAGCAACGTTCGTCTCGGAAAGGGCGCCTCGTCTCCAGGACATTGACCGCCTCGAAGAGCAATCCTTCCGTCTTGATACATGGAACGCGTTGAAGGAGCGGCTCGCCAAGCAGGACGGAGGCCTTGCGATTGAGCATCTGCTCGGCCTCATCGTTCATAAACCGACATCGAAAGTCGACGACGATGCCGGCCTCGTCGCGGACGGTGTCCAGGATCATCACGCCGCTGACCGAGCTGCGAACGATGCTGTTGAGGACCTCCTGGGCGGAGCTAAGCTCGTCGGCCGTCCGACGACATTTCCTACGTAGACTCTTGACGTCCCGATGGCCGATGACAGCGGCAACCCGCCAGATGATGCCGCAAGCCAGGAAGAACGCTCCCCCGGAGAGGCAGATCCGCTCCCTCAGAAAGACGCGCGTCAGCGGTCTGTTGAGGGGCGGCACGCGAAGGAGAGGATTGCGCGGTCCCACCACACTGAGCGCGCTGCCGAAGATCAGCAACCCGAGGCCGATACAGATCGAGATTGTTCCGCGGCGAACGCCAAGTCGCACACGCCCTGCCAGAAACTCGACCGCGATGACCATGACGGTCACGATCACTGCCGGCCAGAGCAGCTGGGTGAGGGCATGGCTCATCTTGACAACTCGGTCATGGCTATAGGAAAATGCGCTGGGCGACGTGGGGGCTCGATTACCGGACCCGCGCCGGGTGGCAGCGATCGGTGCCTTTCTCGGGCACGCGGTCTGCACCCCCAGACGGCAGTCTCATCGGTCGCTGCGGTACTTCGCCTCTGCCTCAAAATCGTCCCTTGAGGCTTCATCGGACAGGTGGTCGCAATGGCTTAGCCGGTCGGCCGTCGCATCAACAATCCGGCGGTTGGTGGGTCTGAAAACTCGCGGCCTGGAGCACGAGCGAGAGGCCTCGCTCGTCGGACTCATCGAACCCCGCCACGTCATGCGAGTCCAGATCGAGCACACCCCAGCACCGACCCCCTTGCTCGGCAAGCGGGATCACGATCTCCGAGCGATCGCTGGGATCGCACGCGATATAGGCAGCACCAAGATCGCGAATATCCAGGACGATTTGCGGCCGCCGCGAGAGCAACGCCTTGCCGCACACCCCGTCCAGACCGATCGGTGAACAGGCGGGCTTGTCCCGACAAGGCCCCAGGACCAGACGCCTCTCATCCGGCTCTCCGGGGCGATCCTGGTAGAACCCGACCCATGAGACCCCCGTTTCCTTCAGCGCCTCAAACAATGTATCAACGACCAGCTGCATCCGTTGATCGCGCGATCCCGTCGGGTGGAGGGATTCGGCGAGCGCTTCATATGGTCGGACGAGTGTCTCTGGGGCCATCACACAATGGTAGACAGGTTCGCTCTCCTGGGTGGTTGTGGCCGAGTCCCAATCACCCAGAGATTGCCGACAGCCTGCTTCGGCGGCCGGCACAGCCGACGCTGCCTGTTGCTATCCCCCCGCCATGATCTTTCCCATGCTGAAGATCGGCAACAGCAACGCCAGGGCGACACCGCCGATGGCCGCACCCATGCACACGATCATCAGCGGCTCGATGAAAGAAGTCACCGTGCTGATCGCGCCATCGAGCTCTTCAGCACTAAAGTCGGCGATTTTCTCCATCACCTCGCTCAGCTTGCCGGATCGCTCTCCCGCCGACATCATCGAGGCGACATCCGCCCCGACGAGAGGGTTCTGCGATACCGCGTCGCTGATCTGATCGCCTCCCCGCACGCCTTCCTCCATGGTGTCCCACAACTCATCGTAATAGACGTTGCCGGTCACGCCCCGACAGATTTCAATGGTGTCCAGTACGTTGACTCCCGCCGCCAGGAGCGTTGCCATCGTCCGCGTGAACCGCGTGATGTACAGGTGACGATACATTGTTCGCAATACCGGCAGGTTGAGTCGAAGAAAGTCCAACGTCCGGCGGCCGGAGGGCAATCTGATCCAGATGAACGCAGTAACGGCGACGACTACCATCGTCGGGACGTACCACATGTACTGCGTGGTGACGAAGTCACTGACCGCCAGCAGCACGCGGGTGGGAGCGGGAAGCGTGGCCGCCCGTTGTTCATAGATGCGAGCAAACCGCGGAAGAACAAACGACATCAGAAAGATCGTGATCACGAGGCCACAGACCATCATGAAGATCGGGTAGGCCAACGCGCCCTTGATTTGCTTGGCGGTTCGACGCTCCTTGGCCAGGTATTCAGTAGCCCGCCCCAGCATGGTCGACAGGCTACCCGATGCCTCCGAAGCCTTCATGAGGCTGACCATCAGTACCGGGAAGACACGCGGCCATTTCGACATCGCCATTGACAGCGATTCACCGCTCTGGATGTCCTCCAACAACACGTCGAGAACCTCGCGGAACTCCATTCGGGTGGTCTGCTTCTTGAACGCACTGAGTGCCTCCAAGAGGGGAACACCCGTCTCCAACATGACTGACAACTGCTGGGCAAAGGCGATAACGTCCTCCCGCCTGACTCGTTTGGCGGCCTCGTTCCGCCGGATCTGCGCCTTGTCGAGATCAGCGGTCGCCCGCAGGGGATTCTCTTCGATCGCGAAGACGAACTTTCCCTCCGCGCGCAGCGAGGCGCTGACCTCATCAGCGCTCGACGCGATCATCGTTCCGGCGGCGATCGCTCCGCTGCCATCACGGGCCTTGTAGGCGTATGTGCTCTGGGCGGGCACGAATCCCTCTCTCACAGGCTGGTGACGTAGAAAACTTCCCCGGCGGTGGTGAGGCCTCCGCCCACTTTCTCCATGCCGTCGGTTCGCAGCGTCACGAAGCCGTTCTTGGCGAGAATGGCGCGGATGTCCTGGAGCGTCGCTCCCCGGGCGATCGCCGCCAGTAACCCCTCATCGGGAATCATCAACTCGAAGATCCCGATCCGTCCGGCGAAGCCCGTTCCCCGGCAACGGCTGCACCCCTCACCTTGATAGAGGCATTCGACCGGCCCGCAGTAGAGCTCCACCGCCTCACGGATCGCCGGATCCGGCTCATACGATGTCTTGCAATGGGGGCAGATCTTTCGAACGAGCCTCTGGCTCAGGACTCCGCGGAGAGTGGCCGCGACCAGGTAGGGCTCGATGCCGATGTTCACCAGGCGCGTCACCGCGCTGGGAGCGTCCATGGTGTGAAGTGTCGACAAGGCCAGGTGGCCCGTGAGAGCGGACTGGATGACGATCGACGCCGTATCCGCATCCCGAATCTCCCCGATCATCAAGATATCCGGATCCTGTCGCAGCAGCGACCGCAGGGCGACGGGAAAGGTGAACCCCGCCTTCTCGTTCAACTGCGTCTGGTTGATGCAGGAGAGCGTCGCCTCAATGGGATCTTCGACGGTCGAAATGTTCAGCTCATCGGAGTTCAGCAGGCTGAGCGCTGAGTAGAGCGTGGTCGACTTGCCGCTTCCCGTGGGTCCCGTGACCAGGACCACGCCGTTGGGCTGCTGGATAACCTGCTTCCACCCCTCAAGCATGACGGGTGAAAACCCGAGCTTGTCAAGGGACACGATGGAGCTTCGGTGGTCGATGATGCGAATGACCACCTTTTCCCCGAACTTGCCCGGAATGGTGGAGACCCGCAGGTCGACGGGCCGACCCTCCATCATCGCGTGGATGTCACCGTCCTGAGGGAGACGCCGCTCCGATATGTCGAGATTGCTCATGATCTTGATGCGGCTGGTAATCGCCGCATGCATCTGATAAGGCGGTGAGAGCTTTTCAAAGAGCCGGCCATCCACGCGGTAGCGGACGCGTAGCCGGTGATTCCCCGGTTCAATGTGGATGTCAGACGCCCCCTCCTGGACCGCAGAATAGATCAGGTAATTCACGAGCTTGATCACGGGACTCCGACCCGCGACCTCTTCCAAGTCGGCAAGGTCCGCAACCTGCTTCTCGATGACGCTGAAATCTGCGTCGTCAATATCCTCATAAATGTCGTCGACCACGAAGACGTTGGCGGCAGGGAGATACGCGTGCAGGGACGACACGATCTCCGCCGACGTCGCGGCGACGATCTGCACCTTGTCGCCGGTCATCCGCTCGATCTCTTCCACGAGAAACAGATTTGCCGGTTCGGCGACGGCGATAGTCAAGACGCCGCGCACCCGAAACAGCGGAAGAACTTTGTGCCTCTCCAGGAAATCACGGGGAAGCAACTCGACAATCTTGGGATCAGCGATCTTGGCCGTCTGCGTGACAAACGGCACGCCGTACCCTTCCGCCAGCGCCTCCATCACCTGCTCCTCGGTGAGGAAGCTAAGCTCCACCAGCACCTCGCCAAGAAGTTTCTTGTGTCCCCTGCTCGCCTGATGCTCCAGCGCCTCGTCGAGCTGCTTGTTCGTGATCAGTCCCTTGCTGACAAGGGTCTCGCCGACCTGAACGCGAGGGCCGACGGTGAGGGCTTTGCTGTGTTCGAGGTTCATGGGAAACTGGTCCGCCTATCGCAGGCTCTTGGCCGCAGATTCGATGCTGTCGTGCACGTTGAAGCGCCGTTCAAGCCGCGTCACCTCAAGGATCTTTCGAATCGCCTCGTCGGGGCTGACAAGCCGGAGCTGCCCGCCGTGCTCCGACACCTCATCAATCAGCCAGAGCAGCGCCTCGAGCCCGGCGGAATCGATGAATGTCATGTGCCTGAGATCGAGAACGAAATCGCGAATCCCCGCACCAAAGCGTTCCTGGCACGACCGCCGAAACGACTCAGCCTGGTCGGTCGTCATATCACCGCTGATCGTCAGCACGGTAATCGCGTCGTGATCCTCGTAGCTGAGCTTCATGCTGCTTCTTCCGTCTCGCCTGAGGCCTGCTGCTCGGGACTCTGGTGCTCGGCAAACATTCGGTCGTATTCGCTGAAATCAAGCTTCACGAATATCGGCGCAAACTCGGGGTCAAACTGCGTCCCCGCAAAGTCAAGAATCTCCTTCATCGCCGCAGGACGGGAAAGGGCAGGCCGATACGTCCGCGTTGAGCTCATGGCGTCAAAGGCGTCTGCCAGGGAGATGAGGCGGGCGACCACTGGGATCCGGTTGCCGGCCTGGCCCTCCGGATAGCCACCGCCGTCAAATCGCTCATGGTGGTGAAGTACGCCGGGGAGAATGTCCCGAAGCTGCGGAATGTCCTTGAGGATCCGATGACCGATTTCCGGATGCTTCTGCATCAAGGCGAACTCTTGCTTCGTGAGCCGGCCCGGCTTTGTCAGCACGGATTCAGGCACCCCAATCTTGCCGACGTCGTGGACAAGCCCGGCAATGTGCATGCGGCCGACCGTGTGCTCATCCAGCCCCACCGCCCTCGCCAGCTGCTGTGTGAGGTGCGCAACCCTCTGGGAGTGGCCGCAGGTGTAGGTGTCCTTGGCATCAATCGAAGCCGTCAGTGCTTCGAGGGTCCCCAGAAACATCGCGTTGAGGTCTTCGTACAGCGCCGCGTTCTCCAGAAAGATCGCCATGCTGGTTGCGGTGGCACCGAGCAGCTTCATGTCGATACTCGAAACCTCGAGGTCCGGTCCGCACTTCTCGCCCGCGATCAGGACCCCGATCACCGTCTCATCGCGACTGACGGGATGAACGAGCACCGTCCGGCCAAGCGCCCGGAATTCGGCGTGGGCGGGATTGCCGACCGGGTCAAGCACGAGAGGAACATCTGGCGACACCTTCGCGAGCAGTCTGGACGCCGGATCCGAGAGTGTCTGGGCCGGATGATCGGCCTCGCCGGCCATGATGAACTCGCCGGCAAGCTTCTTGAGCCGATCGCGGTCGTCGGCGAGCTGGGCGCCGATCCACGTATAGGGAAGCGTCGCAAGCAGCTCCTCGCAGACGATGCCAACGAAACGGGCGGGCTGCGCCACCACCGACATGCTCTGGATGGTCGTATAGAGGAGGTTCATCTCCTCATACGACTCGGCCAGCTGCTGACCAATGCTCTCCAGGGCCGTGCCGACGGAGGCCAGTTGAAGCTGGTCCCGGACCGCGTACCGAACCATCGTCACCAACCTGGGCACGTCCGAATAGCTCACCGCGCCCAGACCCGCCAGCCGTCGTCTGGTGGTCTTGTAGTCCTGCCGCGCTGCGTGGCACATCGCCGAGAGCTGTTCACACCCAAGGAAGGCCTCGGTGATGATGACCGCCACCAGGTAGCCTGTCCGCCGACGACGATCAAACCGCGGCATCGGCGACAGCCAACACCCGGGCAAGACTTCCGCCGGCTCCGGATCGTTGCTGGATGACCATGCTTCAGCCGCCTCCCGCAGGGCAGCGGTGAAGATCGGGGCCTGACAAAAGAGATCGGCCAGCCAGTCTCCGGTTGGGTTTGGGCTACACAGTGCACCGTTGGCTTCGCATTCCAGCAGGAGTATCCCCACCTCCCGGAGCCTCCGAGTGAGGTCCGGGTTTTCCGCGGCGTCGAGATGGGTGACCTGTGGGCTCACGCCGCCTCCGGCTTCGACTCGTCTGTCCGGACGCGATCCGCTTCGGCGGCCAGCGATTCCCGGACCATCTGGACGACGCGCCGAGGGCTGAACGGCTTGCTGAGAACTTCTCTGATGTTGCCGATCTTGAGGTCCTCCTCATCAAGGGCGTACCCACGGGCGGTCAGAATCAGCACGGGAATATGAGCCGTCTCTTCGTCAGCGGCCAGCATCCGGCACAGCTCCAGTCCGGTCATGTAGGGCATCTGTAAGTCCGTGATAATCAGATCGGGCAACTTCTCACACGCCAACTCGAAGCCTTCCTCGCCATCGACCGCCGTTACCACCTCGTATCCCGCGTTTCGCAGCTTCAATGACAGCACATGCAGGATGTGTGCCTCGTCATCGACAACCAGGATGCGCCCAGCCATCACTCCCCCCCCACCTCACGCCGCCTGCGACCCCGCGTAGCGCATCGGGATCGTGACCCAGAACTTGGAACCCATTCCCAGTTTCGACTCGACGCCCACCTGGCCGTGGTGGAGTGTCTCCACGATGTGTTTGCAGAGACTCAACCCCAGTCCTGTGCCTTTGGCCACCCGTTTGTAGTTTTCGACGCGATAGAACTTGTCGAATACCTTCCCAATGGCGTCGGGCGGAATGCCAAGACCGGTATCCGACACTGACACCACCACGCTGCGCGTGAGATTGTCGGAATCGGCAGCAACCGTCACACGCCCTCCGGCCGGCGTGTACTTCACGGCATTTGACACGAGGTTCAGAACAACTTGAAACAACATATCGCAATCACCCTCAACACTCAGATCAACCTCGGCCATCTTCGAGTTCAAGGTGATCTGCTTCTGACTCGCCTCCGGTTCCAGCGTATCGATCGCCCGAGTAATCAGATGCTTGATGTCGACGTTCTCTCGTTCGATCTGGACGATTCCCGCCTCGATGCGACTGATGTTGAGCATGTTGTCGATGAGGCGGCCGAGCCGCTCAGTCTCATTCTGGATGATGCGGTAGAACTCCTGCCTGGACTCTTCGTCGGTCGCCTCTCCATCCACGAGCATCTCGACGTACGCGCGGATCGAGGACAGCGGAGTGCGCAGCTCGTGGCTGGCCTTGGAAACGAAGTCCGTCTTCATCTGCGAGATCTCGCGAACTCGTGTGAGGTCGTGGAGGATGGTCACGACCCCTCCAACCTCGCGTTTGTGGTTCTCGAGGCAAGCCAGCGTGACGAGGAACAACAGCGTCTGTTCCTTGTCCCCCTGGCCGTCGGGAACGCTGATCTCGTGCTCGACATGACGACGATCGGCGAAGTTCGCGGTCTCTGCCGTCTCGTTGATGAGCTGACAAAGGCACTCATCGTCCACGAACTGCTCCAGCGGCTGGTGGAGGGCCTGGGTGTGGTCGAACCCCAGGATCCTTCCCGCCGCCTCATTGACGATGACGATGTCGCCGAATGCGTTGGTGACCAGAACAGCGTCCCGCAATACATGGAGAACGGACTCGATCTGGCGCCGCTCGGCCTCGGAGACCCGAAGGCGGATCTGGACCTCGCGAAGCTCGTTGGTGAGCATCTGCTCCCGCTGCCGGAACTGCTCCACCGCGCCGATGAGGGCGCGGGTGATCGGTCTTGCCCATTTTGGCCCCCAGAACGTCGCCGTCCGCCGCTCGGTTCCAGTCGCTTCGATATAGCTGCGAAGCCTTGCCACCGTGCGGTCCAAGGTGGTGCCCAATGGCAGCAGGATGGCGGCGGACACGGTTGCGAGGCCGAGGAACGTGAGACACAACCGCAGCACCGGGTGCATCGAAGCCAGCCAGGGCAGGGAGGTTGCCAGGAGAGACAACACCGCTCCCACAGCTGCCACGATCAGCACAAGACACAGGCTTGCGATCTTTCCCGCCCTCACAGATGCTTCTTCGCACCGGAGGTGCGAAGCCCTCCCGTCAGGCTCATTCAGTGTGCCTGCTCCTGGGACGGCACCGTCACGAGCGTGTGATCCTGGCTCAACTCCACATACATCAGATTCGCATCACCGTTTTCAGGTTCAGCTTGAATCGCCCTGCGGACGGCCGCCAGAGCACTTTTGCGGTCGCCGGCCTCATCCAGTACGCGTCCGAGAACGAGTTGGGGAAGCGCCGTATCCGGTGCCAGAGACGCCGCTCGCTTCAGAAGCGCGATCGCTTCCGGCAAATTGCCGTGGTGGCGCTCATTGATTCCCTTCAGCAGATACCCCTCATACCGCTGCGGCGCAAGGGTGGCGAGTCGGGCGCCGCACAGAGCCATGCGGTGGAAATCATCCATCTCCCACGCCAACACCCCCAGATCGACCCACACTTCCACGTCCCTCGGAGTCAGACGCGTCAGCTGAAGGTACGCCTCCCGGGCATCCTCAAACCGCTGCAGCTGGGCAAGACACCGTGCTTCCAGATGCACCAGGTCCGGGCGTCGCTCGTGAATTGCCCGGCGAAGCTCTCTTGTCGAGTCGAGACACTTTAGGTACAGGCCGGCCGCAAACTGGGTATGCGCCACCTCCTCCAGCAGCATCAGGTTGTCGGGATTGAATCGCGACGCCTCGGCAAGATACGTTGCGGCCGTCTCCGGATCATCCTGAAGCAGGGCGATCTGCCCCAGCAGCTGCCGCAATGCCGGGATGTGCTCGAAGTAGTCCAGCTTCTGCTCGACCAGACGCTTCGCCTCATCGACCCGGCTCAGGGCGACCATCGACTCCGCGGCCGCAAGCAGGTACCCGACGGCGCTCGGCTCGAGCTCATAGGCAGCTCGATAATGCTCGTGCGCCTTCTCGTCATCCGACCAGCGCTGGTAGACGATGCCGGAAAAATAGTGCGCTTCGGCGTAATCGCGCTGCTGTTCGAGGGCGGCCTGGAAGGATTCGATCGACTTATCAAGGCGGTGTGTCTCGAGATGGATGCGGCCCTGAAGCAGATGAAACTTCGGCCTGTCGGGCATGACCTCGACGCACCTGTTGATATTCTTCAGGGCGTCGTCGAACTGTCCGGTCTTGAACGCCTGTTCGGCCTGATCGTAGGTTAGCTCGGCGTTCACGATATTCATGCGCCGCCTGGCGTCGATCCTCGCCTGCTCCCCGTAGCTCGGGGTCGCGCAGCCCGCGTTCCATCCGCCTACAGCGATGAGCAGGACGATGAGGAGGGGTCGCGTTGACATCGAGCGGTCTCCTGTCTTGTCAAAAAGAGGGTTCTTCCGTACACCACGAAACCTCTCTCAACCTCCGACCCCTCCCCGGACCAGCCAGGTCAATCAATCGACCATCACGCCATCAGCCCCCGCCGTCGGCTGCGCCGTCGGTCTCGAGCATGCCATCAAAGGTGACAAAGCCAGATGATTGCTTCCAGGCCGGATCATCGAGACCGGCGGGGTGCTCGCCCGCCCGCCAGAAACGCTGATGGGAAGAAACCCGCGGGATCTGTTTGGTCCTGGGATGGCGGGGATCCACGAAGATCGCCTCCGCACCCGGGTCTAGCGGCTCACCGGGCTGGCTCAGTTCCGGGTCCGTCTCGGCCACCGCCGCTTCGATGGACGGCGTCTGCGGCTCCGTGGCCTCCCACCGCCCCTCAGGGCTGCCGCTCCATCGATCGGGAGCATCGACGCCCAGACCAATCGCTCCCAGACCGGGCAGCACAGAGACCTCACGGGGAAGCGACACGCCCCCGGAAGCCTTCGATCCCAGCTTGCTGCGAAACGCGCGGTCCAACAAGCTGCGGTTGGCGGCGGTCTCTTTTTCGCCGGTCAGCTCTTCGCGGAGGCGGATGATTTCGGCCTGGGTCGGATCCATCCCAAGCGAGGCATTGACGTAATAAAGGGCCTTGGACAGGTTGCCCGCGCGGTAGGCTTTCAGCGCATCGCGGTTGTAATTGGATGTAACGAATTCCCGGCCGAATGGAAGCAGACCCGCCCGCGCGCCGACGGAAAGGG
>SMUY01401609.1_pt1 | contig 12807 bp, 13 predicted proteins | sample 2456441 | NCBI WGS metagenome assembly SMUY01 (sample SAMN11095931, study PRJNA526329) | marine sediment metagenome | biome: Marine sediment; feature: Surficial sediment; material: Deep marine sediment; isolation source: Hadal surficial sediment | place: Pacific Ocean | collected 2014-11 | depth...
CGATCGGCGGCGTGACGGCGGCGCGGGTCGGTGACTGTGCGAGCGCCGGAGCATACGGGGTCGCCACGATCTCCGCTTTGTGGACGGCGGCCGATCCCGGTGCGGTCGCGGCCGAGATGTCGCTATTATTAGGGACACCCGACCCATGAATGTTTCCTTGAAGGTTACGGTCAACGGCGAGCCGAGGGAGATCGCGGCTGGATCGTCCCTCGACGATCTCTTGCGATCACTTGAGCTCGATCCGCGCATGGTGGTGGTAGAGCACAATCGCAGCATCGTACGGAGTCCGCACCTGAGAGAGAGACGCCTCGAGGAGGGCGATCAGGTGGAACTCGTGCATTTCGTCGGTGGCGGCTGACCACCCCAGAATTGACCTGGACATGACGACGACCGTCAACACCCAAACGGACTCACCACTCGTTATCGGCACGCGCGCATTCCGGTCCCGGCTCATGGTCGGCACGGGGAAGTACCGGGACAACGCCACGATGGTACGCGCCATCGAGGCGTCACGCGCGGAGGTGGTTACGGTGGCGGTGCGTCGGGTGGATCTAAATCGGACCAAGCAGGACGGCATCCTCTATCACCTCGATCCCGATCGGTTCTTCCTGCTTGCCAACACTGCGGGATGCTTTACGGCCGACGAGGCCATTCGGTATGCCCGGCTCGGCCGCGAAGCCGGATTCAACGAGTTCGTGAAACTCGAGGTCATCGGAGACCGCGACACGTTGCTACCCGACACCGCTGGTCTCATAGAGGCAGCCGGCACCCTTGCGAAAGAGGGCTTTCAGGTAATGGCATATACCAATGAAGACCTCATATCCGCGCTGCGCCTCGAGGACGCCGGCTGTGCCGCGGTCATGCCGCTTGCCTCACCGATCGGCAGTGGGCTTGGCCTGCTGAATCCCTATCACATCCGGGTGATCAAGGAACGCCTGACCGTACCGGTCGTAGTTGATGCCGGGGTCGGCACCGCGTCCGACGCATGCGTCACAATGGAACAGGGTGTCGATGGAATCTTGATGAATACCGCGATCGCCGAGGCTCAAGATCCGGTCGCCATGGCACACGCCATGGGACTCGCGGTAGAGGCCGGCCGGGTGGCCTATCTCGCAGGCAGAATGCCGCGGCGGGAAATTGCGGTACCGTCCAGCCCTACGACCGGCCTTCTCGACTGAGCGTGGCCACGGGCGCGGCATCGCGGGACGCGGCACTCGATATCCTGCGGGCGGTGCGAACCGGGCAGCGGTTCGACCGCGCCCTCGACACCATCCTCCCCCTTCTGGGCGACGCCGATCGACGCCTGGCTCACGAAATCGCGGCGGGAGTGCTGAGGGAGCGCACGGCTCTCGACCGGCGCATTGCCACATGCCTCACCAAGCCGCGCAAGAGGATGCCCGACGACGTGCGCGACGTGCTGCGCATTGGGGTGTATCAACTCTCCTATCTCGACCGCGTCCCTCCCCATGCGGCAGTGCAGAGCGCGGTCGACCTCGCCAAGGAGCGGTGTGGTGAGCAATACGCCCCCTTCGTCAACGCGGTGCTCAGAAGCGTCACACGTGCGCACCCAACCGAGGGAACCCCCACGACCGCACCGAGTAACGACCTGGCGCAGCGATTTTCCCATCCCGAGTGGCTGGTTGACCGATGGATCGCACGTTTCGGACACGCCGACACGGAGTTGCTGCTGCGGCACAACAACACGCCCCCCAAGCTGGTGATCCAGCCGGCCCGATGGACCGCGGCGACCCTGCAGTCGGCGCTGGCGGCGGCTGGTATAGACCACCAACCGGGCCCAATGGGGTACGGGTTCTCGGTCGGGCCCACGCGGGTGCGGGATCTCCCCGGTTACCTGGAGGGTGGATTCATCGTGCAGGACTCGGCGCAACGCCGCCTAGTGGACTACATCGCCGCCCCGAGTGGGGCGCGGGTCTGGGATGCGTGCGCCGCGCCTGGAGGGAAGACGGCGGTACTCGCCCAGAGCTGCACCGTGGTAGCGTCAGACCGATCGCGGGCCCGCCTCCACCGCCTCCATACAAACCTCGGTCGTGCTGCTCCAGGGGCACACACTGTGTGCGCCGACGCCCGATTCCCACCGGTGAAGCCGGGGGAGATCGACATCACCGTAATCGATGCCCCATGCAGCGGCACCGGTACGATCGCGCGGCATCCCGACGCACGGTGGCGTTTGTCGCCGGAAAGCATCTCAGAGCTGGTGCGGAGACAAGCGGAACTCCTCGAAGCGGCCACTGCCGCAGTGTTCCCCGGTAGACTCTTGGTGTATCTCACCTGCTCCCTGGAGGCCGACGAGAACGAACAACAGGTGGACGGGTTCCTGGATCACCACCGCGATTTCGGGCGAGAAACCGAAGACCTTTTCGTATACCCGTGGACGTCCGGCTCCGACGGTGGGTTCGGCGCACGCTTGAGGCGCGCCGCGTGAAAGTACGCCGACGCACTGCCACGGGGTTCACCTGGCCCCGCCTGAGCAAACTGCTTCCGGCGCGCTGGCATCCGAGCCCGCACGGACGAGACCGGAGATGGTTCATCGGCGCGTTCGCTACCGCGATGGTCCTCGGCTACCTGGTCGCGGCCGTCGCCCTCTTTCCGGCGCCGATCTTCACCGCCAGCACGACGGTGCCCAACTTGCTGGGACTCACCGAGCAGGAGGCCCTCGATCTGTTGGCAGACGGGGCGCTGACTGCCGGAGACATCGAGCGCGTCAACCATCCCTCGACCGAGAGCGGCAAGGTCGTGTGGCAGGACCCCCCACCAGGCATCGAGGTGCCCGAGGGAATCGCGGTGCAATTGTCGGTGAGCCAGGGAAAACATCTAGTCCCCGTGCCAGACGTGGCGAACTACACCGGCGAGCTCGCCGCGCTCCTCATCGAGTCCTCCGGACTCACGGTTCGGGTGGAATCGATCCAGACTGCCGCTCCGCGTGGGCTCGCGGTCAACACGAGACCCGCCACCGGAACGACCAGACGTCCCGGGGATACCGTCAGGCTTCTCATCAGCGTAGGCGCCCCGACGATCGCGGTGCCGAACTTGCTAGGCCTGACTTTGGAGCAGGCGCTGGATACCTTGCAGGCGTTGGATTTGGCTATGGGCAATTTCACCGCGGGACGATCGCGAAGCCAGGAACCGGGAACGATCTTTCAACAGGCCCCGCCGGCGGGCACGCTCGCCGCGCCGGGAACGAGGGTCACCGGCTGGGTCGTGAGGCAGAATCGATGATGTCCAAAACCGTCCGTATCGCGCCAAGCATTCTCAGCGCCGATCTACTCAAGCTCGCCGATCAGGTCGCGGAGGTGGAGGCCGCAGGCGCGGACTGGATCCACATCGATGTGATGGACGGTCGTTTCGTCCCCAACCTGACGTTTGGGGCGGGGATGATCGAGGCGGTCCGCCGCGTAACCGACCTGCCGCTCGACGTCCATCTGATGGTCCTGGAACCCGAGCAGTACATTGAACCGTTTGCTGAAGCGGGGGCGTCCGTTTTCACGTTCCATCCCGAGGCGACCGTGCATGTCCAGCGACACCTCGCGGCGGTGCGGGCTCGTGATATGATGGCTGGTTTGGCGCTGAATCCCGGTACGCCTTTGGCCGCCCTGGAGGAGGTGTTGGATGACGTCGACCTGGTGCTGATCATGAGTGTCAACCCGGGGTTCCCCGCCCAGTCGTACATCGGGTCGGCGACCGCCAAGCTGGCGCGTGCCCGCGCCTTGCTGGACCGTCACGGTAGCGGGGCGGCCCTGGAAGTTGACGGCGGTATCTCGCCGCGGACGATTCGAGCGGCCCACGCTGCCGGAGCTGACACGTTTGTGGCCGGTTCTGCTATCTTTTCAGCATCCGATCCCGGGGCGGTGATCGGCGAACTTCGGGAACGTTGCAGAGAAGGAGTGCCAGTATGAGCGGCAATGGATCGAGGGGACAGTGGATCGCCGTCGGCGTCATCGTGACGATACTTGGAGCCGCGTTGACGATTGGCATGATGCTCTCTGAAGACATCTTTCAAATCCAGCCGGGGGCCAACGCACCCGACTTCAAGGCCGTGAACCTAGCCTCAGGCGACTCCGTTACGCTCGCCGACTACAAAGGTGAGGTGGTTCTGCTCAACCTTTGGGCGACTTGGTGCGCCCCGTGCCGCGTGGAGATGCCGTCCATGGAGCGGTTGTACCAGGAGCTTGGCCCGGAAGGACTCAAGATCGTGGCGGTGTCCGTCGACCAGATCAGCGGGGACAAAGTGATGGAATTCGCCAACGAGCTCGAACTGACTTTCGACATCTTGCACGACCGAAGCGGACAAATCGAGTTGGATTACCAGGCCACGGGGCTCCCCGAAACCCTGATTCTCGACCGGGAAGGAGTAATCGTTCACAAGGCGATCGGGCCGGTGGAGTGGGATGATCCGGTGCACAAAAACCGTTTCCGGCGGCTCCTGGAAACGAGCCGGCCGGACGAGCCGGCCGCAACGGCTTCCCGCCAGTCAGAGGGCACAAAGGCAGACGCTTCAGGAACCTGATGCGGCTCGGCATCCCAAGCCGGATCGGCTCCAATTGGCCAATCAAGGTGACGGCGCTGGGGCTGGCAATGGTGCTGTGGGCGGCGGTTTCGGCCGAACAGCCCACCACGCAGCTCGTGCCGATCCGACTCGACATTCAACTCCCCACGACGAAGACCCTGTTGCAGAGCGTCCCTATGATCCGCGGTCTCTACGCGGGATCAGCCCGGGAACTGGACAAGTTGTCCTCTGCCCCGCCTTCCATCAGCAAGGTGATTCCCGACACGGTCACTGAGTCGTTCTTCACCATCAACCTCTCGCTGCAGGACGTATCGGTGACCTCGGACGCGGCCGTGGAACTACAAGACATCTTTCCGAGAAGCGTTGTAGTAGCGCTCGACGAAGTGTTCAGCCGGCCGGTGCGGGTCGTGTCTCGGGTGGATGTTCGAGCGGCGTCCGGATACCGGCTGATGCGGTCGGCCGTTTCACCTGAGAGCGTCCTGGTGAGCGGCCCGAAGGCGCGAGTCGAGCGGATCGGGAGCGTGTTCACGATCCCCGCCCTATGGAACAACGTTCGGGATTCCATCCGTCGCACGGTCGCCATTGATACGTCGGCGTTCGGTGTGGTCCGGCTTTCCCAGTACGAAGTAGAGATCGACGCTCGGGTGGAACAGATCACCCAGCGGACATTCACCCAAGTTCCGGTGATCATCGCCGGGGGGGAGTGGGAAAGTATTCCGCCCACGGTCCAAGTCACCGTCACAGGTCCGCGGTCACGCCTAAACGCCATGACTACCGACAGCCTGTCGGCCACCGCGCCCGCCGCTGCAGTCGAGGGCGACATGGTTCCGGTGAGTATCCGCGTGTCTCGCGGGCTTTCCGTCACATTCACTCCGGATTCGGTACAAGCGCAGCGGATCATCTTGTGAGCGACGTGCTGCTGGGTATTGAAACGTCGTGTGACGAAACATCCGCTGCCGTGCTGATCACCGATCGCGGCGTACCGGAATTGGCCAGCCTGGTCATTCTGTCACAGGACATCCACAAAATCTTCGGAGGTGTGGTGCCAGAGCTGGCCAGCCGCGCCCACCTGAAGGCAATACAGCCGGTAGTCGACCGCGCCTTGACCGAGGCGGGAGTGCCCCTCAATGCCGTGGACGGGATCGCGGTGACCGCGGGCCCGGGGCTGGTCGGAGCCCTGTTGGTCGGCGTTTGTTATGCCAAAGCGCTGGCAGCGGCTGGCAATCGGCCGCTCGTTGGCGTGCACCACCTGGAGGGCCACCTTTTCGCCCCCGCGCTGGACTATGCCGACCTCAAACCTCCGTTCGTAGCACTGGTCGTATCGGGCGGCCACACCGTTTTGCTCGATGTCCCCGAGTGGGGCCGCTATCGGCTCCTCGGAGCCACGCGGGACGATGCAGCGGGAGAGGCCTTCGACAAGGTCGCCAAGTTGCTGGAGCTCGGATACCCCGGCGGTCCGGCGATCGAACGGTTGGCGGCGGGTGGCACAGACAGATATGATTTCCCGCGACCGATGTTGAACCGGGGGTTTGACTTCTCGTTCAGCGGGCTCAAGACCGCGGTGCTGTACGCCGTTCGGGACTGTGGCAGCTTGGAAAACGAGCGGCAAGACATCGCGGCGTCGTTCCAGTCCGCCGTGATCGACGTCTTGATAAACAAGGTCGCATTGGCTCTCGACCATACGGGCTATTCGACCGTCGTGATCGGCGGGGGCGTGGCATGCAATCGTGAACTCGCCGTCAGGATGGCCGACGCCAACGCCGGCCACGCGCGCGTGGTCGTTGCCCAGTCGCGTCTCAACACCGACAACGCCGCGATGATTGCCCGTGCCGGATGGTTTCACCTCCGACAAGGCAGACGGAGCAACATGACGCTCGATGCCGATCCCCGGATGCCGTGGCCGGGCCTCGAACGGGATCCCGAGATGTATCCCAGCCCGAGATAACCATTGACTGTTTACCCCTTGGTACTCCATCTCGGCCCGATCGAGATGACCGGATACGGCGTGATGCTCATGGTGGGCTTTCTCGTCGGCGGCTGGACGATCCAGCGGCAGCTTCGGAGCCGCGGATTGAACGAGGAAGCCGCTTCCGACATGGTCATGTGGGCTGTAGTGGGCGGCATTGTCGGAGCCAAAATCTGGTACGTCGTGCTCACCCAAGATCTCGGAGCCTTGTTGTCGCGTAGCGGGTTGGTGTGGTACGGGGGTTTTGTCGGTGGAGCGGCAGCAGTTTTCGTCAACGGGTTGCGTCAACGGATACCAGCCCGGTTAGCACTCGACCTCGCCGCTCCTGCCCTCGCAGTCGGGTATGCCCTGGGACGTGTCGGATGTTTCCTGGTACAGGACGACTATGGAGTGCCGACCTCACTGCCCTGGGGCATGAAGTTTCCCGAGGGACTACCGCCCTCGACGGCGCAGCGCCTGTTCACCGACTTCGGTGTCCCGATTCCTGACGGCGTGATCCCACTTGAGGTGCTCGCTGTGCATCCGACACAGCTCTATGAAGTGGCAGCGATGATGGTAGCGTTTTGGGCGTTGTGGCGTTTGCGGAACCATGCGCGCGGCACGGGGTGGCTCTTCGGCGTCTATTTGCTGTTCGCGGGCACCGAGCGGTTCCTGGTCGAGTTCATACGGGCCAAGGACGATCGCTTTCTGGCGGGGTTCACCATGGCGCAGCTCGCGAGCATTATCGTCACGATCGTTGGCGCTGCCTTCATGGCTCGATGGGCGAACCGGGACAAGGTGATTGTTCCGGCCGATTCGGGGATCCGCAGAACCAACGCGCCGGGGCGCCGACGGACCGGCAGCAACTAAGTCAGGTCACCTCCCCCAACAAGATCACCACGGCGGCTGCGGTCGAGTCCGAGTGAGTCAGCGACATGATCGCGCTAGAGACACCGAGGTGGTTCGCCGCTCGCTCCGCGGCACCGTGCAACTGCAAGCTCGGCTTGCCGTGGGCGTTCAACACCACTTCGCTGTCCAACCATCCGACCCGCCTCGCGTTGCCGGCCTGTTGTAGTGCCTTGTACGAAGCCTCCTTGGCCGCGAGACGGGCTGCCACATGCTGAGCCGGCCTCGCCGTGGCCATGCAGTAACTTTGCTCCTGCTCGGTCAGTAGCCGGCGTAATGCCCGTTCCGGATGGCGTCGAAGCAGCCGTTCGACGCGGACGATATCGACCAGGTCTATCCCCACGGCGAGCGGGCCCGTCACTGAAGTTCGACGCTGCGGAACACAGTACTTTGGGCTATTGAAACCGCATACGTTGCCAAAACGCGGACATCCACGCCGGTGGCACCACCAGACCGCCCAACACCAACCCACTCCACAGCGCCGCAACCACGCCGACAACACCTGTCAAAACCACCGGCCAAAGCGGCTTGCGCCAGCGCGCGATTTCGTCCGCGACGCTGCGCCAGACTGAGTACTCCTGGTCCACCCTCTGTTCCAACTCCAGCCAGGCCGCTTCCAGACCGCGAGCAGCAGCGGTTTGTGCGCGTTGCCAGTCGTCCAGCACGTCGCGCTCGAATTTGGTCGCGCGTTGCAACGCAACGCTCCTGGTCTCGATCTCGTCGAGCAGTGGGATGAGTCCCGCTCCGGACGATCCCATTCGAACTCCGATGGCACGCCGTTCGGTTTCGTCGATCATGATTTTCTTACGGGCACGCCTCGGCATGCGGACCGCATCGGCTTCCGCCTCGAGGTGCGCGGTCAGATAGTCGACCAGTTTCGCACTCACCGGCGCAACGCCCTCCTCCCACGCCATCATCCACGCGTCCCGCCCCAGCGTGCCCAGCGCCGCCGCACGCTCTTCATTTGCGGCCAGGCGGCGCGCTTCACCGGCCATCTCCATCACTTTCGTCGCCAGCCGGCATCGGTTGGCATCGAGCGAGATCCCCTCACCAACCGTGCCCGTGCCCGTGACCAGCTTACCCAGGGACGGGCCGAGTTCGGGAATCCGCAGGACCGGCTGGCCCACGCTCACGAAAGAATCGCGGCAACGACGCGGCTCGTGTCGGACAAATCCTCGAACACGGTGTGCGCGCCCGCTGCCGCCAATTCGTCAGCCGAGTAGGACCCGGTTGCAACGGCAATCGCCCGAGCGGCGATCCCCGCCCCACACGTCACATCCGCCGGCGTGTCCCCGATGATCACGATTTGAGCGCCGGCCGGCGTGCCTTCCATGAGATCCGCCGCTCGTGCGGCGGCAATTTGCGGTAACCCGCTGCGGGCAGGAGCGTCCGAGCCAAAGGCCCCAACGCGGAAGCGGTCGAAGTCGATGCCGGCGGCCCGCAACTTGAGGCGGGCACCAGCTTCGATGTTTCCCGTCAAGAGGCCAACGATTACTTGCGTCGTCTCATCCAGGGCATCCAGCAGCGCCACCACCCCTGGTAATGCGCGCACGTTGCGACTGCCGTTTGCCAATTCTCGCTCGAGGAGTTCGACATAGCGATCACACACGGCATCGATGCTGGCGGGGCTGCCGGCATCGGGATGCCCGGCCCCGCGCATCAACTCGCTGATGATTTGCGGATCCATCTTTCCATCGAAGCGGAAACCGTCGATCGGACCGGTCGCTCCCGTCTCGGCCAGCAACGCCTGCCGGATCGCGCTCCGTCCGGCGCCGTCGCTCCAGAGCAGCGTCCCGTCGATATCAAAAAGCACCAGCTTCATCGAAAATCCTTCCGGTGGAACACGTAGCTAGGTTACGCTGCCGCCGCACCTACTCATCTGCCGATTGCCCTGCCGGCGGATTGGGGGCACCTGCCTTCTCGGCGCACGCGCTGCAGCGGGTCACTCCACGGAAGGAACACATGAGACAAATGAACGTCCCGCAATCATCACATGGATAGCCCTCTGACGCCCTTTCGTCCCTGCCGCATGCGCGGCAAACCATTCCATCGGTTTCGTCTGCCATGGCTGTCGATTCCAGTTCGGGGATCGTTGACGGTGCGGTCGCTGTGCCTCCGTTCGGGAGCGGTGATCAGGATGCCCCCAATCATACTCGATTCCCGTCCAAACTACCGCGATTGGACCGGCACCAAAACCGACAGGGCGTTGTGGACTACCGTCGCGGTAAACGGCGTCTCCCCGTCGACCTCCCCGTCGAGTTGCACCGGTTGGCGCGGGGTGGACTCTACCTTCACTTCTTGCCCTCGGAGGTGTCGAATCGTCAAGCCGTCGACTCGTCTCGCGAAGAGCTTCAGCATGACCTGGGCCGCTTCGGCGACACCGCGCGCGCTGAAAATCAACGTGTCGAGCACACCGTCGTCGAGAGCGATGCCCGGACCAAGCCGCAGCAGCGGTGGGATGAACTCCGAGCAATTGGCTACCATCACGGACGACGCCTGTAGATCGAGGACGCGGCCATCGATCGTAACCGTATACGGCACAGGGACCATATCTTTGGCGAGGTGCCAGGCACGGGCCAGGTACGCCCCAACGCCCCATCGCCGCTTAGCCTCTCCCGACGTGTGTGCCATCAACTCCGCGTCGAAACCCGAGCCACAGGCCACTGCGAAGTACCGCACACCCGATGCCCGCTCCACCTTGCCGACGTCGATGACGCGGGGCCGACCGTGGGCCACGATGCGTGCCGCCTCCCTGGGATTTTTCGGAAGCCTTAGATTCCCCGCCAGCAAATTGCCCGTCCCGCCCGGAATCAGGCCGATGGGGATATCGTGGCCGATCAGCGACTCCACTACTTGCATCACAGTGCCGTCGCCGCCGTAAACGGCCACGGCGTCGACTCGGTCTTCCACACCAACGGTCGCCATCCCGGCCGCGTCACCGGGTCCGCTGGTTTCAACCACGTCGACGGCACATCCCTCACGCCGTAACACGGAGGTGATGGTTTCTCCAACTTGTCTCCGGGTGCGCGCCGCCGCGGGATTGATGATGAGCAAGATGCGGCGCACTAGTACCGCGCCAACCGGATTTCACAAGTCGAGCTGCGGAATTCCGCGAATCGAGGTCTTCCAACTGGCGCCATGGCTGCCGCCCTTCGCAGAGAGTTGGTGCGTAGTATCAGAATCGTCTCACTCTGGGGGGGGGGGAGGCTGAAACGGTATTCAGTATCGCTTTTCCCAGACCAAGTCCAACCCAAACTGCGATTTGAGCACTCGCGATGGCCCGCCTAGCAACGTACAGGTGTTGGCCGGATCCCGACTCGCCGCAAAATGCCAGTTCTGGCTGAAGCGATATTCCAGACTGGCGCCAAAATTGCGCACGAGCCCCTGCTGCTGCTGGCAGATTCGCGGGCTCAACGTTACGAACAATCGCGGCCCCAGCTGACGCCCCAGCGCGATCTCCGTCCCCGACAACCCTTGTCCGGGTGGACGGATCCGCAGCATATCGAGGGGCACACCGAGGTCCGAGATCAACGAACGCTCCAGTTCGCTGGAGAGCGCGCCGTACAGCTGAGAGATCGCAAAATCAACTTCGCGCCCGCCGAGCGCCTCGACCGTCGGAGCGTTGAACAAGAGGTAGGAAATAATCTGGTCGTCGGGCAGAGCGGGAACCACATCAGAGGTAAGGGTAATCTGCGGCGTGTAGAGCGTGCCACCCACGTTCACGAAGACAGTGATGTTGTCACCGCGCGTGGCCGGAACGACATACCGCGCGTCGATATTGACGTCCGCATTCAGGTCGCTGGTGCCAAAGTACTGAATCTCTCCGCCCGTCACGTTGAATTCCCGCACGATGAGCTCGCCAACCCCGAAACCGCGGCCAAACGGAAGGCGATAGGTCCCCCGGGGCGTGCTGAAGGTTCCGTCGAACCGGTATTGATCGCCTACCTTGCCGATGAGTAACTGGCCGACGAGCTGGATGTCAGCCTCGGTCGACAACAACCTCACGTTCGACCCCAGCTCGAGCACCAAACTGTCCACGAACAGGCTGTCCAGCATTCGGTTCTGAAAGGCCTGGGTCAGACCCTCCTCCCGAATGATCGTATCCACGAGATACGCGTACAGCGTGTCCTCGAGGTTGATGATGGTCTTCTCCACGAGATCAGCGAAGTAGAGATCGCCGTCCGTGACGGTCCCCTGCCCCGTGAGCCTCGCCCCATAGAGAGGACCCACCAACGACAAGCTTCCGGTCGTGGTAAAAGCAAGAAACTGCGGGACGTCCAACGTGCGGAACTCGTCCGCCTCGAGCTGCAACGCGAAGATCGGCTTGGTCAATTCCTCGAGCCGAACGAATCCGTCGATCTGGACAAGACCTTCACCGCTGTGAATCGTAAGTCCGTCGATGAAAACGGTGTCGCCCATTAGCCGAAGCTCGCCGTCGATATCGCGGTACGTGACACCAAGAGCTGGAAAACGTCCGCCGGCTTGGGAGAGCGAGACTCGACCGGTCAGTGTCGGTTGCTGCCACGTGCCTCGGATCCCCACGTCCGCGAAAAGACGGCCGCTGGCCTCACGGACGATTGGCGTGACGAACTCCATGAACGAGAGATCGACGCCGTCGGCCACCGCATTGATAGCCAGCGGCCCGCGCAGCTGTCTGTCGCCCGAGCCTTCCAGCGCAAGATCGAGCGGCAACTCGAAGTCGAGTGACAGGATGGGCTCGCCCTGCTGCCACAGGCTCCCCTCCCCAATCAGAGTCCGATCGGCGTAGTTGGCTGTGGCCTCCACGAGGGCGGCCTGAAATGTCCCCCACCGTCCGTCGTTCAGTTGCAGGGACGCACCCCAAACGGGATCTCGAGCCGTGCCCGAGAGTTCGATCACCCCGCTGATCGTACCGTCGACGTCGTCAACATCCAACTGCGCCAGGCCCCAAATGTCGCGCTGCGGAAGTTCGACGAGGCCGACGCTGAAATCGCCGGGAGATCCGCCGCGGGGGATCGTTCCATTCAATTGCACCCGCGCGTCACCGTCCTCACTGTGGAACACGACGCTGTCGAGGCGATAGCCCGTCTCGCTCAGATACGCCGCGGCTCCCGGCTGTAGCAGCCAGTGATGAGAAGGAAGTCGCAGACTCATGGAATCGACGCGTACCGCGATCGATCCCGAATCGACCCGCGTCTTCCCCCGGGCGACTCCAAACCCCTCGGTACCTATGCCCGCGCGAGCGGACCAATCCGCTGCGTTGCGCGCACCCGAGACGTCGAGCGCGAGATCCGAGAACACGAATCGCCCCTTCACCAGAGAGTCCGCGGTCCCGTCGATTCGCACCGGTCCATCTCGTGCCGACGGCCAGTTCGTGCGGAGGTCGAGACCCTCGAGCAACGCCCCTGCCGAAGCTGCATACGGCACGGTGAGAGCCATCGCCACCCAGTAG
>SMUY01001547.1_pt1 | contig 12806 bp, 15 predicted proteins | sample 2456441 | NCBI WGS metagenome assembly SMUY01 (sample SAMN11095931, study PRJNA526329) | marine sediment metagenome | biome: Marine sediment; feature: Surficial sediment; material: Deep marine sediment; isolation source: Hadal surficial sediment | place: Pacific Ocean | collected 2014-11 | depth...
GATTTATCAAAATTCTCTAGAATTTTTTTTGTATTGTTGATATCAAGCTCTAGTGTATTTAAATTCCTGTTATTTATCCCTAGGATATCTGCATTAGTTTTTAATGAATTTTGAAATTCATCTTTTGTATAAGACTCGAGTAATATTTTTAGGCCATTTTTGTGACTATAATCAATAAATTCATCAATTTCTTTCATAAAACCTTGGTCAAATAATGATTGAATAAGTAAAATATAATCTGCACCAATTTTTTTAGCTGCATCGATTTGAATTTTATCTATTATAATATCCTTCATCAATAATGGGACATTGACTTCTTTTCTAATTCTAATAAAAAAATCTGGTGATCCTGAAAAAAAATATGGTTGTGTAAGTATTGATAATGCTTTTGCACCTCCATTAATCATTGATTTTGCGATAACTACCGGGTCTGAAATTTTTTTAATTTTGCCCAATGACGGAGATGAAAATTTTACTTCAGTGATTAGTGAGGCATGTTGATTTTCATTAATTAATTCAATTAGATCTTTGCCTGAATTAGATAATGATTCTTCAATATTATAAATGCCATCATTTATTGCAGTCTTTGAATTTTCAAATAGTTTCTTAAGAATTCCTTCCGTGTTCATTCAAACTCCTTTAATTTTTTTACATTACCACAGTAACGAACAAAGTCTTCAAATAAACTAAAAGACATTCCACTCTTTATTGTCTCTAATGCAATTTCTAATCCACTTTTGAAATCATTTGCAACATTTGCAACAACAAGGCCTCCTGCAGCATTTAATGCAGTAATCTCAATCATAGCTTTGTTTGCAGAATTATTTAGAACAGATACAAATGCATTAACTGCTTCATCTTTTGTTGTGACTTGAATGTCTTTTATTTTTGGTTTTGTTAACCCAAGTTTTTGAGGATCAATTATCATTTTATTTATTGAATTGTCTTTTAAAAAATATACTTTGTTTTTTGATGTTGTTGATAGTTCATCTAGTCCATCTTGTGATCTAACAGTCATAATGTTTTCAGAACCACGTTTTTTTAATAATAATGCTAGTCGTTCTAAAAATTTGTCGTCATATACTCCTATTAGTTGATTTTTTACTTGAGCGGGATTGCTTAATGGACCTAACAGATTAAATGCAGTTCTACCTCCTATCATTTTTCTGGCATTTGCTACATTTTTCATTGCCGGATGGAATTTTGGGGCAAACATAAAACCAATCCCAAATTTATCAATAATTTCAGTTACTCTTTCTTGGGACGCACCTAAATCATAGCCAAAATACTCAAAAATATCTGCACTTCCTGACACTCCTGATACTGAACGATTTCCGTGTTTAGCAACAATTCCCCCTGCTGCTGCAATCACAAAGGAAGCTGTAGTAGATATGTTAAAAGTTTGTAGATTATCTCCACCTGTTCCACATACATCGATGATTGTACCTATTCGCTTTGGTGATATATGTACTGAAAAGGATTGCATTTTATCTAACATTCCAAGTAATTCATCATCTGTTTCGCCTTTTTCTCTTAAATATTTCAAAAAGTTTCCTGCATCTTCATCAGAAATATTTCCACTCAAAATACTTTCCATTGAATCACTTGTTTCATCATAAGAAAGATTCTTTCCTACTTTTAGTTTAGATAATACATCATCAATCATTTGTTTTTCACCATACTAACAAAATTTTCCAGAATTTTTTTCCCGTCTGGTGTCATAATAGATTCCGGATGAAATTGTACCCCTTCAATAAGATATTTTTTGTGACTAATTCCCATTATCTCTCCATCGTCTTCTGCCATTGCAGTAATTTTTAATGTATCAGGAATTATTGTCTTGTCGCCAACTAGTGAGTGATATCTCGTAGCTTGAAATGGATTTTTCACATTTTTGAATAGTGTATCATCATAATGTTTAATTGGACTTGTTTTTCCATGACGTACTTTTCCAGCATTAACTACTTTACCGCCAAAGCAATGTATGATGCCTTGATGTCCTAAACAAACTCCAAGTATTGGCATTGTTGGCCCTAATTCTGTAATTACATTATTGCATATTCCAAAATATTTTTCATCTTCTGGTGTACCAGGTCCAGGAGAAATAATTATTGCGTCATAATTTTTTTCCTTAATTTTATCAATTGAGATCTTATCATTACGTATAACATCACAAATTATCCCCAGCTCTCCTAAAATTTGTGCTAAATTATACACAAATGAATCATAATTGTCAATAATGAGAAATTTCATTTTGAAGCCTCTTTTAGTGCTAAGAGCATAGCTTCTGCTTTGTGTTCAGTTTCTTTTAGCTCGTTTTCTGGTATAGAATCAGATACAATTCCTGCCCCTGCTTGAACAAATCCTTTCTTTCCATCAAAAAATATACTCCTAATAGCAATAGCAAAATCACAACATCCATTAAAAGAAAAATACCCAACTGCGCCTGCATATGGCCCTCGTGAATGGAGCTCTTGTTCATCAATAATTTCCATCGCTCTGACTTTTGGAGCTCCTGATACAGTTCCCGCAGGAAATACTGCCTTGAATGCATCATACATATTGTATTTTTCATCTAAAGTACCAACCACATGAGTTACCATGTGTTGAACATGACTGAATTTTTTCACTTGCATTAAATCAACTACGTGAACGGAACCATATTTACACACTTTTCCAATATCATTTCTTCCTAAATCGACTAGCATGGTATGTTCTGCAAGCTCTTTTTCATCATTGAGCATTTCTTTTTTCAACTGATCATTTTTTGTTTCATCATTTGTAATTTTTCTTGTACCAGCAATTGGAAATGTTTCTACAACATTTCCAGTTACTCGAATTAACATTTCAGGACTTGCACCAATGATTGTTTTTTCGTCCATTTTCATGTGATATAGATATGGAGATGGATTCATACTACGTAATATTTTGTACACTTTCAAATAATCTCCACTAGCATCAAAATTAAATCTGCGTGATAATACTACCTGAAAAATGTCTCCGTCATAGATGTATTTTTTAGCATCATTAACAATTTTTGTGAATTTTGCTTCATTCATATCAACAGAAATTTCTGAAACATAGAAATTTTCAAATTTATTCTCAGAAAGTTTAATCTGATCTATTCTATTTTCATCATAATAAAAATAAAATGATTTCTTTTGTTTAGTATCATAAAGTATTCCATCCTCATATATTCCAAATTCCATTAACGGAGTATCCACTGGATGTGATTGTGGAACTTTTTCCCACAATGTAACTGCATCATAATTGATGATTCCCACTGCTCCGCCTAAATATCGATAAGATTGATCAGATGTAGTTTCAAGTAATTGTTTAATAGATGACAGTGGATCATCTGTTGCGATAGTTTTTTGTGTTCCATCTTTGTAGAATAGAATTACTTTATCTGAGTAACCTTTTACAATAATTGTTGGGTCAAAACCCATGATGGATGTTTCTGCTAATTCTTCTGGACCAGTTAGTGATTCAAACAAAAATGAGTGAGAATAATTCCGTGATAATTTATTATAAATTTCAAATTGAGTGCCAGTTAACTCTAGGGGTATTACTTTAGGATTATCGCGTCCAAATATGTCCACCCATGTCAGTCATCCTAACTATATTCTATATTTAAGATTTCTATAGGTTAGAGAGGGCACAGTTTGTTCTTCTGACACAAACATGCTCTTAATTGAACAAGTTTCATTATAGTCATATAGGAACTGAGGGATGTCCCAATGCCCAGTTATGCCCCTCCATTTTGGGCTCCTCAGGCTCCTTTAATTACCGTAAAGTACGGTACTTTTATATGCGATCTTGAGCATGTTATATCATGAATCAATTACTTGAAACAAAAATTCCTTCCAGAATTTATCAGGACTTTGTTTTCTTAAAAACAAAAATCGTTGTAAATACTCTTGCTAATGAATCTAGATGCTATGTATGTAGTAAAGGACTTGAAGATGGTTTTAGTGTTACTGCAAAAAATACTATTTTTGGAACGTTACTATTTTGCGATAAGCACTATTCTACAAATTAGATAATGGGATTTGTTATCGCTCCTTGCGCAGCAGATCCTACTAAAGAAGCGTATTTTGCTAATGCACCAGATGTATAGTTTGGTTTTGGTCTAGTCCATTGATTTTTTCTTTTCTGTAATTCTTCAGATGAAACATGCAGATCTACAAAATTATCTTCTGTATTGATAGAAATTTCATCTCCATTCTTTACAAACGCTAAAGGCCCTCCTACAAATGCCTCAGGAGCTATATGCCCAACCATTAATCCACGAGTGCCTCCAGAAAATCTTCCGTCAGTAACCATTGCTACTTTTTTCCCTAATCCTTGACCTACTATTGCTGCAGTAGTAGCTAACATCTCTCTCATTCCTGGACCTCCTTTTGGACCTTCATATCTAATCACAACGACATCGCCTTCTTTTATTTCTCCTTTAGATATTGCATCAAATGCATACTCTTCTCTATCAAACACTAGTGCTTTTCCAGTGAATCTTGTCATTTCTGCTCCAGCCGTTTTAATTACTGCGCCATCAGGTGCTAATGTTCCTTTTAGAATTACTGCAGTTCCAACATTATGAATAGGATTATCAACGGACTTTACAATATTTTGTTCTGATTCCGGAAAACTTATTGATTCTAGATTCTCATGAATAGTTTTTCCAGTTACTGTAAGACAGTTTCCATGAAGTAATCCTTTATCATCTAATTTTTTTAGAACAAATGGAATTCCTCCAATCTTATCTAATGAGTTCATTACATAATTTCCACCTGGTTTCATGTCAGCTAAGTGAGGTGTTTTTTTTCTCACTCTCTCAAAATCATCATATGTTAGCTTAATTTTAGCCTCATTAGCTAACGCCAACAAATGTAATATCCCATTAGTTGAACCTCCTACTGCATTTAACATGGTAATTGCATTCTCAAATGCTTCAAATGTTAAAATATCGCTGGGTTTGATCTTCAATTCCAAAAGTTTTGCACACGCCTTTCCTGTATCGTACACTATCTTTTCTCTTCTATCATCCTCTGCTGGAGGACTAGCACTACCAGGCAATGCAAGACCTATTGCCTCAGAAATCGATGCCATTGTATTTGCGGTAAACATTCCTCCACAAGATCCAGCATTAGGGCATGCAGTATTTTCAATATCTTTCAAACCCTCAAGGGATAATCGTCCTGCATCATATGCCCCAACAGCTTCATACACATCTACTATAGTTAACTCTCTACCATCTAAAATACCAGGCATTATAGTTCCCCCGTAAACGAAAACTGATGGTAAATTCAATCTAGTCATTGCCATCATAGTTCCAGGTAAGCTTTTATCACATCCAGCAATTCCAACTAATGCATCATACTGATGAGCTCTTACCATTAATTCAATAGAATCAGCAATTACTTCTCGAGAAACTAATGATGATTTCATTCCTTCATGTCCCATTGCAATCCCATCGCTTACTGCTATGGTACTAAATTCTCGTGGTGTAGCTCCCCCTTCTAGAACCCCTTCTTTAGCTTTTTGAGCCAGTCTTCCTAGATGAATATTACAAGGTGTAGCTTCATTTCCTGTATGGCAAACACCAATGAATGGTTTGCTGAGATCATCATCAGTTAATCCCATTGCTTTGTACATTGCTCTGTGAGGAGAACGAGCAGTCCCTTCTAGAACATTTCTACTTGATATTTCCATTTTAAACAAATTACGATAGGCATACCATAATTTAGGTGGTTTGTTATCCTGACATAGGTTGAGTGTCTAATTCTAATAATTGGTCATCAATTTGTGTTTGATCTTCGCCGCCATAGGAAATAAGAATTCTATCTCCATCTTCAAAAACCATTTCTGTTAGATTATCTACTGGTTCATGATTGACATAAAACTTTAGAGAAAATTCTTCATTTGTACAGAACTTTCTTTCTCCACCTGCTGAAGCTTTAAATGAAAAACATTCATCGTCGAGTCCAATTCCTATTGTTTCAAATAGCCATCCCATCATAACGCCTGTGGCATGCCTATGAATGGTACTGCCATCCCGAGCTTCAAAATGTTGGTAACTATTTTTTATTTGATATGCTGGACCCGAAAAATCAAAAGTATCCCCATGAAGTTTAGCCAAAAGTGTAGCATGTACGTGTTCTGAACCAAGACTTCCAGCTCCTGGAGGTGCCCCCGGGGTAACTTGGTCAAAACTCAAAAAATTATACACTTGAATTCCAACAATTATCGCAATTCCACTAAAAACTAGTACAGCTATAAGTGTATGCTTTCTTTTTTCTTTGATCCTTTGAGTAGCAAAAGAGTCTCTTTTTTCCTCTCTTTCTTTTCGCGATTTTTTACCCATGAGATAGTCAAGTTCCTAAAATTCCCTTAATTAACTTAATTGATAGAAAAACCATAAATAAAATACAATGTCGGGAATTACATGAATTGCATTTTTTGTGAAATAATACAAGGAAAAAGACGAGGTCATTTCATTTACCAAGATGAAACTCACGTAGGATTTTTAGATAAATATCCAATAGATTATGGACACGCTCTATTTTTACCACGTGCACATTTTGAAAAAGTAACTGACATGACGCCAGACGATGTAGGTAATCTGTTTTCAAAGATACCGAAAATTGCAAAAGCTATCATCAAAATTACTAATGCAGATGCTTTTAGTATGGCACAAAACAATGGTAGGGCTGCAAAACAAATCGTGCCTCATGTACATGTTCATATTATTCCAAGATTCAATGATAGAGAGACTCTCTGGACTAAACGAGATATTGGAAACGATGATGAATTAAAAGTACTTGCTGAAAAAATTCGTAACTGTATTTAAATTGCTTAAAATTATGTGTTTAAAACTAAAAAATTAGTTCGTTCAACCTAAACAAACTCGTCTTAAAAGGGGCATGGGAATTATTTAAAATAAAAATGGATCTAAATATTTTGATAGCAGAGGATAATGATTTTACCTCCAAACAATATAAAACTGTATTAGAAAAAAATGGGCATAAAGTCACTTTAACTAAAGATGGGGAAGAGTGTTTTGATATCTATAATGACGAAGTAAAATATCATGAATTATTCAAACAACAAAAGAATTCTCCTTTTGATATTGTATTATTAGATCAAAACATGCCAAGAAGAACTGGAACCGAAACAGCAAAAGATATTTTAAAACTTAGGCGAAATCAGAGAATAATTTTTCTCTCTGCATATGGGCAAAAAATATTAAAAGATGTTTCGGATGTAATGGATGATTCCATACAAATTATACAGAAACCTTTTTCATTAGATTTTCTACTAAAAAAAATTGAAGGCAGAATAATTAACTCACGTGCTAATAGAGATCTTAACACAAGATTAAAAGGTACACAAGAAAACAACTTGATGACAATTACCCAATCTGAAGAATCAATTCGTTGATTACTGATTTGGATTATATCTTAAGATGGCGCCAATTTTTCCAATGCTAGATAGCATTGTTCCGTGTTCTGCTTTTCCAGAAACTACTTCAATTTTAGTTCCAGTTTTTGTAGCGAATAGTGCCAGATAGTCTACAATTTCTTGCTGACTTACTTGTAAATCTGTACTATTACAGTTTGGACACGCGGTTTTTAGTAATTCAGTTTTTCTTGGTATAACTTTTGGTAACTCAATTATATCTTCTTGAATATTTTGACATTTTTTACATTTACATTCAATTCTATATAGATTCGTATCATCCGTAACGATGATTTTATCTGCTACATTATTTTTTAAATAATTAATAACTTCTTTCATACCATAAGCCCCCAATCCCGTGTTTGAATTGATATGTTTGAATAACTCTTCAACAATTTTTTTTTCTTCAACCATTCTAAAATCTGATAATATATCACCTGATTTTGCAAATGCTTCTCTAATGCCTTCTGAACCTGAGTATGACGCATCAATTGTTGTTAATACCATATCTTGTAAACGATATTCAAGATAGTTATTGTTGATAAATTCTTCTTTGGTAGGTCCAGGTCCTGAAATAATCAGACCTTTAATTGGATAAATATCAATAAAATACTCTTTTGTAATATCAGCTACTCTGTTAAAAAAATAGGTAAGCTCCATTTCACGTAATTTTTGAAATCTTTTTGCAGACTGTCCTCCCTGTCTATGTTTTCCAGCAACCCCTGAACCAGTTTCTTTTAACACTTCAATTTTGTCCCCATGTAATAGTCCCCAACCTGCGTCTTTAGCATCTATAGCCAGAAAACCAATTAAATTGTCATCTTTGAGCATATCTTTTAGAATATCTACATGAAAATGATCATCGCATCTATACAGAAATGTTTTCAAATCTTTGGGAGGATCAATTTCATAAACTTTGACTATTTCACTTCCAAGTGGCCCTCCGCCATCAGGAGGTAATGCACCACAGAAAATTACAAGACCACGTTCAGGAGTTTTTTTGTAAAGTTTTAGTCTTTGTACAACTTTAGATAATGAATCTACAACATGTGTTCGAGTAAGATCTGATTTTATATTATCTGCAGTTCCCTGCTCTTCTCTTAAATTAGTAATTACCTCATGGAGTTGTTTACCCTGTGGAACATACAAGCTAATTAATTCTGTCCCACGACCTGTTTTTTGTGATAATTCTTCTAATGTCTTTCTAATTTTGTAAAGTTTCACAGAATCCTGTTTTTGTAATTTGAATTTTACCATATTTTCAATTGTCTGACGGAGCGAATATTAAGTTTGATTGAAATTAGATTATCACAAATTAGATTTTGCCAAATTGGACCTTTAATTTACAAAAATTGACCGCACTAAACATTACCTTCACTAGATAAGAGTTATTATGGGAAGTAGAACTGTTGGGAAACTTTATCCTATAGCACTAGATGACTATCCAAAACTTTTGAGATACAAAGTATCTGAAAAGGGGATTTATCATATTGAAGATTTGATTCGAGAAATCTTCGTAGAAAACAAAGAACTCTCACTCAATAAATTGACTCAATTAGGTCTTTTATTAAAAACATACATTTGTCAAACGAAACGCGTGGATGAAGAAGTAATGTTTCAAGAAATCTCAAAACGAGCAAGAAATCTAGGCGGAGTTGAAACTCACGAAATCAAAGCAATTCTCAAGCGATTAATGATGCGTGATTTGATTAGTTCTAATCCTCTATATGATCCACGAATAGCAATAGGCATTCATCATAAAGAAATGTATTGAGAAGAATTTTTTCCAGATCGTATGTTCGTTACGAACACCGAACTCGGTATATCTTAAAAACTCAAATAAAAAAAATGCCAAAGGACGATTTGGATATAAAAAGCTCTGCTTTAAAGAAGAAATCCTCAAAATCTGAAAAATCTATAGAAAATACTGAAATTCAAATTAAAAAAGCTAAAGAATATATGAAAAAAATCAACAGTCAATTAACAAATAGACTACATAGAATTGATAAAATCAAAAAATCCCATGAACGATTTGAACAGCAAATAGAAGTTTTACAATCTGGAAAATTTGTCAATAGACAAGAAAGTTTAATGGATATGGTAAATGATATTATTGAAATTCCAGAAGCAATTAAGGTAAATAATGAGTTATCTGGTCTTATTGAAAAGTATGCTGTAGAAAAACTTGATTTAATGAAAAAATTATTTTCGAATGAGAAAAGACAAACTAGAGAATTTAATGAAAAATTAAAAGAAAATTTATCTCAATTAGCAATGTCTGAACAGAAATTAAAACGACAACGTGACAATTTACAAATTGATTTGAGAGAAAAAACTAAAAAATTAGCTCAAGCAGAACGACTTTCTGCTATTGGGGAATTGTCTGCAAGATTAGCACATGATCTAAGAAATCCATTAACTGTACTTAAGGGAGTTGTTGAAATTGCCAGAGCAAGAACTAAATCTGGAGAAATTTATTTTTCTACTAAACAAATTGATATGATGGAACGTGCTATTGCTAGAATGTCAAATCAAATTGACGATGTTTTAGAATTTGTAAAAATTCAATCATTACATGTAACAAAAAATTCACTTTTAGATACCTTAGGACTATCCTTGGCAAAAATAAATAAATCATCAAATATCAAAATTCACATTCCTGATAACAGTATAGAATTTGTATATGATTCAGATAAGATTGAAATTGTTTTTGATAATTTACTAAATAATTCAATGCAAGCAATAAATGATGATGGAGTAATTACAATTAGATTTATTGATATAGAAAATGAGGTTGAAATTGAAGTGGAAGATTCGGGTGGTGGTGTGTCAGATGAAATAATATCAAAAGTTTTTGAACCCCTATTTACTACAAAGAAAAAAGGAACAGGACTAGGACTAGCAAGTTGTAAGAGTATAGTAGAGCAACATGGAGGGAGTATTTCCATAAGAAACAAACCTACTGTATTTACAATAAAGTTGCCTAAAATGGTAGAAATATCTACAATTTAATAATCACAAATCATCAATTGCTTGCCTAAAAACATCAATAGGTTGATTTCCTCTAATTTTGATAATTTTTTCATCATTGAATATCAAAAAGGAAGGTGTAGCATCAATTCCTATTTTTTTGCCAAATTTTTCTAATTCAAGAACTTTTTGGTTATACTTGTGTTCATCTAAACATGTTGTAAATTCATCAAGTTCTAAATTCACTGATTTTGCAAATTGATTTAATGAATCATAATTTATCCATCCTGTTTTCTCGCCAGCCCAATTAGAATACAGTTCGTTGTGAAATGCCCAGTATTTTCCTTGATCTTCTGCACAATATGTTGCCTCAGCCGCCAAAATTGAATCAGGACCATTTAATGGAAAATCTTTGAAAACAAAATTTATTTTTCCAGAATCTATGTATTCTTCTAAAATTATATTCAAACTAGATTGATGAAATCTATAACAAAAAGTACATTGATAATCCCCCCACTCTAATATCGTAATTTGTGCAGAGGAATCCCCCAATAGCGGAGATCCATTTTCCATGAGATTTTTTTTGCCAAAAAGAACTTCTTCGTCATTTTCCATTCCAAAAAGAAAAAAAACAGAAATTGTACCTAAAATTATGGGGATCGCCAAATAATATAATTGATTCATATTTTGATTATTTTAACGAAGTAAGTATTTCATCGTTTGGCAGATAATATAATTTATCAATCTTAGATTGAACAAGAATTTAAATACGCAGATAGATTGAAAAATGAAAGATGTCTCAGTCAAGGGGTATAACAATTACAAAAACTGGGGTTCCAATTTATGCAATAATACTACTTGCTGCTATCTTTGTTTTTGGTTTGTTTGTTGTAGGTTATGATCAGGGTCATCTATTTAGTGTAATTATGGGCGAAACGGCGTTCGAAGAATTATACCTTCATGAGCTAACCCATGATATGAGACACGCCGCAGGATTTCCCTGTCATTAGTGATTCAATTGAAAACTGTTCTCTTCATCTCCATTGTTTTGGTTGCAGGATTTTTTGCAGGTACAATTCATGGTCTTGCAAACTTGGCAATTGTTGAGCCATATCTTGATGAAGCAATAGGAATAGAAAATCAAAATCTCTTTGCATCAGGAGAAGAAGATGATACTGTACAATTCCAAGTTGAATACGAATCATATAGAATATGGCAAAAAGGAGGACAAGTTTTAGCAGGTGCCATACTTGGAACATCTATTGGCGCTCTATTCGGTATAGTTTTTGCACTTTCAAGAAAGATCTTACCAGGAAACCATCATGTCAAAAAAGCCCTAGTTTTATCAGGAATAATGTGGTTTACAATTTACTTAATACCATTTTTGAAATATCCAGCAAATCCTCCTACGGTTGGTGACCCCGATACTGTTGTACTCCGAGCAATTTTGTATCTTTCATTTATTGCAATTTCAGGATTCGGCGCTGTAGGATTTTATCAATTGTTCAAAAGATTAGAAAAAAGTAAAAGAATTGTAGCATTAATTGGATATGGTGTTTTTATTAGTGCAGCATTTTTATTAATGCCAGAAAATCCAGATGAAGTTACAGCACCTTTGGACCTTGTTAATGGATTTAGAGCAACGTCTGTGATAGCGGTATCTATATTTTGGATATCTGTTGGAATTATACTAGGAGCCTTCTGGCAAAAATATAACCCTGATAAACAAATACAAACTAACACCACTAGTAAATTCTAATTATATAGAATGAGAATGGCATTTCGTTTAAATAACTCTAGAAATGTTATGATACTGATTGGCAAAAAGACTAACATTGCCCCAATTAAAAAAATATGATATTACGCAAAAAGTTATAGAGTCCCTTGCAGATGCTGAATCAAGAACAATTTTATTTTCAATAATTAAAAAAGGTAAGACTGCAGCTGAGATTTCTGAAAAATGTAAAATTCCATTAAGCACAGTGTACAAGAAATTATCAGACCTCGAAAATCTAACTTTGCTAGAAGTTGAAAAATGGCTGATTTCAGATAAAGGACGTAAATTTAAAATTTTCAAAAGTAGAATTAGTAAAGCCGATATTAGTATAAAAAAATCAGAACCATCACTGACTTTGGTACCTAATTAAAAGGAAATCGTATGGAAAAACCTACCATCATTCAATTAAGTGAATATGATGTTACTCAGAAAATAATTGAAGCTTTGACAAATGTTTGTACTAGGGCAGTCTTATTTTCTATAATTCATGATCCAAAAGATGCTACCCAAATTGCACACGAAGTACATATTTCTTTATCATCAGTCTACAAAACATTATCTACTTTAGAAGACCTTGCTCTCATCAATGTCAATAATTATA
>SMUY01313908.1_pt1 | contig 12801 bp, 7 predicted proteins | sample 2456441 | NCBI WGS metagenome assembly SMUY01 (sample SAMN11095931, study PRJNA526329) | marine sediment metagenome | biome: Marine sediment; feature: Surficial sediment; material: Deep marine sediment; isolation source: Hadal surficial sediment | place: Pacific Ocean | collected 2014-11 | depth 0-1...
CGGTTCACGTTCCTGGGGTTTCTTCCGCGTCGTGGGGCGGACCGCGAGCGACTGCTGAACAGCGTGGCGAACAGCCGATGGACGGTAGTCTTGTTCGAGGCCCCTGGGCGCGTGGCGCGGCTGCTTGCGGATCTAGCGGACGCGTGCGGCGCCGACCGGCGGACAGTGGTCGCGCGCGAGTTGACCAAGGTGTATGAGGAGGTGAAGGCCGGGACCCTGGGTGAACTGTCGGGTTACTACCGCGAGGCCGCTCCGCGGGGCGAAATTACTGTGCTGGTGGCCGGCACGCCGGCGGTCCGGGGCGTAGTGAATGAGGAAATGCTGCGCGCTCGGGCGCGCGAGTTGCTGGCAGCGGGAGAAAGTCGTCGGGATGTGGCGGCCCAGTTGGCGAAAGAGCTGAACGTGTCACGAAAGGAAACCTACCGGGTGGTAACCGCACTGTGAGGACGGCGACTTGGATCATCGCGTTGACGGGACTCGCGGCTTTGGTTTCCCATCCGGCCCCGGCTCAGCAGGGTGTGTCGACCCTCACGATAGGGCGGTTACACTACGACGGCGGTGGGGATTGGTATGCGAATCCGTCCAGCCTGCCAAACCTGCTCTCGGAAATACGGACCCGAACCTTACTCCGCGTGCGGGATCGGGAACAGGTCGTTGCCTTGACGAGCCCCGATCTCTGGGACGTACCCTTCCTGTACATGACCGGTCACGGGAACGTGTTGTTCTCGGATGAGGAAGTGCTGATTCTCAGGAAGTACTTGGAAAACGGGGGGTTTCTCCACGCCGATGACAATTATGGCATGGATGAGTCGTTTCGGCGGGAGATAGCCCGAGTCTTTCCAGACCGGCCACTGGTCGAAGTGCCGCTCGATCATCCGATTTACCGAATCGTGTACGAGCTGCCGCAGGGGATTCCCAAGATTCACGAACACGACGGCGAGCCCGCGCAGGGGTTTGGCATATTCTTGGGAGACCGCCTGGCGGTGTTTTATTCGTACCAGACCGATCTGGGCGATGGATGGGAGGACGCAGATGTGCATGGAGACCCGGCTGACGTTCGCGAGCTCGCCTTGCAAATGGGCGTGAACCTGTTCGTCTATTCGGTGCTGGCCGGACGATGACGCAGACTGGACGATGGCTGGCAGCGTGGCGGGCGCAGAACGCCCGGCGGGAGTTCGGCACCGCCGTGCTGTGGACCGGAGCGGCGAGCGCGGTGGCGGCGTCGGTGGGGGTGCTGCTGGGCCGCGTCGGATTGTATCAGATCGCACCCATCGTGGTCGTGCCCGCGTGGTTGGGAGTGGTGGCTGCCATCTTGTGGGGTGTCGGGCGGTACCGTCGAGTTGCTCGGCTCAACACTCCCTACCGGCTCGCCGCGCTGGTGGAGCGGCTTGGGGGTCTCAGGCGCGGATCGGTGGCGGGGGTGGCGGAAGAGGCGAAGCACGGAAGTCCGGCCCTCATGGCGGACGCCGACCGGCGCACGTCGATCTGGCTCAACAGTAATGGACAGGAAGCCGTCGCCCCGGCGGATCTCGCGGGCGCGCGATCGTTTCGCCTGAGTGCGTTGGCCGGCGTCTTGGGGCTGTCGCTCTTTACCCTTTCGGGGCCGGGGAGTGGGCGCGCGGCGTCGTTCTGGCATCCGGTGTCCCTGCTGGCCGCGAGGCTCGGGGCCGTGACTGTGACGGTCGACCGCGAAGAAATCCAGCGCGGCGAGAGCGTCGTGGTGGCCATCACGGCGCCAGGCAGTCGGACGGCGGAACTGTGGAAACGGGAGCCGGGCGAGCCTTGGAGCACGACGCCCATCGACTTGGACAGCACCGGCCAGGCTGCGACCACGGTCGGCCCGTTGACCAGCGACCTGTTCCTGCGTGCGGTGAGCGGCCGGCGCAGTTCCAATACGGTTCAGGTCCGGGTGGCCCTTCCGGCGTTCTTGAGCGACCTCGTCATCTCGGTGCGATATCCGACTTACCTGGAACTGCCCGACGAGCCGTTGTTTGCCGGCGACAGCGTGTTCTTGCCGGTGGGCACCCGACTCAATGTGCGGGGGCGGGCCACGGTCCCGCTCCGCACCGCCGCGTGGGTCATCGCGTCCGCCGACACGTCGGATCTCGAAACTGACGGGAACGAGTTTTCGGGCCAGGCGATCGTGCGGCGTGGCGGCGAGTGGGAGTTGGTGTTGTCTCCCATCGACCGGCCCCGGCTGGAAGATCCGAATCCCGTATTGCACGTAGTCGCCGTCCCGGACAGCGCGCCCGAAGTCTCGGTGCCGATTCCGGGGGCGGATACCACCATCCACGTTTCGTTGCGACAACTGCTCGTGGTGGATGCCCGCGACGACCACCGCTTGTCTCGAGTGGAGATCACCAGCCGGAGGGTGACGCCGGAAGGCTCAGATGCAGCGCCAGTGACGGATACGATTCCTCTTCCGGCCGGAGGGACGGACCGTGCGGTTCTGCAATGGGTGCTCGACCTCAACGACCGCGGTTTCCTCCCGGGCGACACGGCGTACTACCGGATTCGCGTGTTCGACAACGCTCCGACTCCACAGAGCACTGCCACACGAGAGTTTGCGCTGCGGTTGCCGTCGGTGAGCGACATGCGGCAGGCGGTGCGCGACGCGGCGGAGGAACTGGTCACGGATGCCGATTCGCTGCTACGGGCGCAACAAGCACTGGCTGAGGAGACCGAGAATCTTGCTGCCTCCGGCGACCGCGAAGGTACCGAGTCGGGCCAAGGTCGTCGGGACGCCAACGAGCGCATGGATTTCCGCTCGGCGGAAGAGGCCGCGGAGATCGGCGAGGAGCAGACCGAGCTGCTGGAGCGCGCCCAGGAACTGGTGGATCAGCTTCAAGAGTTGGCCGAGTCGGGGTGGGACGCTGGCATCACAGACCCGGAGTGGCATAAGCGGTTGGTAGAGTTGCAGGAAATGCTCGAGCAGGCAGTGACGCCAGACATGGAAGAGCTTCTCGAACAGCTGCAACAAGCGATCGAGCAGCTCGACGCGCAGGGCGTACAGGAGCTGCTCGAACAGCTCGCTGAGGCCCAAGAACGGGCGCTCGAGCAACTGGAGCGAAGTAGGGAACTACTCGAGCGTGCGGCCATCGAGGGAGCCATGACCACGTTGGCGGATGACGCGGAGGATCTCGCCGACCGGCAAGAGGACTGGAACGAAGCGGTCGAGGAAGGCCAACTATCGGATTCCACCATGGCCACGGACGAGCAGGCGCTTGCTGGAGAAGCAGAGCGACTCGAGCGGCAGCTCTCCAGGGTCCAAGAGGCGATGAACGAAACCGGCAACCAGGGCGACCAGCTGCAGCAGTCGCAAACGCGCGCCGGGGAGGCGGCAAGCCAAATGCGCCAGGCCTCGCAGCAGGTTGCGCAAGGGCAGCAACAGCAGGCGCAACAATCCGGACAGTCGGCCGGCGAAAGTCTCGAGCCCATCGCGGAGGATCTTCGGGAGCAACTCGAGCAGATGCGGCAGCAGTGGCGCGACGAAGTGCTCGGGATGATGGATGCGGCGCTGATCGAGACGGCGGACATGGCGGAGCGCCAGGAAGCGGTCACCAACCGGCTGGAGCGTGGGGAGAGCGGGGCGGACGTGCGTGGCGCACAGGCCGCGATCCGGGAAGGGGTGGACAAGGTGATCGAGCGTTTGCAGGGCGCCGCGGGGAAAAACGCGTTGGTCTCGCCCGAACTGGGAACGGCTTTGGGCTTTTCCCGTTTGAAGATGACCGAGGTGCTGGACGAGCTGCAGGAGTCGACTCCCAACGCGAGGCAGGCGGGCGATCGCGCGGGACAGGCGTTGGACGGGTTGAACGAACTGGCCTACGCGCTGTTGCGCAACCGTAGTTCGGTGGAAGGAGCCGAATCCGGATCCGGCATGGCCGAGGCGATGGAGCAGATGGCGCAAATGGCGCAGGAGCAGCAGTCGATGGCCAGCGAGTCGGGCAATATGCTGCCGATGATGGCGTCGGGCCAAGAGCTACTACTGCAGCAGCTGATGGAGCTGGCCGCTCGACAACGCGAGTTGGGGGAAGAGTTGGAGCGGATGGACGCCGACGGCGCGCCGACGGGGACGGAGGAGATGGCGGAGGAAGCTTTGGAAGTCGCGCGGCAACTCGAAGCGGGTCAGCTGGATCGTGAAACGGTAGAGCGGCAAGAGCGGTTGTTCCGCCGTCTGCTCGACGCGGGTCGTACTCTGCGCAGTGAGGAAGAGGACGAGCGCGAGGAGGAACGGATCAGTGAGACGGCAGACCAGACCGACGCGCGGCGTCCTCCCGAGCTGGACGCGGACGCAACCGGATCCGGAGCGCGGTTCCCGTACCCCGGGTGGGAGCAACTCCGCCGGTTCACACCGAGCGAGCGGAGACTGATTCTGGATTACTTCCGGAGATTGAATGAAGCGCGCCGTCGGCCGTAACGGCGGCGTCGCGGCGGCGCTCACGGTGCTGCCGGCGCTCCTCGCGGCACAAAGCACGTCCAACGACCTCGGCGACGCCTTCGAGTTCGAGCGTCGCGGAAACTACGAGGTCGCCGCTCAGCGCTATGGCGGTATCCTAGCGCGGAGTCCCGTCAATCTCTCCGCGTTACTCGGTCTCGAAAGGGTTTTGCTTCCTATCGGGAAGCTCGATTCCATCATGCCGTACGTCGACTCCGCACTGGTGCTGCAGCCACAAAATCGGTCCGTGCGGTCGCTGCAGCTCAGGGTCTGGGCGCAACTGGATCGTCCCGATGGGCTAGCCGCCGCGGGTCGTGACTGGGTATCAGCAATGCCTGGCAATCCCGAACCGTATCGTGCGTGGTCGAACGCGCTGGTCAAGACCGGCGACGTGGAGGGTGCCCGCCGGGTTCTGGAGGAAGGAACACGCCGCATCGGCGGGATTGCCCTCGCCCAAGATCTGGCGGAATTGGCGGTGCTGGATGCCGACTGGGCAGCGGCAACCCGCCACTGGCGAACCGCCGCCGGCGAAAACAACTCGCTCTCCGCCGCCGCGGTTACGAGTCTGACTCAGGCGCCGCTGGACGCACGACAATCGATAATCGACGAACTCGCGCGGGACCGTGGGGATCACCTCGGTGGTCGCATGGCCGCCGACCTGCTCGTGGCATGGAGCCGGCCCGCCGAAGCGTGGGCCCTCTTCGATCGGTCGCTTCCCGAAGATCCTCAGCGCGCGGTGCGGCTGTTGCGACGGTTTGCGGACCGAGCGGCGTTGGTACGGTCGCCACAAGGCGCCCGTGCTCGAGGCTTCGCGTTGGAGCGCCTCGCCGACCTCGCCCTCGGACCCGCCGCGCAACGCGCACGGATAGAAGCGGCGGGTGCGTTCGCGGATGCCGGAGAGCGTGAGGCGGCGGAGCGCATGCTCCAGCGCATTGCTCAGGGAGACGGGACCGGCACGGGGTCTGGTGCAAATGCGGTTGCGACTTTGATTGCCGTCATGGCGCAATCGGGCCGGGTGGAGGAGGCCGAGCGGCGTTTCCGCGATTGGAAGGACCGTCTCACGGTCGATGACGCCGGCGAGCTGCGCGTGGCGATTGCGTGGGCCTGGGTCCGCGAGAACGCGCTCGATCGCGCCGAGGCCGCGCTCGAGGACGATTCCACCGTGAGCGTGCTGGCGGTTCGGGGCTGGATTGCGGTGTATCGCGGCGATCTCCTGGGCGCCACCGACCTGTTTCGCGGTGCCGGCCCCCGCGCTGGTACGCGCGAGGAAGCTACCGAACGGACGGTAATGCTCGCGCTGCTGCAGAGTATCAGCCCCGACTCGGCGCCCGCTGTTGGAAAAGCGCTGCATCATCTCGCCCGAGGCGACACCGCGGTCGCGGTGCGCGAATTAGAAGCTGCAGCCGGTGGACTTCCGACTCATGGCGGCCGGGCGGGAGTGCTCTTGTTTGCCGGGCGTCTCGCGTTCGAGCGAGGAGATATGGAGGCGGCCGAAAGGGATTTGTTGGGTGCAATCGCGTCTGATTCGGCGTCGGCGTCATCGCCGGCGGCAGCGTATCATCTCGCTCGCGTGTACCTGACCCTCGGCCGAGAGGATGCGGCCCGCGATCGCCTCGAGACGCTGATCCTTGCCTATCCGGAGAGTGCCGTCGTGCCGGTGGCCCGCCGCCTGATGGATCGCATACGCGGTGGAGTGCCGCAGACATGAAGCGTCGCGCGTTTGTCGAGAAGGTCGGTGGCATCGCCGCATCGGTGGCGGGGCTCGGCGCTTTCCGCGGCCGCTCACGCCATGCGGCGACGTGGTTGCTCGTTCCGATGGATGCAGATCAAACGAATCACCTCAAGGCATACGGTCTGACGTATCGCGCCATCCAACGAGGGGTCAGTGCGGAGTGGTTGTTGAATTTTCGGGGCGGCAGCTTCCTGTTTCCGCTCGATTCGACGACGCAGCGCGAAGCCGCGCTCGAAGGCATCTCGGCCATTCAAATGACGGATACCGAGATTATCAACGTGCGTGGGACCATCGCGGCCAACAACATGGATGCGGTGCCTCTCGAGAAGGCGCCCGAGGTTGCGGTCTACGTCCCGCCCAACGCGACGCCGTGGGACGACGCAGTTCGCATGGCTTTGGAGTATGCCGGTATCGAGTACAATCGTTTTTGGGATGCCGAGGTGCTCGGTGGGAAGTTGAAGGACTACGACTGGTTGCACCTGCATCACGAAGATTTTACCGGGCAATACTCCAAGTTCTACTTGACGTACAGCGGCACACCTTGGCTCACCGACATGGTGCAGCGCAACCAGCGCATGGCGCGCACGATGGGCTTCAGTTCGGTGGCCGACCTCAAGAAAGCGGTAGGACAGGGAATCCGTAGCTACGTGGATGAGGGCGGTTTCTTGTTTGCGATGTGCACCGCCACGGAGACACTCGAGATCGCCTTGGCGGCCGAGGGTGTGGACGTTGCGGCACAGTACGCCGATGGGACGCCGATGGATCCCGACGCCTCGTCGAAACTCCGATGGGACCAGTCGTTCGCGTTCCGTCAGGTGCGGCTCGAGCGGTCACCCGCTACGGCTAGCTTCTCGAACGTCGACGGGCACCAGGTCAACAATCCGCCCAAACGGCAGCCCCTCGGCGTATCGACCCTGTTCAACTTCAGCGCCAAGATCGATCCGGTACCGACTATGCTGGTTCAAAATCACCGAACGGTCATACCGGACTTCTACGGATTGACGACGTCCTTCATGCGCGACCGGCTCAAGCCCAATGTGACCGTGCTCGCTTACGAAGACGGCGCGCCGTGGGTCAAGTACATTCACGGAGAGTACGGCTCCGGGACCTGGACGTTTCTCGGCGGCCACGATCCGGAAGACCCGCAACACCGGATCGGTGATCCCCCGACCGACCTCTCCCTCCACCCCAACTCGCCGGGGTACCGTTTGATTCTCAACAACGTGCTCTTTCCTGCCGCAAAGAAGCGCGAGCTGAAGACGTGAATCGTCTTCGCCCCGATGTCAGCGAATCTGTTCGCAAGGAGATCGCTGCCGCCGGGGGTCGCGAAGTCTCCTTCGTTGCAAAGGTCGATGACGACGGCGTCATCGTGTCCGCCCGCCCGGTCGCACGGGGCACGGTCGAAACCGTGCTGGCATTGCCCGGGGTGGCGAGCCGTGGGGAGATGTTGATCCACAATCATCCCAATGGGGTGCTGGAGCCGTCCCAAGCAGACCTGTCCATAGCGGCACGGCTGCACGATGCCGGTATCGGTTTCGCTATCGTGGATAACGACGCCACGTCTGCCTATGTCGTGGTGGAGGTGCCGCGTGCGCCGGCGTTGAAGCTGTTGGATGCCCCCGACGTGGCAGACCTCCTCGGGAGAGACGGGCCGGTCGCGCGCGTACTGCGACAGTACGAAGATCGTCCGAGCCAGCGGGACATGGCCTCATTCGTCGCGGACACGTACAACGATGGGGGCGTGTCGCTGATGGAAGCCGGAACCGGGGTGGGCAAGTCGTTCGCCTACCTGGTGCCGGCCATCGAGTGGGCGCGGCTCAACAAAGAGCGGACGATCGTATCGACCAACACGATCAACTTGCAGGAGCAACTCGTTGGGAAGGACTTGCCATTGCTCGCGCGGTCCACGGAGGAGCCGCAAGCCCCCCCCACGTACGCGCTGCTGAAGGGGTGGCGCAATTATCTCTGCTTACAGCGCCTGTCGCTGGCCGAGCGGGGACAGGGGTCGCTGCTGGAGGACGAACGGGCCGAGGAGCTTCAAGCGCTCGTGGATTGGTCGCGGCACACCACGGACGGCTCGCTCGCCGATCTCACGACCGAACCGTCGTCGGAGGTGTGGGACGAGGTAGCCGCCGAAGCGGACCTGTGCACCCGAGAGGCCTGTCCGCAGTTCGGCGCGTGCTTTTTGTTCCGCGCCAAACGCGCCGCCGCCGCCGCCGATGTGGTCGTCGTGAACCATCATTTGCTCGCCTCCGATCTCGCCGTGCGCCGCAACACGGAAAACTGGCAAGACACCGCCGTCCTGCCGCCGTACCGGCGCCTGGTGCTGGACGAAGCGCACCACTTTGAGGACACCGCCGCGCAGCACCTCGGGCATCATGTCACGTGGCACGGGGTGACGCGTCTTCTCGGGCGGCTGGAACGCAGTGGCAAGGGTCTCATTCCCACCCTGACCGCGGAGCTACGCAGTCGCGGCGATTCGCTGAGCTTGGCGTCGGTCGAGTTGTTGCGAAATGACGTCTTCCCCGCCGTGAACGACGCGCGAATCCACGCGCAACGCGTGTTCGGACTGCTGGCCGACCTGCTCCTGGACAAACGTGAACAGGTGCTCCGCCTGACGGACGAGTTCGCCGACGATCCCGTGTGGCCGCAAGGCTTGGGCGTAGCCCTCGACAACCTGGTGTTGGTGTTGGAGCGTTTGCGCGACCGCGTCGAGACGGTTGCGGACCGGATGGAACTGGACGAAGAGCAGGACCGCCGCTCGCAGCTGTTGGGCGAGCTGCGGGGAGTCGTGCGCCGACTCGGTGCCGCTCGAGACGGCATGCTCTTCACCCTGAGGCCCCAGCCGGGAGCCTCGACCGTCCGGTGGATCGAGCAACGGGGGAAAAAGGCGGTTGGCCCGCTTCCGTTTCCCATCGGTTTGACCAGCGTCCCGCTGGAGTTGGCTCCCATTCTCAAGGATGCGTTGTTCGATCGCGTGGACAGCGTGATCCTGACGAGCGCCACTCTTTCCACGGGGGGCGATTTCGACTTCATCAAGACCCGTCTGGGCCTGTCCTTGCCGCCCTCGCGAATCCGGTTTCAAGAAACGCTGCCCTCTCCGTTCGACTATCAGCAACAGTGCCTGTTCGGGATCCCGACAGATCTTCCCGAGCCGCGCCGCGACCAGGCGGGCCACGATAGCGCCGTCGCTTCCGTCGTCGTCGACCTCGCGCACGCATCGGATGGGGGCATGTTTGTGCTGTTCACCAGTCATGCGGCGCTGCGGCGCACCGCCAAACTGGTGCGCGACGGGATAGGCAGCCGCTGGCCGTTGTTGGTACAGGGAGACGGCCAGCGTGATAGGCTGTTGCGCCGGTTCCGGGAGTCCGGTTCGGCTATTCTGATGGGAACCGATTCTTTCTGGGAGGGAGTCGATGTGCCGGGCCGGGCGCTCCGGGCGCTCGTCATCGCGAAGCTCCCCTTCAAGGTGCCCAGCGAGCCCGTGACGGCGGCCCGGCTCGAGCAGATCCAGGAGAGCGGCCGCGACGGTTTCATGGACTATCTCCTGCCGAACGCCGCTCTCAAGCTGAAGCAGGGGTTTGGGCGCCTGATCAGGTCGACCAGCGACTTCGGCGTGGTGGTGCTGCTGGATCCGCGCGTGTTGAACCGACACTATGGCAAGAAGATCATTCGATCGCTTCCCGATGCCCGGCGCGTGGTGGGAACGTGGCGTGAGGTGCGAGCGGCGGCACGGGAGTTCTTTGCCATGCATCGTGAGGGAGCCCGTACATGATCGAGACCAGCCGGCGCGTTGCCCGGCTTCCCACTTATGCGGTGGCCGCGATCGCCGAGAGAAAGCGGCAACTCATCGCCCAAGGTGTGGATGTCATCGATCTGGGTGCCGGAGACGCTGACATTTCTCCTCCGGAGATCGCAGTGGAAGCGTTGCATCGCGCGGCGCAGCAGCGCGACGCGAGTCGGTATGCCTTTCAATTGGGATCGGTCGAGTTCAGAGAGGCCGTGGCGCGTTACATGCAGCGACGGTTCAACGTCCAGGTCGACCCGATGACCGAAGTCCTCCCGTTGATCGGATCGAAAGACGGACTGGCACATCTGCCGTTTGCGGTGCTGGACCCAGGAGACGTGTGCGTCGTGCCGGAGCCGGGCTATCCCGCGTACCTCGGCGGCGCGATACTCGCCGGAGCTGACGTGGAGATCGTTCCCCTGCGGCCGGAAGCGGATTTTCTCGTCGAGCTGGAGGAAATCCCTCCTGAACGGCTCGCTCGTGCGAAGCTGGTTTTTCTCAACTACCCCAACAATCCGACGGCGGCGATTGCCCCGCACGCATACTTGGAGCGGACCATCGCCGCATGTCGGCGACACGGAATCGTGCTCGCCTTCGACAATGCCTACGCCGAGCTGACGTTTGACGGCTATCGGGCCCCGAGCATTCTCGAATTTTCCGGCGCGCGCGACGTGGCGCTGGAATTCCACTCGCTGTCGAAGAGTTTTGGCATGACCGGATGGCGACTGGGATGGGCCGTTGGGAACCAGCGGCTGATAGAAGGGCTATCTAAAGTAAAGAGCTACGTGGATACCGGCCCGTTCCTGGCCGTGCAACAGGCCGGCGCAGCCGTGATCGACCAGTCGGAGGAGTTGCTCGAGCCGGTGCGCGAGGGATTCCGGGTGAGACGGGACTCGCTGGTCACGGCGCTTCACGAGGTTGGCATTTCCTGCGCGCCGCCCCCGGCCACGATGTACTTATGGGTTCCCGTGCCGGAAGGGATTACGTCCGGGGAGCTTGCGAGCGCGCTGCTGGAGCGGGAGGGCCTTGTTATCCTGGCGGGATCGGTGTTTGGTGGAGGAGGAGAAGGTTTCGTGAGACTGTCATTTATCGTCGAGCCCGAGAGGCTTCGGGAGGCTGCCGTCAGAATGAGCCGGGTGTTGGACGGATTCACCGCGACCGGGCGTCGTGCGTAATCTGCTTCCCCCTCGCGCCCCCCGTTTCGAAGCGAGGTGGTACGCGGCCAGCGTGGCCGACCATGTCGTGTTTCTGGGCGCTTTGGTGTGGGTGAGCACTCGCGCACCTGACCCTGACCGGAAGGTCAGGCTGGTGCGCCTGTTCGAGGATCCCACCGATCCGCCCCGCCAGTTTACCATGAGGCTCGGCGACCTTGTGGCGGGGGGGGTTGAGCTCGCCGAGGCGGATGCGGCGGGGACCCTCGGTCGGGTGAGCATCGCGCCGGTGTTGATCGAGCCTTGGGGTAGGGGTGGCGCCCGTACGCCGATCTCGGCTCCCGAGTCTCTCACCATTGGGATTCCAGGAGCGATCACCACCGTTCCGGGCGCGATCGTGGTGGGTACTCGCCGACGCATCGGCCCGACGTTCGGAGACGGCAGCGTGTGGCAGGGGCCACCCCAGGTGTTCCTTTCGGAAGGGGGCGGGGGCGAGTGGGGCCCGCTCGAGGCACAATTGGCGTTACGGGTGGTGGAAATGCTCGACAGCCTGCTTCTCGATTCTTTGATGCAGGAGGGGATTCCCCGCTGGGTCTTCACTGCGGGAGGGCAACAGTGGGGCGTAGACCCGATGTTCATTCACCTCGGGCCCGTCAAGATTCCGACCATACTGCTGGGTTACCTACCGGGGTTGCCCCAGGGCAACTACGAGCAGATGCAGCAGGCCCGGTGGTTGGCTGACGTCCGGCAACAGATCGTGCGACAAGCGCAGGACATGGACCGGCTGGAGAGTTTTCGGGGATACATCGACCAGCTCCGTGCCCGCCGGCTCAAGGAGCGCGAGCGCGAACGCATCCGGCGCGGGCTGGTGGCGGGCCGCGACTCCTCGACCAGCCGCTAGAGGCGCTCTGGCTCTAGTCCTCCAAACCTTCGGTTTCGGTGACCAGGTCTGATATCGTCGTCCCCCGCTTCACCACATAGAACAACACGCTGAACCCGATCACCGCCGCGTTCAGATTCCACAACAACGTCCCCAGCGTCGTCCCCACGATGAAGAACACCTCCCAATGGGTCACCTGCTGTGAGGCGTTTGACGACCCGGCGAGGAACGCGCCCAGTTCGGTTTGAGCGCCTACCCGGCTGCGGGCGTACAGCCGCATCGGCAGCCAATCAAAAACATCGTATCCGACCTTGAACAGCAGTCCTGCGAACACGGCCTGCGGAATGAGGCTGATGAGATTTTGAAACATGAGCATCTCGACGAGAACGAACACGCCCACCATGATCCCCGCTAGCCGCATGGTGGCCCGCTCGTTGATGATCAGGACCGACCGAATGGTGGCTTGAGCCCCAGGGATTCCCCCGACGAACGCGATGAGGCCGTTTGCGATTCCCTGTGCCGCAAGTTCCCTGTCTTGCTTCGTGTCTTCCCTCGTGAGTTTGTCCACCACCTTCGACGTGAGCAGCGTGTCGAGATACCCCAGCATTGCCAACTGAGCCGCAAACCCCAGGGCGGGAATGAGGATGTTCAGGGACCAGTCGCGGGGTACCTGACTCGCAATAAGCGAACCGATGTCTGCCAACGATCCGAGTGTCGTGTCGAGACTCACAAGCTCGGCATCGAGGCCGGCGACGTTGGCCACGATCGACACGCCGACGATCGCCATGAGCGTCGCTGGAAGGAACCGGGATGCTC